>MDTC01013083.1_pt1 | contig 15209 bp, 16 predicted proteins | sample 811181 | NCBI WGS metagenome assembly MDTC01 (sample SAMN05326644, study PRJNA326480) | marine metagenome | isolation source: seawater | place: Pacific Ocean: North | collected 2011 | reverse complement strand
TTATAAACATAAATTTAGTAAAAAGTTTACTTATACCATTATTATTTACGATTTCCTTTAACACAAGCGCTAAAGATGAATTGGAGGTAGGAAATATGGCACCAGACTTCTCACTCGTAGACCAAAACAGTAAAACGCATACCCTAAGTGAATATAAAGGTAGTTGGGTTGTAATATATTTTTACCCTAAAGATGACACTCCTGGCTGTACAAAAGAAGCGTGTGAATTCAGAGACAATATTGAGATTATAAATAAACTTAAAGCAAAAGTGTTTGGCATTAGTTTAGATGACACTGAAAGCCATAAAAAATTTGCAGAAAAATATTCTTTGCCTTTCCCTTTACTATCAGATAATGACGGAAAAGTAGCTGAAAAATACGATAGTTTCGGCTCATTCGTTGGATTCAAATACGCGAGTAGACACACTTTCATTATTAACCCTTCGGGCGAAATTCATAAAATATATAAAAGTGTTAATCCTTCAACGCATGCAAAAGAAATCATCAATGAGTTAGAACTTAACATCAATTTATAATAATAATGATCAAAAAAATTATTATATTATTTTCGCTTCTCCCTACAGCTCTTTACGCCAACGATCTCTCGCTATATGGGATTTTTAATCAAGGCGGTATCGTAATTGGTAATCATCCCAATGCTAAGAAAGTAACGTTTGAAAACAGAGAATTGAAGTTATCAGATGAAGGCTACTTCTTATTTGGATTCTCTAGGAAATTTAAAAATAATAGTTCGGTTAAAGTAGAGCTCAAAAGCGGTGAATTAATTGAAAAGTCATTTAAAATAAATGAAAGAAATTACGAAATTGAAGTTTTAAAAGGTCTGCCAAGTAAAATGGTTTCACCAAATGCTGAACAACTTGAAAAGATAAGAGAAGACCGAGCCACATTAAGTTATGCAATTAGATCAAATTCAGAAGTTAGTATTTTCCCAAAAAATTTTATTCGCCCTGTGGAGGGAAGGACTTCAGGTTTATATGGAAGTGAGAGAATTCTTAACGGACAAAAGAGAAACCCTCATGGGGGATGGGACATAGCTGCCCCAGTAGGAACTCCTATCAAAGCAACAGCCGGAGGTAAGATACTTCTCGCTCAAAAAGGTTTTTATTACACTGGCAATGTTGTAATTATTGGTCATGGGTATGATCTTAAATCTATGTATATTCATATGGACAAAATAAACGTTAAGAAAGGTGATATTATCAAGCAAGGTGATGTCATTGGTACAGTTGGGATGACTGGAAGAACCCTAGGACCACATTTACACTGGAATGTATATTGGCAAAATATTAAAATCGACCCAGAACTTCTGATGAAAGTAAATGTTGAAAATTAGTAATTTAATAATAATAGTTTTTTCTTTTTTTTGTATTCAAATATTGCATGCAGAATCATTTGTAGACGAGATTATTATTAAAAAATCCGAGAGAAAGATGTATGTTGTTATAGACGGCCAAATTTCTTATACATTTAATATTGCATTAGGTAAAAATCCTATTGGACATAAAAGATTTGAAGGAGATAAAAAAACACCTGAGGGTACATACTTTATTGACTCAAAAATTGATGATAGTTACTTCTTCCGCTCTCTTCATTTATCATACCCAAACATAAGAGACAAAAAATATGCTGAGGGATATGGAAAATCTGCAGGAAGCAATATAACTATTCATGGAACTCCTAATTCTTTGAGAGACTATTCAAGGCATTTATTCGACGGCGCAGATTGGACAAATGGTTGTATTGCAATTAATAACAACCAGCTTAGGAAATTATGGAAAATTACTAGACTAAATACCCCAGTAACTATTCAGCCATAAATTTTTTTTTCAGAAAATAATAAGAGATTAGTATTGAAGGTATACCCAAAATTGCAGAAATCAAAAATAAATTTGTATAACTATCATAGTAATCTACTAGCCAACCTGAAAATCCTGACATAAATTTTCCTGGTAACAACATTAGAGAGCTAAAAAGTGCATATTGTGTTGCAGTGAAATTTTTATTTACCATCTTAGATAAAAATACTATAAAAACAGTGCCTGCAAAACCACCGGTAATATTATCTAAGGCGATAGTTAAAACAAACACGATCATATTATTTCCAAGAACAGAAAGTATTGCAAACATCAAGGTTGTAGTAGAAATTAAAATAGCTCCAGCAAATAATGGCCTAATTACTCCATAGTTGAAAACTATGAAACCTCCCAAAAAAGCACCTAAGAGTGTCATCGCAACTCCAAATATTTTTGTTACAGTAGCGATCTCACTTAGTGTAAATCCAATATCTAAATAAAAAGGATTTGCCATTACTGCCATTGACAAGTCACTTAATCTAAAAAAACATATAAACAATATAATGATATATGCTTCTTTATACCGAGAAAAAAAATCTCTCAAAGGTTCGACAAAAGATAATATAAAAATATTCTGGTTATGAGGATTTTTTTGCACATAATTTTCAGGCTCTTGGCATAGAAAAGTAGTTGTAAGGCCTATTAACATTAGAATTGACATAGTTTGATATGCTATAGACCATGAATATAAATCAGCTATAAATAGAGCGCCTGCTCCAGAGACTAATAAAGCAACTCTATAGCCAAATTGATAAGAAGCTGTTAATAAACCTTGATATTTGTCCTCCATAATTTCAATCCTATATGCGTCAACAACAATATCTTGTGTTGCAGAAAAAAATGCTATCACAAGAGTAATGCAAGCAAAGAAAAGTAGGCTTTCGTCGCCTGGAGTTAATATTGATAAAACAAATAACATTATTAAGATAATAAATTGTGACAAAAATAACCAACTACGTCTTTTACCAAAAAGATTAAACAAAAATGGCAGATTTAGTCTATCGGTTAAAGGTGACCATAAAAATTTTAACCCATAAAATAAAGTAACCCATCCAAAAAAACCAATGGTTGTTCTAACAACTCCTTCGTCTCTTAGCCAAGCAGTTAACGTTGTGAAAACTAATAAAAGAGGAAGTCCAGATGAAAATCCTAAAAAAAATAAAACTAAAACATTTTTATTTTTTAGATGTAAAAGAATTTTAAATACAAAATTTTTAAAATTAGTAATCATATCTCGTATTCCATTATTAATGGCGCATGATCTGAAAATCTTTTTTTGGTATATATTGACTCGCTCTTTATTTTTTTTTGGAGATTTGAGCTGACAACTTGATAATCAATTCTCCATCCAACATTATTTATTCTTGCATTACCTCTATTTGACCACCATGTATATTGTTCTGGTTTTTTATTAATTTCTCTGAAAGCATCAATGAAAAAATTTTTTTTAAAAACCTCATCCATCCAGTTTCTCTCATCGATAAGAAATCCAGAATTTTTTTGATTTGATTTCCAATTTTTTAAGTCTATTTCTTTATGAGCAATATTCCAGTCACCACAGATAATAGTAGGCACTTTCTTTTTTCTTAATTTCATAAGATGAACCATAAAACTTTTCATAAATCTAAATTTTGCTTTTTGTCTTTCTTCACTAGAGGAGCCTGATGGTGCGTAAAGAGAAACTACTATAAAGTTTTCGAAATTTAGTTGAATATAACGACCTTCATTATCAAATTCAGCATCGCCATATGAATAAATTACTTTTTTTGGTTTGTGTTTTGTGATTATGCCAACCCCACTGTAACCTTTTTTTTCTGCAGATTTAATGTAAAAAGCATCGTTACGGAAGTTAATCTTTTCTTCGTTTATTTGTTGAGAGCTAGCTCGAAGTTCCTGAAGACAAACAATATCCGCTTTTTGTTTATGAAGCCAGTCAAAAAAACCTTTTTTATTTGCACTTCTTATTCCGTTAAGGTTACAAGAAATTATTTTCAACATATGATTTGTATTTTATGTTTTCTATAGGTAGTCTATCAACATTGAACGAGAAAAAAAATGAATTATAAAAACCTATTCATAAAGCATTGTATTGAGAAACAAGCACTAAAGTTTGGGCAATTTAACTTAAAATCGGGAAGAGTTAGTCCATTTTTTTTTAACAGTGGAGTCTTCACTGATAGCAAATCAGTAAATTTAATATCTGATATTTTTATTAATGTAATCGAGGAAAATAAAATTGATTTTAAAAATATTTTCGGGCCTGCTTATAAAGGGATTCCGCTAGCTGTATCCCTTACACATAAAATTTTTGAAAAAAATAAAATGGTTGTAGGATTTGTCTTTAATAGAAAAGATAAAAAAACCCATGGTGAGGGTGGTAATTTAGTTGGTGACTTCCTTCCGGGAAATACAATAGTGGTTGATGATGTTATCACTGCAGGTACTGCAATAAAAAATTCACTATCTTTAATTATGCAAATTGAGAATATCAAAGTAAACGATCTTTTAGTTATCTTAGATAGACAGGAAAAAGGAGAATCTAATAAATCAGCTTCCGCAGAAATTAAAGAGAAATATAATATAAATACTCATAGTATAATTACCATTCAAGATATTCTTAAATTCATAGAAACACGCTCCGACTTCCAAAAATATCAATCTTCGGTAAGGGAATATATAGAAAAATACGGGGTGTAATTAATTCACCTTACTACATGGCATATAATTTGCATAATTAAATTAAACTATTGATTTTAATATGTTTAATGAGATTTATGACAAAAAAAGGGTAAGACCCTTGTATGTTCCTATTATGAATTGGGCAAAATCTTTGCCTGAAAGCACAATTATTAAAAGAAAAAGTGAAGCAGAGAACCTTTTTAAAAAAATTGGAATAACATTCTCTGTTTATAATAATTATGACATGTCAGAAAGATTAATACCTTTTGATATGTTTCCTAGAATTCTCTCAAAGTCAGAGTGGTTGAAGTTACAAAAAGGCGTTGAACAAAGGGCTTTAGCCATTAACGCTTTTCTAAATGACATTTACCACAAAGGAGAAATTTTAAAAGCTGGAATTATTCCAAAAAAATTAATATACCAAAATCCTGCATATGAAATAAAGATGGTAGGCTTCAAGGTTCCAAAGAAAATTTACAGCCCAATAATTGGTACTGATATTATTAGAGTTGATAAAAAAGATTTTCGAATTCTCGAGGATAATTGTAGAACACCCTCTGGAGTTTCTTACATGATTGAGAATAGAGAAATAATGATGAGAATGTTTCCTGAGCTTTTCCAAAATTTAAAAATTGAACCCGTTGAAAATTATCCAGAAATTCTTCTAGATACATTAAAGAGCTTAACCCCAAAAAAATGCTCAAAAGAGCCAAACATTGTCATATTAACTCCCGGGCCTTTAAATAGCGCTTATTACGAACACAGTTTTCTAGCAGATATGATGGGGGTCGAACTGGTCCAAGGATCAGACTTATATGTTGACAATGGAATTACCTATATGAAAACAACAAAAGGAAAGGAAAAAGTAGACATAATTTATAGAAGAATTGATGATCAGTTTATCGATCCTATAACATTTAATAAAGATTCTTGTATAGGTGTGGCCGGACTTTTTGATTCTTACAAAGCTGGAAATGTGAACATTTGTTCTGCCCCAGGATCAGGTATAGCCGATGATAAGGCTATTTATACGTATATGCCCCAAATTATAAAATTCTACTTAGGAGAAAATCCAGTAATAGAAAATATTGAGACATGGCGATGTTCAGAGAAAAAAGACTTACAACATGTTTTAAAAAACATTAAGAGTTTAGTTGTTAAAGAAGTCCATGGTTCAGGTGGCTACGGTATGTTAATTGGTAGCCAAGCAAATATAAAGCAAATAAATGCGTTTAAAAAGAAAATTACTGAAAATCCGGATAATTATATTGCTCAACCAGTTATTAATTTATCAACTGTCCCAATTTTTAAAAAAAAGGAACTTTCGCCAAGGCATGTTGATCTTAGACCCTTTTGTCTAGTAGGTAATAATAAGCTTAATTTAGTAAGTGGTGCATTAACTAGAGTAGCTTTAAAAGAGGGATCTCTTATAGTTAATTCATCTCAAGGAGGTGGAGTAAAAGATACATGGGTATTAGCCGAGTAAATCTATGTTAAGTAAAACTGCAGAAAACTTATACTGGACTTCAAGATATATTGAAAGAGCAGATTCAATTGCTAGGCTTTTAGAAGTAGCTTATAGAATAAATTTAATTCCAAATAGCTCCAGGGTCCATAATGAGTGGACCTCTATACTTGAGACATCAGGTATTAAAGATGAATACGTGAATCATCACGGTAATAATTATAAAAAAGAAAAAATTGAGCATTTCTTAATATTTGAAGACAAAAATGATTCTTCAATTTTTGAATGTATACGAAAAGCTAGAGCAAATATAAAAATGGTAAGAACTGCAGTGACTCTTGAGGTGTGGAACGCCATAAATGGTACTTATCATGATTTAGAAAAGTTCAGCGAAAAAAGATATTCATCCAGGGATTTGCCAGGAATAATTGATTTTGTGAAGAGCAGAGTAAATTTAATAAGAGGCACTATACAGAATACTCAATTAATAGATGATGCCTTTGACTTCTTATCAATTGGAACATATGTTGAAAGAGCTGATTTTACAGCAAGAATTATTGACGTAAAATATTTTATACTTTTACCAAGCAGTAATTATGTTGGCACCCAAATAGATAACTTCCAATGGACACTAATGTTAAGATCGGTGTCTGCATATAGAGGATTTAAACAAACCTATGGAAACAATGGTGTAAACCATATAAATATCATAGAGTTTTTGATTCTAAATATGACTTGTCCTAGATCATTAATGTTTTCACTCGATAAAATTAGCGCTCACTTAACTAATCTAAAAAAAATATATAAAAAAAGCTCTAGAGCTGAAGAAGAAATTAGCGTTATTGTGAAAAGATTTTCAAAACTCACAGCAAAAAAAATATTAAATATTGGTTTACACGAGTTTTTATTGAGATTTATTCGAGATCTTTACTCAGTTAACAGTAATTTACAAAACAATTATTTTTTTGGTAAAGAAAAATGAAAATTAATATTAATCATAAAACAATTTATAATTACAGTGATGTTGTTCCAAGACTAATTCAATCTGTAAGACTTTACCCAACAAAGTGTGTCAATCAAAAAACAATTAAATGGTCAATTAAGTCTAGTAAGGGAGTAATTTCAGAATCACATCAAGATTCACTGGGTCACCAAATATTTAATATTTATAATACAGATTTAGTTGGGGCTCAAACAATAGTCTCAAAAGGCACAATAGAAACTAAGGATACTTCAGGTGTATTGAAAGGTCTGAAAGAGACAATTAATCCATTATGTTTTGTAAGAAACACTAAGTTGACTTATCCATGTAAAAAAATTATTAAACTATCTAAAAAACTCAATAAATATAGTGAGGATGATATATCTTTTTGTCATAAAATGAACGATGTAGTCTCCAAATCAATTAAATATGTATCTGGATCAACAACGGTTTACACATCAGCACAAAAATCGATTGAGCAAGGGGAAGGAGTCTGTCAAGACTTTGCTCATATTCTTATAAGTTTGGCAAGATTTTATGGTTTTCCTGCGCGATATATAAATGGTTTTTTATTTGAAGAGGGTGATTCATTTGAAAATTCAACACATGCTTGGGTTGAGATTTTTATAAATGATTTAGGATGGGTAGGATTTGATCCAACCCAAAATAAATGTGTTGATGAGAAATACATTAGGCTATGTTGTGGTTTAGATTTTTTAGATGCTTCACTAATTAAAGGGGTCAAAACAAATTTTAACGGAGTCGAGGATCTTAAGGTCGATGTATCTATAGATAGCTGTCAGTAATTATTTTCCTTATACGATTCGTTATTTTTGGCCTTTTACCTTCCCAAATTAAAAAAGAGTCTGCAGCTTGCTCTATAAGCATTCCAAGCCCATCGTAATAGGTAATATTTTTCGATTTACACCAGGCTTTAAAGTTACCTGAAATAGATCCATAAGATAAATCGTAGAAAACAGTCGTTTTATTGAGAACCGAATAATCAATAAAATTATCTAAGCTTTGAATGAAACTTGATGGGATGGCATTAATTATCAAATCAAAATGAATATCTGAATTACATAAATTATTGATTTTATTTATATTGAATTTTTTTAAATACTTCTCCTGAATTTCCTTAATTTTACTTTCTGTTCTATTATATATGTAAATATCTTTTGGGCGTTCAAGAATTAACTTTGAAAGAATGCCTTTAACCGCTCCGCCTGCGCCAATTATTAAAATTTTTTTGTTTTGTATTTTAATATTTAAATTATTTTTTAAATCATAAATTAAACCACTTCCGTCTGTATTATATCCTTTTGATTTACCGTCACAAAAATGAATCGTATTTATAGCGCCGGCTTCTATAGCACTCAAATCTAGCTCATCGACACAATCCATGGCTTTAATTTTATGAGGAATTGTTAGATTTAAACCTGCCCACAAACTACTTTTTGATTGGTTTATGAAATCAGATAATTGGTTATCTTTAACTAAATATTTTTCATATTGAAGTTGAATGCCGAAATGATTTGAAAACTCTTTATGTATTATTGGCGAAAGACTATGCTCTATTGGATCTCCGATTACACCATATTTTTTAATCATTTTAGCCAATCTATTATTTGTTTTGCATAGTATGTAAGTATCGCGTTTGCACCGGCTCTCTTGAAACTCATCAAAGTCTCAAAGACAACTTTTCTTTCATCAATGAAATTGTTTTTAGCAGCAGATTTTATCATAGTGTATTCGCCGCTTACATGGTACGCAAATATAGGAATGGAATATTTATTTTTTAATAAAGATATTACATCTAGGTAATGTAGTCCTGGCTTCACCATTAAAATGTCAGCCCCTTCGTGAATATCAAATTCGGCTTCTGGTACTGCCTCAATCTTATTGCCAAAATCCATTTGGTACGTATCTTTTGAACTGCCTTTAAGATTTTTTGAAGATTTCACAGCATCACGAAAAGGGCCATACAAGTTTGATGAATACTTTGCGCAATAGGACAGTATCATAGTGTTAAAAAACTTTTGTGTTTCTAATGCGCTACGAATCTTACCGATTCTACCGTCCATCATATCTGAGGGTGCTACAATATCAGCGCCTGCTTCAGCATGAGAGATAGCTTGCTTTACTAACACTTCAATAGTTTTATCATTATCAATTTCTTGTTTATCATTCAATATTCCATCATGCCCTGATAAAGTGTAAGGATCTAATGCTACATCGGAGATAACACCTAGATCAGGGAGTTCTTTTTTGATTTTTCTTATAGATTCCTGCATGAGGCCCATACTATTAAACGCCTCAGATGCATTTAAACTTTTTTTTGATTTTGTAACAACCGGGAAAATGGCAACCGCTTTTAAACCTTTTTTATGAAGCTTATACAAGTTTGTTAAATGCTTATCTACTGAACATGATTCAATGCCCGGCATAGACTTTATCTTTGTTTTCTTTTTTTTTCCACTTTCTATAAAAATCGGATAAATTATGTCATTAGCAGAGATTTCATTTTCTCTAACTAAATCTCTAATGAATCCCTGGGATCTTTTTCTTCTTAGCCTATTATTTGGAAACATTATTATTCCTTTTATAGATGAATATATAATTTTAACCTATAATTACTATATGTTTAAGGACAATAGATTACAAATATTTGGTGCATTTATATGTTTTTTCTCAGTTATATATGCTATTTCTTACTACGATATATATAAAGGTATTCAAGCATGTAATTTATGTATCCTTGACCGTTATATTTTTGTTGCTATTGGAATAATTTTTTCTTTATCAATTTGGGTGAAAAAAAAATTATTATTTCTGCCTTTAATTATTGTTTCATTTCTTCTTTCTTGTTTTGGTTTCATCGTTTCAGCACGCCATATTTGGCTTCAAAAAACATCTGAAAATAACCAAAATAATGATTTTGCAAATGAATGCAGTGCTGATTTTTATTATTTATTTGAGAGATTTCCATTTAGTAGTGCACTTGAAAGTATATTTTCCAGTAGAGCATCTTGTACAGAAGTTGTTTGGAGTTTTCTTGGTTTGACTATACCAACTGTAGCATTTATCATCTTTAGTATATTAATGCTTATATCTATAAGAATTTTTTTTAAAACAAGATGAGAATTTTTTTATTCATACTTTTTATTTTTTCATTAAACGCTTTTGCCTATCAGTCTGAAGCACCAGAAAATGCTTCATTGAAAATGTTAGGTATAGAAGACGGGGAAACATATAAATCTCCTATTAAAATTAATTTTGTTATTGATAATATGAAGGTGGTACCTGCTGGTCAAAAAGAAAAGTATGCAGGGCATCATCATTTACTTATAAATGCGAAAGATGACATAAATTTAGCAGCGCCTCTTCCTGCAACACAAAGTATTAGACATTTCGGTAAAGGTCAAACCAGTGTTAATTTAGAACTAAAAGAAGGAGAATACGTTCTACAACTTCTATTCGCTGATCATCTTCATATACCTCATATTCCACCTGTGATGTCAAAAAAAGTTACTATTAAAATTGAAAATTAATTTTTTTCTTTAAGCCAATCTTTGGCCATTAGGTAGTCTTTATAAAGAACAGATTCTTCGCTACCATCCTCTACTGGATAGTTGTATATCCAATTAACACTTGGTGGAAGGGACATTAATATTGACTCTGTTCTACCATTTGATTGAAGCCCAAAAAGAGTTCCTCTGTCATAAACCAGATTAAATTCAACATAACGGCCCCTTCTAAATAATTGAAAACTTTTATGTTTTTCAGAATATGGTAAGTCTTTTCTTTTTTTTAGTATCTTTGAATATGTTGTATAAAAACATTCGCCGACCTTAATAACAAAATCGTGGCAATCTGCTAATTTATGATTATTGAGATTATCAAAAAAAATACCTCCTACTCCTCTTGGCTCATTTCGATGTTTTAAATAAAAATAATCATCACATTGTTTTTTAAAATCGTCATAGTAATTTTTTTTATCAAGTACACATATTTTTTGTGCGCTTTCATGCCATAAAACAACATCTTCTAAGAAGGGATAAAATGGTGTCATATCAAAGCCCCCACCAAACCACCACAACGGCTCTGTATTTTCATCAAAAGCCATAAAAAATCTTACATTTAAATGCACGGTAGGTACGAAGGGATTTTTAGGATGTGTGACTACTGATACTCCCATTGCTCTATATTTCATCCCATTAAGCTCAGGCCTATTTGAAGTTGCTGCTGGAGGCAACGAAGTACCATTGATGTCAGAAAAATTTACACCAACTTTATCGAATGTACATCCTTTTGAAAGAACACAGGTCCTACCTCCACCTCCTTCCGGCCTTTTCCATGTATCAATATGAAAATCAGTTTCTTCATACTTAAGAAATTCATTAATAATGTTATTTTGTAAAGTTTGAAAACTTTTACTAATGATGTCTCCATCTTCAACTTTAAATTTAGTTTTCATTAACTTTTCCTAATTACATCTTCAGTCAACAAATCAATTATCTGTGTTGGTTTATTGTATCCTCCAACAACTCCCTTTACTATAAAATCAATTTTACCATTAAATTCTTTTTTTACTTTATTAAAAATTTTTAGAGGCTCTTGGCCAGAAATATTTGCGCTAGTTGAAATTAGTGCAGAATTGGAATATTGGCATAATTTTTTACAGACCATGTGTGAAGTTACCCTTATTGCAACTTTTGAGGAATTGCCTTTTATTAATGGAGAGATATCTGATTCTGATGGTACTATCCAGGTTGTGGGTTTCTTTTCACTTCTAACTTTACTGCAAAAAAGTTCGTAATATTTTTTTTCAATAAAACTTTTTAGTTTTTCAGTATCATCTGATATCACTATAAGTCCTTTTGAATAGTCCCTACCTTTAAACTTAATAACTTTTTCAATTGAACGATTATTAAGTGCATCACAACCAATACCAAATACTGATTCAGTTGGATATGCAAAAATTTTTCCTTGAGTAATTTTATCTGCAATAAGTTTTAAATCTTTTGGTAATTCTGGGTATAGAATTTCAGTCATTTATTTTCATTTACTTTTCTTGGCAAACCTTCTCCTTGTTCTAACAGGAGCTTTAATTATTAATTCTTCACACTCCTCAAATGTTAGTTCGGAAGGTTCTGAATCTTTGGGAACCTTAACATTTTTTTTACCGTCAGTTATATACGGCCCGTACCTTCCATTGAGTACTTGAATATTTTTCTCCCCAAAATCTTTGATTATTTTATTTGCGTCTAGCTCTTTCTTTTTTGATATTAATGGTAAAGCTTCTTCCAATGTTATTGTATATGGATCGTATGGTTCTTGGCCTTCCTCTTCGGCCCCTCTTAAAGATAAATTCTTTTTTTCACCATAATTCAAATATGGGCCAAATCTTCCTAAACATGCAGTGACGATCTCACCATCAGGTGTACTACCTAATTCTCTTGGAAGAATAAATAATTCTAAAACTTCATTTAAAGTGACAGTTTGAATATCTTGTCCTGGTCTTAGAGATGCTGATTTTGGTTTTCCCACCTCCTTAGGATCATCTTTAGTTCCAATCATTGCATGCGGTCCATATGGTCCATGTCTCACGCTTACGGTTCTTCCGCTTTTAGGGTCAGTACCTAAGATCCTTTCCTGCTTTTTCTCCTCTGGAGACATTTCGTCTGCTTTTTTCACCATGATGTTCATATGTTTAAAAAAGTTATCAGTTACTGGCACCCATTCATTTTCACCTCTTGCAATTTTATCTAGAGTTTCTTCTAGCTCAGCTGTGTAACTATACTTTACGAAATCCTCAAAATTTTTTGATAAAAATGAGCATGCAGACATTCCTTTTCCAGTTGGCATTAAAACTCTATTTTCTATCTCAACGTATTCTTTATTTTTGAGTGTTTCTATTATTACTGCATAAGTACTTGGCCTGCCAATTCCTTCTTTTTCTAAACTTTTAATTAGGCTTGCTTCTGTATACCTTCCTGGAGGTTGTGTGTGATGCTCATTAGCAATAATTTCTTTGATTTGAACTTTATCCCCTTCTTTAAGATCAGGCAGGATTTTTTCGTTTTCGTCTTCATTTTTTTCGTCTGAGTCCTCTAAGTAAACTGACATAAACCCCGGAAAATCAATTGACTGGCCTGAAGACCTAAACGTAAAATCTGATGCGATCATTTCAACTGATACAGTATTCATTATTGCGTCATTCATTTGAGATGCAATTGTTCTTTTCCATATTAACGAATATAAGTTAAATTGGTCGGTAGAAAGAGTATTTTTTAAATCATCCGGTTTTCTATCAAGACTTGTGGGCCTTATAGCTTCATGAGCTTCTTGCGCATTTTTCGATTTATTGATGTATTCGCGAGGTTCTTCAGGTAAATACTCACTGCCATAAGATACTGGAATAATTTCTCGCATTTCCTGAATTGCTTCACCGGAAATATTTACGGAATCAGTTCTCATATAAGTTATAAGACCAATAGGCCCGTCGCCTAAATCGACACCAGTGTATAATTCCTGGGCAATACCCATAGTTCTTTTAGGGCCAAAGCGAAGTTTTCTAGAAGCCTCTTGCTGTAATGTAGAAGTTGTGAAAGGCTTTGCTGGCTGCCTTTTCTTTTGTTTTTTTGTGATCTTACTTACAACCAATTCTTTATTAGCTAAATCAATAATATTATTTTTAATATCCTCAGCTTGTTCTTTATTTTTTATAAAAAACTTATCAAGCTTTTCATTTTTTATATTTACTAATGATGAAATAAACCCTTGTTTGTCTTTTAAAAGCTGAGCTTGAATAGACCAATATTCTATAGGAATAAATTTTCTTATTTCCTCTTCACGCTCGACTATCATTTTTAAAGCTGGGCTTTGAACTCTTCCAGCTGATCCTTTTCTAATACCAATTCCCCATAATAAAGGTGAGATATTCATACCAAATAAATAATCAATACTTCTTCTTGCAAATTGTGCATGTATTAAATCAAGAGATAATTTTCTTGGTTTATCTATAGAATCTAATATTGCTTTTTTTGTAATTTCACTAAAAACTATTCTTAAGATTTCAATACCATCTAACGCTTTTTCTTCTTCTAAAATATCAGTTAAATGCCATGCTATAACTTCTCCTTCACGGTCTTGATCAGTAGCTAGATATAGCCTTTTCGCTCCTTTGAGATTTTTTTTAATTTCTCTAACTATTTGTTTAGGCTTGTTGTGATCTCTTTCAATGTACTCGTATTTCATTTTATAATCATTAGAAACATCAACGCCGTTTTTTGATGGAAGGTTTCTTAAATGACCTACAGTAGATATAACTTTAAAATCTTTACCAAGATACTTTTCTATTGTTTTGGCCTTTGCTGGTGATTCAACAATTACAATATTAGAACTCATAGGACTAAATATAAATTAATGAATGATAGGTGTAGAGTAATTTGGCTCTAAGTTTTGAAGCCATGTATAGTTAATCTCATTTCCTGGGGTATTAAAAAGTATCATCAAAATAACCCACTTTACTTGAGTAATATCAACTTTAGAGCTGTCTAAAGCCATAATTCTATCAAGAGCGTGTTCACGAATTTCTCCATTAATTACCCCAAACTTCTCTAAAAAAGCCATAAATGTGAGGCCATCCGTTCCTAACTTTAAAATCTCATTTTCACTATATAGCCTATAACTTTTTTGAGTAGGCTTATTTAATAAAAAGGACTCCTCATCAGATGGGAGCCTTTCTAACCAATCAAATGCTTTTTCAATATTTTTATCGGCAAAACCTGCCATTGATAAATTTTTGTGGAGAAAATTTCTGTCAATTTCAGAGTCATTACCATCCTCGATATAACTTTGAAACATGTACATTAAAACATCTATAATTGTTTCTTTCATAAAAGAATGCCTTAAGTGATTGATTTAATTATTATAGTAAATAATGATAATTATTATCATTACACTTAATATATTAACATTAATACATTGTTATCATTTAGTCAAAGGTACATAACAGCTAAATTTAAAAAATCATATTAAAGGGTTATAATTCTATAATGCGAAATACCTATAAAAAATTAGAAGTACTTCATTTTCCCGACCCTAGGTTGCGAAAGATTGCCAAAGAAGTGGATACTTTTGATAATAGCTTGCAGACTCTAATTGATGATATGTTTTTTACAATGTATGAAGAAAAGGGAATTGG
>MDTC01185038.1_pt1 | contig 15211 bp, 17 predicted proteins | sample 811181 | NCBI WGS metagenome assembly MDTC01 (sample SAMN05326644, study PRJNA326480) | marine metagenome | isolation source: seawater | place: Pacific Ocean: North | collected 2011 | reverse complement strand
TTTGTAATATACCTTAATCTAAAAGTTTTTATTACAGTAAAAACTCTATAAATGAAGTTATATTCAGCCCCCTTAGCTCAGCGGCTAGAGCAGATCCCTCTTAAGGATAAGGTCGAAGGTTCGAATCCTTCAGGGGGTACCATTTTTATTTATAAAAACTTCAAATACATATTGTTTGTTTTAATAATTGATAGTAGAGTTTCGATTATACCTAGCAAAGATGTAACTATTGAGTAATCCTATTAATAAATCTTCTGAAGAAAAACGAATTAATTATTTTGCATCTTTAAAATATCCAGATTTTTTTAGAATGTGGTTAGCAGGTTTGTTTGCAGGGTCTTCACATTGGGCCTTAATCGTAGTCAGGGGCTGGGTAGTTTACCAAATTTCTGATAGTAGCATGCTTGTTGGCTTAGTTACTTTTGCCGCTATGATACCAATGGTAATAGTAAATCCATTTATAGGTTATCTAGCTGATAAATTTCAAAGAAGAAGAATCTTACAATTAATGTTCTTTATTAATTTTATTCATAATTTAGGACTAGGGATTTTATATTTTATGGACTTGATATTACCTTGGCATTTAGTCTTTTTGGCTTTTCTTCAAGGATCAGCTAGAGCTGCTCAAATGCCATCAGGTCAAGCATTAGTTCCAAACATAGTTCCAAAAGAAAAACTGCTAAATGCAGTTGCTTTAAATATGTCCACAGTTCATGCAACTAGACTACTTGGCCCACTAGCAGTTGCTCCTTTTCTAAATTACATAGGTAAGAATGAAAATTCTATAAATGGGACGGATATAGCATTTTTTATTTGCACAGGGTTTTATGCTTTAAGCTTTCTTTTTGCTTTAATGATTAAAAATCCTTCAACAGGAAAAGTTAACTCTGAATCATTCATCGAAGGGTTTACTGAAGGCTTAAAATTTGTGCACACTAATAAGCCGATTTTAATCATAATAGGATTAACAACTTTTCATTGTATGCTGACAATGTCATTTGAATCTGTTTTACCATACTTTTCAGTCAACAAATTAGGTGAGGAAGGACTAGCTGTAAGCTTTCTTATGATGTTCGTTGGTGTTGGCTCATTAATAGCGTCTCTTTTCCTTGCTGGGACAAGTGACGAAAAATTAAAAGGTAGAATTTTCTATATTTTTGCAGTCTTAAGCGGAATAGCTCCTGTAATACTAGGATTATCTACTAATTTATATCTGTCATTATTTGCAACCATGCTAATGGGTGTTGGACAGGCTGGGTTTATGATTATATCTCACACTATTATTCAATTGATTTCCCCAGATTATACTAGAGGAAGAATAGCAGGTGTATATGCAATGTATATTGGTGGAAGCATGGCATTATTTAACTTTCTAAATGGGCTTTCTGCAGATTTTATAGACCCTGGATTTTCAATCGCAGCTCAAGGAATATTATTTACATTGATAGTGATTCTTTCAAGGAATCAGAAAGTCCTTAGGTCAATTTATTCTGGTAAATCTAAACAGTTTGCCAGTTAGATTTAACAAGAAAGTTATATTTCATTGACTAAGATTTAATATGTGAAATAATTTTTACTAATTAGTATATTTGAAATTAAAGGAGAAACATGTACCTAGGCGCCGCATCAATGATTGGGACAACAGGGGCTGGATATAGTGGGAATATACCACATGAATTTGATGTACTAACATACACAAATGAGGATCTAAAGGAAGTTGCTGAAATTGGTTATACAGTACACAATATTGTTATATCAGATCCTACTGTCTACTCAGAAAAAAATATAAATGAAATCAAATCAAGATTTCAAAATAATTCAGTACTCATTGGAAATTCAAGAGGAACTTACGGTGGCGGTTTAGTAAGTCCAGATGAAAATATCAGAAAAAAAACAATTTCATTTGTAGAACAAATGTGTGAAATATCAGTAAAACTAGGTTGCCCAAGCACATATTTGAGACCAGGAAGCGTTAATGAAAATGGAGCATGGTTACCACATCCAGAAAATCATACAAATAAAGTATTTGACAGACTAGTTGATTCAACAAAACAAATTTGTAAAGTAGCAGAATCAGAAGGAATGTTACTGATTTTAGAAGGAGGGTATGTATCACCAGTTTACTCAGCTAAAAAAGTCAAAGATTTTTTTGATGCAGTAGGTTCTAAAAATCTAAAGTTTAATCAAGACCCTGTTAATTTCCTTTCTTCTCTAAAAGAAGCTTATAATACAAGAGAATTTTTAGAAGAATTTTTCACTCTTCTGGGAGAATATACAATCAGTGCAGATCTAAAAGACTTTAAGGTTATTGATTCATTATTATTTCAATTAGAAGAAGAATATCTTGGACATGGAATGATGGATCAAATTTATTTCTTAAAGAGAATGCAAGATATTTGTCCAAATGCTCAAATTTTAGTTGAACATATTCCTAGAGACAAATTTAAGCCGTCATATACCGAAGTTATGAAGTTTTCTAAAGAAGCTGGAATAACTTGGGATAAAGTTAATATTTAGTTCTCAAATCTTAATATTTTTTAAAGATAGATAGTTTTATTAAATCAATATTAGGATAATTTTAATGAATCATATATATAACAATTACTAAATTATTCTATTTGTACAAAAATAGCCCACTTTTATAGTTAAACTTTTTGCTTTCCTGATGATATTCTATTTAGTAGAAGAGAATTCATAAAAAAATTAACTCATTTTCTTATGTATTTTTTTATTCAAATTTTGATTAATAAAAATAGGAGATTATGGTAGCTGAAACAAAAAATGGTTATTTAATTCTTAATACAGGCACACCTGATGAACCTACCATCCCTGCATTGAGGAAATACTTAAAGGAATTTTTATCTGATCCAGATATGCTGGATTATCCATCTACAAAAGCACCTGAGTTATCTACAGGATTAAATGTTGTAAAAAACAAAATCGCATCAGTTCTAAGATGGATGATTGTAAACTTAATTGTTGTTCCTTTTAGGCCTGCTAAAATTCAAGATAAATATCAAAGTATTTGGACAGAGGAAGGATCTCCTCTTCTTACAAATACAATTAAATTTACTGAAAAACTAAAAAAGTTTACCAATGGGAATATCGAGATTGGGATGAGATATGGAAACCCATCAATAGAAAGTGCAATAAAAAATTTAAAATCTAAAGGGACTGAAAAAGTTTTTTTAGTATCTATGTTCCCACAGTATGCTGAAGCAACTTCAGGTTCTACCTTTAGAGAGATAGAAAGAGTTTTAGAATCAGAAAATTATCATCCAGAATTGGTAAAGGTTGAGCATTATTACAATGAAGAATTTTACTTAAAATCTTTAGCTAAAAGCATTATTGAATCTGAAGAATATAAAAATAGTGAATATTTATTATTTAGTTTTCACGGTTTGCCTGTAAGACATCTTACAAAAGCTGATCTTTCAGAATCACACTGCCAGAAAATAGATAATTGCTGCGAAAAAGAAAGTACAAATAATGAATTTTGTTACAAATCACATTGTGTAAAAACTATTATGAAACTTGCAGAAATTTTAGATCCAGACAAACCATTTAAAGTTTGTTACCAAAGTACTTTTGGCCCTGAACAATGGATCCAACCAAATATTGTAGACGTTTTAGAAGATTTAGCTGAAAAAGGAATTAAGAAAGTCTCTGTTGCTTGCCCTTCATTTACTGCTGATTGCCTTGAAACTTTAGAAGAAATAGCAGTTGAAAACCATGAAGATTTTGAAGCGAATGGTGGAGAATATGTAAAATTAATACCTAGTTTAAATGATAATGACGACTGGGTAAAAGGTTTTGCTAGTTATCTACAAGAAAAAGAATTAGAAACTACGAATAAGTAAATTTTATCTCAAAATTTTCTTTTTAATTCTCACAAAATTTTTCAAATAATAATGGTATATAAAACCTTTGATTTTAGGCTTTCCAATTTTTTTTCTCAAATCATTTTCCCAATTTGTTGCAGGACAAGTCAGTTCCTTAGAAAAAATAAGGTATAGTGTCCAACTAAATAACGGAAAAGTAATGTACCATTCTGCATTAATAATATAGAAAGGAATAGAGAAAAAAGTGACTATCAAAAAAACATGATGGCTAAATACAAGTAAATAAAATAAAAATTTATTTGAAATGTTTTTTTCCTTTTATTACAGTTGGGGTATATTTAGCGTACATCAAAATAATTTAATTTTCTTTATCAATTGAAGTAAATAATTTATTTAGAAAACCTAAAAATCCTACTTCCAAGTCTATCTGTGACATAAAATTTTCCTTTGTGATAATGTATATTACTTGGTTTCCATGATTCCATATGATAAATTTCTGTCATTTCCCCTTCTTTATTAAGAACCGCAATAGCACCAATTCCAGGTAAGGTTTGGTATATGTTGTTATCTTCGTCCACAGTAATCCCATCAGGATAACCTGGATCAGCAAATCTTCTAAACATTTGAGGTTCTATAATTTCATCAGATTCTATATTCTCCATAACAACTAATCTATTTGCTCTAGTTTCAGATATAAGGATTTTGTTATCAATATTTGCTATACCGCTAGGAAATGCTAAATCTGCTAAAAAAATCTCAATGTTTTTACTTTCAGATAATTTATATACAGGGCTTATACAAGGATTTGGAAACGGGTTTCTAATAGGATCTGTAAATATAATTTCATCCGTATTCGTAATTATTAGATCAGAAGGTCCATTTAATTCCATATCCTCATACTCATTACAAAGTAAAGAAATGCTTCCATTACCTAGGCTAATTCTAAGAACAGATCTTCTTGCTGCATCTGCGGCTATTAAAGAATTAAGTTTTTTAGAAAAAGCAATTCCTAATGGCCTACCTTTAGTATTTGCATGAACTTTTATATCTTTCTTAGAAATCAAGAAGATTTTCCCTGTAGAAGCAGATGAAACATAAATATTGTCGTTATCATCTAATGTAATACCTTCAGGATGAGGTATTGTTGATGATATCTCTTCCAGATTCTTAGGTAAATTTGGTTGTAAGTTGCTTATAATAAAAAACTCCTATTTATTCATCTAAATCTTGCTCATTCCACAAGGATCCTCTTTTAGCTAAAGCAAATTCAGCTAATATTTGCTCAATAGCTACAGGGCTAAGATCTTCTTTTTTATTTTTAGTTATATTCTTCTTTGATTTTACTGGTGATTTTTCTTGGATAGTCAATCTAGGTTGATCATCACCCCAGTATATTGTTTGATGTGGAAAAGGAATTTCAATTCCTTCAATATCAAACCTAGCTTTTATTCTTCTTATTAGTTCAGATCTTAAATTCCATTGTTTCATAGGTTTACAATCACCTAACATTCTTATGGTTATACAAGAATCATCAAAAGATTGAATCCTTAAAACTTGAGGAGCTTTAATAATATTTAGTCCAATAACAGGATCAGCTGAAATTTCGTTTCCTATTTGATTTAAAATCAGAATAACTCTTTCAAGATTTTCTTTGTAAGCCACACCAACATCTAAGACAACTCTTGAATAATTCTTTGTTCTATTCGCGGAAACTGCAATTTCTCCATTAGGAACTACATGTACAGTTCCTTCAAGATCTCTAAGAATAGTCCTTCTAAGATTGATATCTTCTACAAGACCAGATGTTCCTGCGATTGTTACTACATCTCCAGTTCTATAATGGTTTTCAGCTATAACAAATATTCCACTTATCAAATCTCTAATTAAGTGCTGCGCTCCAAATCCAACAGCTATTCCAACAACACCAAATCCTGCAAGTACAGGCCCTACCGGTATTGATAATTTAGAAAGTATCATAAATATACCTGAAACAATTACAATAATTTGAGCGCCACCTGTGAAGACTCTAGATAAAGTTGTAGCTCTTTTTTCAGACTCTTCATGTTCTCCATATTCAGAACGACTCATTACAAAAGTAGTAACAACTCTAGGAAATATTCTTTCAATAATCCTAACAATCCACCAAATAGCTAAAATCATAATAATTATTATTAGACCTTCAGAAAAAATCCAAGAAAAAATGCTTACAGATTTATCTTGGAAATATGAGGAAATAGGAGAAACATTTACTCCAATTATTGATAACAAACCAACAGACATTATTGATAAAAGAGCAAATAATACAGATGTATCGAAAGCTTTAGTATCTAACATTGAAACAAAAATACCTACATCTCTAGTTTCATCTCTATTTTTTAATTTAGTGGCAAGAGAAGAAATTTTTGGTCGTCCAAATTTATGAAATATAAACCATATTATAAAAATCAGAAGGATTAGGAATATAGCCCAAATACCTTCACTTAAAAACCATTTAGTAAAAGTATCGTAACCAAGATAATTTAAAATAGAATCGAAAAAATCGTTCATAATAGATTTATTTTTTTATTATTATGAAAGCTTTCACTGAATTCTCTCTAGTGAAATTAATTACGTGTATTAAGAAAAATCTAATAAATCTACATCTGCCCTAATAAACTCTGATGGTTTAAGATTACCAATAGAATAAGGGCCATAATTTGTTCTAAATAAATCAAGAACTGAAAATTTAAAATATCTAATTATTTTTCTTATTTCTCTATTTTTACCTTCTGATAAAAATAATTCATAAATAGATAATCTTTTATTAGATTTCTTAGGATATATTTTTATAGGTTTATAGTAAAAGTCACCAATTCTAAGTCCTCTTTTAATCCTTTTAAGGTGTTCTTCAGATAATTTGCCATTTATAACAACTTGATATGTTCTTTGAAAATTATTTCTGGGTAATTCTAAGTATCTAGATAAATCTCCATTATTAGTTAGTAGCAATAATCCTGAGGATTCTTTATCTAAACGACCTACGCTAAACAATCCATTAAAGGAATTAGGCAAATCATCAAAAATAGTCATTCTATTTTTTTCATCTTTTTTTGAAACAATTAATCCCTTTGGCTTGTGATATAAAAAAAGCTCTGTATCATCAGGGTATTTTATTCTTTGACCATCAACAATTACTATAGCTTTAGTGGAAACATTTAATGCAGGAGAGAAGATAATATTTCCATCAACTGAAACCTCTCCATTCAAAATTCTTATTTCAGCAGCTCTCCGAGAACATAGACCAGACTTTGCTATGAATTTAGCTATTCTAATTTTTTTTTTAGTGTTAATATTTAACATAATTTAATTATATATTCAAATAAATAAATGAAAATCCTAGAGTTTATTTTTACTAATATTTCTTTACGAACTTATACAATTGCTGCAACTATAATATTTACTGCATTGTTTTATTTTATAGCTATTTTTTTAATAAAATTTTACTCTTCTGAATCTGAAGACGATCAATACAATAATCCTAAAGGTATTCACATAATAATCAAGATCTTTGTTTTATTATTTTCTTTGTTGGCAGGAATTGTTGCACAAGGAGTTATTGCTGAACTTTATTTTTTTAGAGACTGGGAATGTTCACTGAGAGCCAGTTGTTTATAATTCCAATAAATATTTACATATACTCTCCATAATATAAATGTAATAATGGAACTAGGAGAGTTTTATGGATAATGTTGGAAAAAAAATTTATGAATATATAAAAAAAAGATATATTTTAGGATTGTTGTTACTCTTTCCATTAGCTGTAACTTATTTTGTAGTATCTTTTGCCTTTAATAGTCTAGATTCAATATTACAGCCTGTTTTCAGATGGATATTTGGAAACAATATTCCAGGAGCAAGTTTTATAACTTTATTTGTATTAGTTTTTCTAGTAGGAGCACTCTCTTCAAATCGTATTGTAAAAAGTTCACTTAAAGTTTTTGAAATTATAGTGGGTAAACTTCCGCTAATAAATGGAGTTTATACAACTTCAAAACAAGTATCTACCGCATTCTCTGGTGGTGGTAAAAAAGGTGGTTTTAGTCAGGTTGTAGCTATTGAATACCCAAAAGATAATAACTGGACTATCGGATTTCTCACAAATGTAATAAATTTTGATGGAGAAGAACACGGATTTGTTTATATGCCTTCAACTCCTGTTCCTAATACTGGATGGTTATCAATTGTGCCTACAAATAAAATCAAGCATCTTAACATATCAGCAGAGAAAGCTATGAGAATAATAGTAGCTGGAGGTTTAGGTGCAGGAGATTCATTAAGCTCAGTAAAAGAATAATGATTAAGAATGAAGAACAATTTATAGATTTTTTATCTAAAAATTATGAAAGCATTAGTCAAATCCCAACTAATTGGTTAGGAGTTGGAGACGATGCTGCAATTATCAAATTGGACTCTGATGAACTAATTTTTTGTGCTGATGCTGTTGTACAAGATGTACATTTTAGAAAAGACACAGACTTCTTTAATGTTGGATGGAAAGCAATAGTTTCAAATCAAAGTGATATTGCTGCAATGGGAGGGCATCCATTGGCATTTACAATAACTCTAGGTATCAATAAGAATATAACAAAAAAACAACTAACTGATTTATACAAAGGAATGGACAGCGCATCTAAAAAATATGGAGGTTATTTGGTTGGCGGTGACATCGTAAGAAGTAAAGAAATTTTCATATCAATTTCTGCAATTGGAAAAAATTTTCTAAACAAAAAATCACTTAGAAGAGATAAAGCTAATTTAGGTGATGTTGTTGCAATTACGGGAGAGATAGGAAATTCAATTGCTGGTTTTGAAATGATAGAAGCAAATAACAGTATTTCAAATAAACAAACAAAAAAATTCTTAGAACCTATACCTAGAATAAATGAAGGAAAAGCAGCTATAGAATCAGGTATTATTTGTGGTATGGATATTTCTGATGGCCTAAGTAAAGATTTAAGAAGAATAAGTGAATCTTCAAATGTAAAAATTGAAATTGATTTTGACAAAATCCCATATGACAACTTTTTAAAAGAATATTTTAAAAAAAATCTTGAAAATAAAATTCTCACTTCAGGTGAAGAATATGAATTGATACTAATAGCACCAATTAGTAAAATAAAATCTCTAAAAGAAAAAATTAACATTTCAATAATTGGAAAAGTAACAGGGAATAAAGATCCTGAATTGATTTTTTATAAAAATAATAAAAAAATCAACTTAACTTCAGAAAGCTTTGATCATTTTGGATAATATATTTGAACATTTTTCAAAATCTAATGAAACATTAGAAGAAACTATAGTCTCAAACTCATTGAATGACACTAATGAGCTGGGCTTAAGGATAGGTAAAAAAGTATCTAATGGAACTATCATTCTATTATCAGGTGATTTAGGAGCTGGAAAGACAGAATTAGTTCGAAGTATTGTAAAAGGAACTAAGAGTGATGGATTTGTTAGAAGCCCTACATTTGTATTAATCAATAATTACGAAGGTCCAATAAATATAACTCATTGTGATTTTTACAGAATGGAAGAAGGTTTAGAAGAAGAAGAATTAGGAATAGAAGAATATTTTGAAGAAACTGCTACTCTAATTGAGTGGCCAGAAAGAATAATTAAAAGTCTTCCTGATGACTGCGTTATTATAAAAATATATTTTACAGAAAATGAGAATCAAAGAAAATTTTTACTATTTTCTTCAGGTAAAGAATCTAAAAAATTTATTAATGGAATAAAATGAATCATTTATTTATAGATACATCTACTAAAAACAGCTCTATGTTCTTATCAAAAGACAATAAATTAATATATTCAAAGTCTTGGTTAAGCAATAATAATCATAGTGAAGAAATAAATGATTATTTTTCTGAAATAAAAGATTCAATAAATGATTTAGATTATATTGGGATTCTAGTTGGTCCCGGAGGATTCAACTCTATAAGAATAGGTATTTCTTTCTCTTTGGCAATATCTTTATCCAAAAATTTAAAAATGGTTTCCTTACCAACTCATTTAGTTCAAGGAATAGATTATGTATTAGATGAGAAAGAAATAATTTCAATAATTCAATGCGGTAAAAATATGACAAGTTGGGCTGAGTTTAAAAACGGTATATACACTCCTTCAAACTCTGGAATTACAAAAGACACAAAATATGAAGGGAATAAATATTGCGGAGAAACAGATGACCTAGGGCAAAAAAATCCTAGACCATACGATAATATATTAAAAACATCTAAATATATTATTGAAAATTTTGGATATACAGAACCAGAAAATATATTGCCTATTTATGCTAGAGAACCTTCAATTAGCATACCTAAAGAACCATATAAAAAATTTATAAATTAAGGAGAAAAAATGGAAACTACACTTATATTAATCAAGCCAGATGGAGTTCAAAGATCTCTATCAGGTGAAATTTTACAAAGACTTGAAAGATCTGGATTGAAAATAAGTGGTCTTAAGCTTTTACATGTTGATGAAGCCTTAGCTAAAAAGCATTATGCTGAACATGATGGAAAACCATTTTTCAATGATCTTGTTGAATATATATGTTCTGCTCCTATAATTGCTTTAGCACTTAGCGGTCCTAATGCTGTTCAAAAATCTAGAAGTTTGATTGGAAAAACTAACCCTCTAGAATCCGAGCCTGGAACCATAAGAGGAGACTTTGGCTTAGAAATTTCAAGAAACCTCATTCATGGATCTGCAACTATAGAAGATGCTCAAAGAGAAGTTAATATATTCTTTGATAAAAATGAAATCTTAAATTATCAGAAGGCTACAGATTCTTGGATTGTAGAATCATAAAATCCTTAAGATTTCTGCAGATTTAGACCATAATGTTTCAAGGTCGTACTTTTCTCTTTGATCTTCTAAGAAAAGATGGATTACTAATCCTGGAAAATCTAGAAGTACCCATCCACTATTAGATAATCCTTCTTTATGATTGATCCTAATATTATTTGATTTTAAGAATTTTGATATTTCTGTAGTTGAAGATTGCAAGTGTTGAGTAGTCATTCCAGTAGCAATTATAAAATAACCAAAATAATTAGATTGCTTTGAAACATCCAACATTAGGACGTTAGAAAGCAATTGATCACTCATAATTTGAGCAGTATCAGATACTAGTTGTGAAAAATCTTTTGTGTTTATAACAAAATCCTTTGATATAATTTCTTTGTTATCTTTATTTAATTTTAGTGTATATCAACTAAAATTTTAATCATATAAACAAAATAAAATGAAAAAAAATAAATCTAGAGTATTAGTTGCAATGAGCGGAGGGGTAGATTCCTCAGTTGCAGCTATACTACTTCATGAACAAGGGTACGAAGTTGTAGGGATAACAATGAGGCTGTTTGACAACCCTTTTAAAAATTCAAATGTATTAAATAAATCCTGCTGTTCTTTAGACGATGTAAATGATGCTCGAAAAACATGTAGTGTTATAGGTGCAAGGCATTATTACACTAATATGGTTGATGAATTTAAGAATAAAGTAATGAATAAGTTTGTAAATGAGTATCAAGAAGGAAGAACTCCTCACCCATGCTTATCATGTAATCATAGTTTAAAATTTGATTCTTTGTTTAATAAAGCTGATGAGTTAGGAGCAGAATTTATTGCAACAGGACATCACGCTAAAGTAACAAATATAGATGGGAAATATAGTGTAGAAAAAGCATCCGATCAGAATAAAGATCAATCATATGTTTTATTTACACTTGGGCAAGAAAAATTAAAAAGACTTTTATTTCCAGTAGGAAATTATTCTAAAGAAGAAATACGTAATATTGCTAAAAAATATAATCTTTCACATGCTGAAAAACCAGATTCTCAAGATATATGCTTTATACCAAAAGGAAATTATCGAGATTTCTTAAAAAATAAAATCAAACCAATCAAAGGTAATATTTATAGTGAAAGTGGTGAAAAATTAAAAGAACACGATGGAATTCATAATTTTACTATTGGACAAAGAAAAGGAATTGAAATCGGCGGATTAAATAAAAAGGTATATGTCAAAAGTATAAATAGTTCTAATGGTGAAGTTATTATTTCTGATAATGAAAAACTATTTGAAAAAGAATTAATTGCAGATCAAATCAACTGGGCTGATGGTATGACGCCAACAAACAAAATTAAAGTTAAAGCAAAAATTAGATATAACGCTATAGAACAAGAAGCAACATTGAATCTAATTTCCAAAGATAAAATTTCTGTAGTCTTTGATAAACCAGTGAGAGCGATCACACCAGGACAACCAGTTGTTTTATATCAAGGAGAAAAAGTTTTAGGAGGAGGAATTATAAAAAATTCCATCCCGTTAAAAACAGAAGCGAATGTCTAACTTAGATTTTGAAAAAGAACTTTGGGATTCAAATTATAAGTACATTTGCGGAATCGATGAAGTTGGAAGAGGATGTTTGGCTGGACCTGTATATTCAGGCGCAACAATTTTAAAAAACACAGATGAGCTAAACACAGATATTTTTTCTGAAATTAATGACTCTAAAAAAATCAGTGAAAATAAAAGAGAAAAATTATACGATTACATAAAAAAAATAGCCTACATTTCTGTAGGGATTTGTTCAGTTGAAGAAATTGATGAAATAGGTATTCAAAATGCAGTTAAATTATCTATGGTTAGAGCAATAAATAATTTAGAGATAAAGCCTGAATATTTATTAATAGATAGCATGGTATTAGATATTGATATCCCTCAGAAAAGTATAATTAAAGGAGATCAAAAATCTAAGAGTATTTCAGCTGCATCAATAGTAGCAAAAGTAGAGAGAGATAATCTTATGAAATTGGAATATGCAAAAAATTTCCCTGATTATAATTTTGAAAAAAACAAAGGATATGGAACAAAAAAACATATTGAAGCTATAAATGAATTCGGTATTACAAACATACATAGAAAAACTTTTGAGCCAATAAAAAGTATGATAGAAATATAATTATGAAAGACATTAAAGGTATATACGTAATCATAGATCCAGACTATATAAATTCTGAAAATCCAGTTGATATGACAAAAAAAGTTCTAGATGGTGGAGCAAGAGTTATACAACTTAGAAATAAACATGACAACGTAAAAGAAACAATCGTTTGGGCAGAAAAAATTACAAAATTATGCTCAGATTATAATGCAGTTTCAATTATAAATGACAGAGTTGACATAGCTTGTGTTTCCGGAGCTGATGGAGTTCATTTAGGTCAAAATGATATATATCCAGATTTAGTAAAACAAATTACTCATAAAGATCTTTTAATAGGAACTTCAAACGCCTTGTTATCAGAAATTGAAGAATCTGAAAAAAATAATTCAACTTATATTGCAATCGGAAGTGTTTTTCCTACAACTACAAAAAACAATACTAGGCCTGCAAGTTTACAAATGCTGAAAGATGCAAAATCTTTTTGTTCAAAACCTATCGTAGCTATAGGAGGTATAAATCAGCAAAATATCGAAAGTGTAATAGAAACTGGAGTTGATTCAGTTTGTATTGCTACAGCAATAACTTTGGCAAAAGATCCTGAAAAAACCACTAAAAGTTTATCTAATTACTTCAATATTTAAAATAGATATTGTAAATTTATACAGTACTAACTTTTTGACCCGGAGGAATAAAACATGTCTGAAATATTATATGGAGTTATAGCGTCTATTGTTTCATTATTAGTAGCAGGAATTCTTTTCTTAAGAGTTCAAAGAATTAAAGTTGCTAATGAGGAAGTCCAAAATATAGGAAATCTTATACATGAAGGAGCAATGGCATTTCTAAAAAGAGAATATACAGTTTTATCTATTTTTGTAGTTTCTGTATTTGTAATACTAGTTGTTTTCATAGACTTGGATCTTTTGGGGATAATAGGAACTAGTCAAGGAAATATAAATATGTCAATCTCCTATCTATTAGGAGCAATTGGTTCTGCTTTAGCTGGTTATTTTGGAATGGCCGCTGCTGTTAGAGGAAACTCTAGAACAACTGAAGCATCGCAAAAAAGCTTAAATAATGGTTTGCGTGTTGCATTTAGCACTGGAGCTGTTCCTGGTTTTGCTGTAGTTGGAGTAGGTTTACTAGGAGTCTCTCTTCTATATCTAATTTTTGAAAGTCCTACAGTAATTGCTGGTTTTGGTTTTGGAGCTAGTAGTGTTGGTTTGTTTGCCAGAGTTGCTGGTGGAGTTTACACTAAAGCTGCTGATGTAGGAGCTGACTTAGTTGGTAAAGTTGAAGCAGGTCTTCCTGAAGATGACCCTAGAAACCCAGCTACAATCGCTGATAATGTTGGAGACATGGTGGGAGACACTGCAGGAATGAGTGCAGATTTATTTGAATCTTATGCAGGATCTCTAATTGCAACAATAGCATTGGCAGTAGTTGCCACTCAAAGCTTGACTAGTGATTTAGTAGTTCTGCCAATCATAGTTTCAAGTATTGGTGTTCTAGCATCAATAATTGGAACATTCTTAGTTAGAACAAAAGAAGGCGCATCTATGAATAACCTATTGTGGAGTTTCAGAATAGGAATATTTGGTGCAACTATTCTTGGATTAATAGGTACAGGAATATATATAAATGCCAAAGATATGGACTTTAACTTATTATGGGTTATTTTATTTGGTAATTTACTAGGAATAATAGTTGGAACAGCTACAGAATATTTCACATCATACGAATATAAACCTGTTAAGTGGATGGCTTCACAAGCTGAGACAGGAGCTGCATCAGTAATTATCGCAGGTATTGCTGTTGGGTTGTACTCAACTGTTATACCAGCAATTACTATCGCAGCAGGAATTTTAATTTCATTCACTCTTGCAGGTGGATCTATAGAAGAACCTATAATGGGTCTTTATGGAATCGCGCTAGCATCAGTTGGAATGCTAAGCACACTAGCTATAACCTTGAGTACAGATAGCTTTGGACCTGTCAGTGATAATGCTGGGGGGATAGCAGAACAAGCTGGATTAGACCCAGAAGTTAGAGAGAGAACAGATGCTTTAGACAGCTTAGGGAACACAACTGCAGCTACTGGTAAAGGTATCTCAGTAACTAGTGCTGTTCTAACTTCTCTTGCTCTACTAGCAACATATGCAACAGTTGCAGAGATAACAACTTTAAATCTTCTAAATCCCAAAATATTAGTTGGTGCCATTATTGGTGGTTTATTACCTTTTATTTTTGCTGGACTTACGATGGCTGCTGTTGGAAGAGCAGCAGGAGCTATGATTGAAGAAGTAAGAAGACAATTTAGAGAAATTAAAGGATTAAAAGAAGGTAAAAAAGGTGTAAAACCAGATGTGGCAAAAG
>MDTC01234445.1_pt1 | contig 15212 bp, 12 predicted proteins | sample 811181 | NCBI WGS metagenome assembly MDTC01 (sample SAMN05326644, study PRJNA326480) | marine metagenome | isolation source: seawater | place: Pacific Ocean: North | collected 2011 | reverse complement strand
TCCTAATGATCCTGACAAAGTATATGTAGGTTCTCTTGGACATGCCTATTCTCCTCAGAAGGAAAGAGGTGTATTTGTAACCCATGATGGTGGTGCCTCTTGGAAACATACCCTTTTTATTGACCAAAATACTGGTATATCTGATATCGTAATGGATACCGACAATCCTAGGGTTTTATTTGCAGGAGCTTGGCACTTGGAGCTAAAAACATGGCAAAGAATAAGCGGTGGTCCAGGAAGTGGTATTTTTAAATCAACCGATGCTGGTTTGACATGGAATAGACTTAAAGGTAATGGATTACCTACCAAAGATGTTGGAAAAATTGCTTTAGCAATGACTCCAGCAGCACCTGATAGATTATACGCACTTATAGAAACTGGAGACGGAGTCCCTTATAAGGGTAAGGAGACAGAGTCTGGAGAACTTTGGAGATCGGATGATAATGGTAAAACATTTAATTTAATAAACTCTGATAGAGATCTTGGTGGTAGACAAGCTTATTATACAAGAACAACTGCATCCCCTGATAATCCTAATGAAGTATATTTTATGAGTAACTCATTCTTTTCAAGTATTGATGGTGGAGTGTCTTTAGAAAATAGACCAAGGGAGTCATCTCCCAACTGGGACCATCATGAAATGTGGATAGATCCTAATAATGGAGATAGAATGGCTGTAGCCGGTGACGGTGGAATATCCATATCTCTGAATCGAGGTAAATCATGGCACAGAACATTTCTACCAATAGCACAACTCTACCATGTAACAACAGATAATAATATTCCATATAATGTATTAACTAATAGACAAGATGGACCATCAATGAAAGGTCCGAGTCGTACAAGAAGTGGTAATTGGTTTGGTCCTGGAATGATACAGTCAGGGATGTGGAGATCTATAGGAGGTGGGGAGAGTGGATTTGCAACTGCTGATCCTAAAGATCCTGATATAATTTGGTCTAGTGCATCTGGTTATGGACCACTTGGAGGTATTGTAACAAGATACAATGAGAAAACAAATCAATTCAGACAATTAGAGGTTTGGCCAGAGCTAAGTGCTGGTAGTCACGCCTCGTTATTAAAGTATCGTTTTCAGTGGACATTTCCTCTTCTTATTTCACCCCATGATAATAAAACAATATATGTTACAAGTCAGCATGTTCATAGAACAACTAATGATGGACAGACATGGGAAGTAATAAGTCCTGACTTATCTCTTAATGATAAGTCAATGCAGGGATTTTCGGGTGGTTTAACAGGTGATAATATTGCGGTAGAGTATGCAAATGTAATTTATGCTTTTGATGAGTCACCAGTTAAAAAAGGTGTATTTTGGGCAGGAACAAATGATGGTTTAGTACACATCAGTCAAGATAATGGTGAAACGTGGTCAAATGTTACGAAAAACATTCCTAATCTTCCAGAATTGGGTGTTGTAAGAAACATAGAGGCCTCAAAGTGGGATGCTGGAAAAGCATACCTCACAATTGAATTTCATCAGGTTGGAAATTTTGAACCTCACGTTTATAAGACTGAGAATTTTGGAAAATCGTGGAAGAAAATAACTGAAGGTATTAGTGGTGGAAATTTAAGCTACACAAGATGTATAAAAGAGGATCCAGTAAGGAAGGGATTATTGTACTTAGGTACAGAAAATAAACTCTATGTATCATTTAATGATGGTGGTAATTGGCAAGAATTAATGTCAAATCTACCTCATACGCCTATGTACTGGATTGAAATTCAAGAACATTTTAATGATCTCGTTGTAGGTACATATGGTAGAGGAATATGGATATTAGATGATATATCACCTCTTCAAGAGCTGAATGAAGAAATTACTAAAAAAGATATTCATCTTTTTGATTTGAAGCCTTCCTATAGATTTCAAAATGTAACAAGTACTTTACAAATGTTTCCAGAAGCTTCTACAGGTCAAGATCCTCCAAGAGGTGCATCTATTAATTACTGGTTAAATGAAGATAAAGATGTTGATTTAGTTATTACTAATAAAAATAATGACACAGTAAGGATAATATCTGATAAAGGTAAAAAAGGGATTAATAGAGTGTGGTGGAACTATATGGGTGAAAAAAGTGACCCTATGGTCATGCAAACAAAACCACTTTATGCTGAATGGTTTCCTATGGGTGAGAACAGGAAAAGAAATATTCCCTCTACAATTTCTATAATGCACCCTCCCGGTACTTATAAGGTGAATATAGATTCAGATGGAAATTTGCTTACTAAAGATTTGGTAGTTATAAAAGACCCACATTCTGAGGGTAATATTGAAGATATAAATTTACAAAATGATCTAATGAAGAAAATTTATAAGGATTTGAATAAGACTGCAATGTATGTTAATTCAATAGAAAGTTTAAGAAGACAACTAATCGATTTAAAATCTTTGTTATTAGAGAATGGTAAAGATGATGATTTAATAAGTGATGTTGGTGATCTTCATAGTAAATTTCTAGAATTAGAAAAGAAATTAATACAGCTTAAAATTACAGGTAAAGGTCAGGATGTTGTTAGATATCCAAAGATGATTGGTGAAAAGTTAGCTTATCTTGCTGAAAATGTTCAGATATCTGACTTTAGACCAGCAGATTCTTACTATGAAGTTTATGAATTACTTCATAATAGGTTAGATGATGTTGGTTATGAATATGATAAATTAGTGGGTGAAGATCTTGAAAAGCTTATTTTAAAAATGAACACTCAAGGTATTAATAGGTTGGTTTTATAATATTCTTATCATTAATATATATTTATGTACAAAAGGGTAGTAATTAAATATATAGTGTCCCTAATGAGAAAGAATATTAAACTTTTAAAGAATGAGATTAAATTAATGGAAGAGGAGAAAAATAATTTAACTAAAAGTAGTGCCGGAGATAAACATGAGGTAAGCAGATCATTAATGCAAATAGAATACGATAAGTTAAACGAAAGTTATAAATCGCAATTTAAAGAGTTGAAATCAATTGAATCTTTAGATTTAAATAAGAAAAAAATAATTGGACTTGGTTCGTTAGTCCAGACTGATAAGTTTCTGTATTTTATAGCTATTGGTTTAGGAAAGCATAAAATAAGTAATAAATATGTACTATTAGTTTCCTATGCATCTCCAATTGGCAAACTGCTTATAGGAAAGATTAAAGGCGATAATGTAATTATTAACAATGAAAAGGAAAAAATAATAAGCTTTTCCTAATTTTACTTTGATTTACTTATCGATATATACTGCTGTTGCTACTCCAAAAGATTTATCTCCCTCGAGTAAAATCAATTCATTATTTATCCACAATGCAGGAACTTGAGTTTGAGTTTCAGTAGCAACATCTCCAGCTACAACTACAGTGTCACCAATAGTTGAGACGTCGTAAGCATTGCTTACCCAAAAATTATTGTAAACTCCTCCTGGTAGGTCAAACTTTTTTCCATTTTTCCAATAATGTGCATATGTTCCACCAGTTCCAGGCTTTGTATTATCTTCCGTATTATCATCCCATAATGCAATATGATCGATTTTACCTGCAACGTATATATCTGGTCCATCTAAGTGACCTCCGTAACCCTCACCACCATATATATCTTGGTTTGCACCACCACCATTTGGTAAGTCTTTTCTTTTAGAACCCTCCCAATACGCAGCTTTTGGGACATATCCAAGCATATTATCGGGCTTCATTGTCCAACCAAAATAAAAAACGGTTCCGCTATCAGAAATTTTTACATCTTGTACTTCACCATCGCCATGTTGTGGTACAGAGAGGTTGACCCTATTTCCATTTTTCCATACGGCAGGAATAACATAATGATGATTGTTGAGGTAATAACCACCAACAAATACATTTCCATTTTCTTTTACGGCTATTCCGTATCCTGACGAATCACCGCCATTTAACTTAGTTTTTTTAGTATTTTTCCAATAACAAGCTCCGTTATCTCTTCCAGCTGTGTATACATCCCCATCATGGACAGTTATTGCATAGGCTTCCTCATCACCAGTACCTTCAAGCTTAAATACCTCATTATCGATCCAATAGGTTGCATCACCACCATAAGAGTAACCAACACAGTAAACTTTTCCATCTTCTACTATAATATCTGTTACCTCGCCAGGCCCAAGATCAAATCTAACACCGTTTTTCCAATAACATGCTACCTGACTTTCTGAAGAGGTTTCAACCCATCCTGCAACATAGATATCGGTACCAGAACTGACTACTTCAGTTTCGTTATTGATTGTTTCATTTGAATCTATCTCAGTATCTGAATCAAGAGACGTTTCTTCTCCTATTTCCTCACATGAAAAAATTAGGAGTATTGATATTGTAAGAATTATATATTTTTTCATATTTCGAAAATAAAAAATATGATCAAAAAAAACAATTCAATTATTCTCTTTAATTACAAGATCTAATAATAATTGTCAATTACATACAAAAAATTACTCTTTTTATCATTTTAATAATTTTATCGTATTAAATAAGATAAAATTTAAATTAATTGGATATATCAATAATTGGTTCTGGAATAGGAGGTCTTTCATCTGCGATTAGATTAGCTAATAAAGGATACAATGTTACGGTTTATGAAAAGAATAGTAAACCAGGAGGAAAGTTGGGTACATTAACCCTTAATGATTATCAATTTGATACAGGTCCCTCTTTATTGACAATGCCTCACCTAATAGATGAGTTATTTGAATTATCTCATGTTAATCCTCGAAAATATTTTAATTATAAAAAGAAAAACGTTCACTGTAAATATTTTTGGGACGATCGTAAAACATTTACTGCTTACTCTAAACAATCAGAATATTTAGCCGAGGCAAAAAATAGTTTAGGTGTTTCTGACAATAACTTAAAGCGATATTTTGATAAAGCTGCAAAAAAATATGATTTAATTAATAAAATATTTTTAAAAAATTCAATTCATAAGTTATCTACGTACTTCAATTATGAGACTTTTAAGGCACTAATAAATCTATTTACCTTTCAGTTATTTAGCTCTCTTAATGATGTCAATAGAAAGGAAATTCAAAATGATAGAATGGAACAAATTTTAAATAGGTATGCAACCTATAATGGATCATCTCCTTACAAAACTTCAGGTATTATGACAATTATTCAACACCTTGAAAATTATCATGGAACCTTTGTTTGTGATGGTGGTATGAATCAAATTCCAAAGGCATTATATGATTTATGTATTAAAATTGGTATAAAATTTGAATTTAATACTGACGTTAAAAAGATTTTATTTGAGAATAATAAAATACAGGGTATCCAAACAACTAAAAATTTGATTAAAACAGATATAGTGATATCAAACTCTGATATTAATTATACCTACAAAAATCTTTTAGGTGACAAAAAATTTTCAATAAAGCAAAATGATATGTCCAGTTCGGCTGTAATATTTTTTTGGGGAATAAAAAAAGAGTATAAAAATCTTGACCTACATAATATTTTCTTTTCATCTAATTATAAAAAAGAGTTTGAGGAAATTTTTGAAAATAATAATATTTCAAATGATCCTACTGTTTATGTTAATATAACATCTAAAGATATAAAAAACGTATCACCTGAAAAATCTGAAAATTGGTTCGTGATGATAAATTCTCCAAAAGATATTGGACAGAATTGGGATAATATAAAAATAACTTTGAGAAGAAATGTTATTAATAAATTAAACAACATCCTTGAGACTGATATTGAAAAATTTATTTCAGTAGAAAAAGTATATACACCAAAAGATATTGAAAAAAATTCTAGATCATACCTTGGTTCTCTTTATGGAAGTTCATCAAATAGTATTTTTTCTCCCATAATGAGGCATCCTAATTTTTCAACAAGGATTAAAAATTTGTTTTTCTGTGGAGGTACTGTTCATCCTGGAGGTGGAATACCACTTTGTATAATGTCATCAAAAATCGTATCAGAATTAATTGAAAAATCAAATTAACATATCTATTCTTATTTTGTGGTTTAATCAATTATTTGGTTTGGTCGGATTAATTTTTATTGATTTTAATTTATTCTCTTCATTATCACCTTATTCACTTCTTCTTACTTTTTTTATGGTAATTGCAATTAACAATAATATTAATCTTAAAAATTTTTCTTATTTATTTTTGATCATGATGGTTAGTATGAGTGCTGAGATTATTGGTGTTAACTATGGTGTTTTTTTTGGTTCATATTACTATGGTGAAAACCTTGGTATTAAAGTATTAGGCGTACCCATAATTATTGGTTTAAATTGGGTTTTCCTTACTGTTTCATGTGGAAATATTTCTTATTATTTTTTTAAAAATAAGCTAATTTATTCTATTTTCTTTGGCTCATTTTTGATGTTGTTATTTGATATATCTATTGAACCTCAATCAGATAGGCTTAATTTTTGGTTTTTCAACGATGAAAATTTATACTATAATTATTTAACTTGGTTTGTTCTAGGTCTAGTTAATCAATACATATATTTAAAATTTAATAGAAGAAAGAACATATTATTTTCTTTTCACACCTATTTTTCAATACTTCTATTTTTTATAATATTAAATATTTCATTTTAAAAAAAGGTCCTGTTAAGGACCTTTAATTTAAATTATTGAATTGGGGAAACTTTAAAATTAAGTGTTTGATTTATCATGTCAAGAACCCCACTTACCATCATTAAATTTCCATCTGTTACTGCATCGAGCGAATAAAGAACATATACGCTTCCTTGCTTTTTCCAGACTCCTTGTAAAGATGCTTCTTGTACGTTCTCACCTTGTTGTGCCCAAGCAAATCCTGTGAATTCACCTTGACCCTCCGTGTCAAATAGACTTGTAAATGAATAAGAAAGATAAACTTTTCCATACTCTCCTGCATCTCCTGAAGAGCTTAACTTAAAAGAATCCTCACCCTCAATATATACTGCATCAATAGTTGTTTTAACTTCAAATTCTCCTTCACCAAAAGCTATATCTTGTGAATAGGATACAAATGAAAACATTATTAAAATAGTGGTTAATATATACTTCATGTGTTATTAATTTAATTTAAAAGAAAGGTAAAATATGAAAAAAAAAATTAATTATTCATTAATTTCAGATTCAGTTAAGGTTCTTTGATAAAGAAAAGCCTTACTTAATTTATTTTCGACAATTTATGCATCAAAAATTCTTTTATAATATAAATGTCTTAAAAAGTAAGTAAATTAATATTTTAAAATCCGTTACGTGAAATATTTAATCAAACTTACAATTACATTAATATACTTATCAATTACTCATTTAGGTCTCTCTCAAGATACAGATAAAGATGAAATAAATGATTCGAATGATAATTGCCCTCTAAATTGGAATTATCTACAAAGAGATGATGATAATGATGGTGTAGGAGATATTTGTGATCAAAAGTATATAATCACCTCTGTTGATGAAAATGCACCTGTGGGACACCTCCACGATCTATCAACTTATCTTCCTAACGATGCTACAAACCTAAGTATTCTTAATGGAAATGAAGAGGGTTACTTCAGTGTTAGTGAATTATCAATTAAAATTGAAAAAAAACTAAGTTTTAATCAAAATAATAAATACGTGTTTGAGGTTTCATTTCAATCCTCACAAGTAGATAAGCCCTCATACGTTATTCTATACATTAACTACGTCTTAAATACAACAAGGGTATCCGCCGTTCAAACTTCGAGTAATTATATTCATGATGGTTTTGATAAGTATGTTATATATGATCCTTACCTAGATGTCATAGACGAGGACAAAAGATTGTCAATGGCAACCGAACACCGTACTTTTACATCTTTTTATGGAAGTGGCCCGAATGAGCTGATGGCCTTAGATTACGACTTTGATGGTGACGGTTTAAAAGATCTGGTTTTTGGTTTAGCTGTAGCAAATTATGATGGATATATTTTACAAACAGGTCATATGTCTGCAGGGTTTGTGTACATGACAAATCTAGGGGGTTTTAATTTTGAGGCTCGGGGGAATTCATTTGAGAATAATTCAGTTGGTCATGGGCAACAGAATGCTGATACTTTTGTTGACCTAGATGGTGACAGTATACCAGAGATGATAAGTTTTGGCGAACATTATCACATTGAAGAATATATTCCTTATTTAGATATGGTCCATAAATGGAAGAAAAGTAAGGGGTTAGTATTGAATGAAGATTTTGATGAATTTGATTTTAAAAAAATAGGATATTTTAAAATATCAGAAAATAATGAACTCATTGATGTATCTAATAAAATTAATGACAGTGAAGGATGTTTTTATAGCATGTACCAGACTGGGTATGGTGATATTGACAATGATGGTGATATAGATTTTGTATTTGGTGCACAATTAGGTTTTGGTAATAACAATACTTGTAGTTTAGTTCATGGTGGAAGACATCTTGGTATTTTAAGAAATGATGGAAATGGTAATTTTGAAGTTGAATGGCCATCACAGGAATTTGGTTATGGCAACTTTGATTCTTCTTCAGGATACCTTCTTCTTGAAGATATATCAGGTGATGGATATCTTGATTTAATATATAATAATGGGGGGATGTCAGGTGTAAACGATGGAAATAATGATCAATACAATAAGTTTATGTTGAATGATGGAAGTGGTAACTTTATATACACTTTTGATAATAATATTGACGTTTCAATTGAAGGAATGAGAAATATATTTGTTGATGATCTTGATAATGACTCAAAAAAAGAAATTATTATATTTAGTACTAATGGATATGGGAGTGGTGGATCTACAACCTTAAAAAATTTCATGAAGGTTTATAACCATGATGAAGAATTAAATTTCACTGAAGTCACAGATAAATTTTTTTCAAATAATGAAGAGGTTATGGATTTTTATTCTCAAGAAACATGGATGAAATATATTGATTTAGACTATGATGGATATAAAGATCTAGTTCCTAAGTTTTCTTTAGAGGCCCCAAGTGAGTCAGGAACAAATTATCCAGGAAATGCATATACAAAAGATTGGAACGATTCTAAAGGTTTTCAATATTTTAAATTTAACTCTAATACAAAAAAATTTGAGGTTAAGGATTTAGGTATCATCGATAAAATAGAACAAGGAAACTCTAATTGTCAAAAAAGTGATAATATTTATAACTTTTTTGATTTTGTTGATTTAGATGGCGATAGTATTTATGAGTGGTTGACATGGGCAAGGCCAGGACCTTATAAAACTGGGAATCCTGAATGTATGAAAGCTTCGTTTATAATTTATAAACCAATTGATTACGATTCAGATAAGGTGCCTGATATTTTTGATAATGACGTAGATAATGATAGTATATTTAACGATATAGATTTATGTCCTTTCACTCCGCATGGAGAACCTGTTGATGAAAATGGTTGTTCAATTTCCCAGAAAGATTCAGATGGTGATGGGGTTAAAGATGACAAAGACCTATGTCCTGATACACCGAGCGGAGTTCAAGTAGATGATAAGGGATGCCCTTTGCCATTATTTATTGAAAATATGACTTTTATTGAAAAAGTTTATCCTAACCCAACTAAAGATATTGTAAGAATCAATTTTAATCGTTTACTCAATATAAAAGATATCTACTTTGTTGATCTTAGCGGTAAGAAAACTTCTCCTGTATCTGTCAAAAAGATTAAAGAGGGGATAGAGGTTGATATAAACAATTTGAGAAAAGGGGTTTATCTTCTTGAGATTTCAACAGACAGTGAAGTTAATAAGATTAAGATTCTTGTTGATAATTAGATAATTTTTTAAGACTTTCCTATAAGTAATTTTTGAAGGCTAGATATAGTTTAAATTATTATTAAATAGATATAATAATATTATAATAAATACTTTAATTCGTTTTAAATTCAATAAATCACTGCTAAAAAAATTAATTTTTAATTTCTATTTAATAGATATTATATTTGCTAGAAGGTAATTAAACGCCTCGTTAGCTCAGATGGTAGAGCAAGTGATTTGTAATCACTAGGTCGCTGGTTCGATCCCGGCACGAGGCTCTTTTAGGAAAACCATGTATGTTTTCCAAATCTATTTCTAGGTACTTCCTCGCCTCTTCCAAGATACCAATCAATTCCTTTTATAACTGAATTTAAATAGCTTCTTAATTTTGGCTTTATATACAATTCATATGGAAGGAAAGAAATTATTTTTGGATATTTTGCCATGAAATACGGGTAAACTGTAATAGTTAAAAATGTATCATTTTCACTTGATGATATTTTCCATTTTACTTTTGACTTCTCTTTATTTGATTCACCTATCAGTAATGTATATCCTGTTCCCTCTTTCCATAAAATAAATTCCCTTATATATTTAAGATTATTTAAATATATCAGCTCATCAATATGTGAGTTTTTATTCCATGATATAACGTTATTTTCTTTGCAGAAAGGATGAGATTTATTGAGGTAGCCCGGCGAAGATATAAATTTCCATAAAATCTCTTTTGTAGAATTTATTTTTCTTGTGACTGTAACTAATTGATTATAATTATTATTTACCATGCAATCCCATAATCTTCACCAAAGTCACTCGAACCACCTTGAAATGTGTTATTTATAGTATCAAAAAATATAGCATTTATTGGTCCAGATGTTTTGGATCTAAATTGAAGTTTGTAGCCTTTTCTCCTTAATTCTTTTCTAATAAACGGAGGAGTGGAATCGTGAAGTAATAATTCTCCAGGTTTATTTTCATGGTAACCAAAAGAAGATCGCATTTGAAAGCTATTTATATTAGGTGCTTCACATGCTTCTTGAATATTCATATCAAATTCTACCATATTAAGAAAAAATTGTAATAAGTTTTGATCTTGTGAATCACCTCCTTGAACAGCAAATGATAAAAAGGGTTTATTATCCTTTAATGCTATTGTTGGTGTTAATGTAGCTCTAGGTCTTTTTCCTGGTTCCAGAACATTATACGGACCATCCTTAGGGTCTAAAACAAAGCTTTGCATTCTCTGACTCAATCCAATACCTGTCTTACCAGCTATAACTGCAGGTATCCATCCTCCACTAGGTGTAATAGATACTATCCAGCCTGATGAGTCAGCTGCTTGTACAGTTGTAGTACCTGCCATAAATGATTCCTCAAAATCATAATTTTCACTCATGTTGTGATTTAAATCAAATGTGGATTTGATTTTCTCTAAATTATTATCAGTTTCCCAACTTTCAAGATAATTAAGGAAGGGATTATTTCCATCTTGAAACATGTATGGATTTCCGGGTTTTATTTTCTCATTATTTTTATCTGAAATCAATTTTATCCTATCTCTTGCATAATCTTTAGAAAGCAATCCCTCTATAGGTTCATCAGGTTTAAAGTAAGGGTCACCATAATAAAAATCTCTATCTGCAAATGATAGATTCATTATTTGATATAAGTTATGAATATAATTGGCAGAATTAAAACCCATGGATTTTAGATTAATATTTTCAGCCATATTTAATGACTGAAGTAGTACAGGGCTCTGAACCCATGTTGTTAATTTATAAATGTCAATATTTTTATACGATGTTTTAAGAGGTTCTTCTATATGAACTTTATAATTTTTTAAATCTTTTTTTGTAATTAGTCCACCTTGTTCCTGGGTTGATCTTACAATTTCTTCAGCTATATCTCCCTCATAAAATCTTTTATAAGCTTCATAGATTGCTTCTTTCCTATTCTTACCTTGTTTCAAGGCATATTTTTCAGATTCAATTAATTTTAATAGAGTGTTGTGTAAATCCTTTTGAACGAAAATTTCACCCTCATTTGGTGCTTCTCTATCTTGCCCCTCTTTTGTTAAAAAAATATTCCTAGAATATTTCCATTTTTTGATTTCATCTTTATTTCTCTCAATTGAATTTGCTGCTTGAGCTTCAATAGGATATCCTTTAGCCATTTCAATGGATGGTTGTAAAATTTCCTCTAAGCTCATTGTTCCATATTCGGCGAGCATTACCATTATTCCTGCTGGTGTACCTGGTGTTACAGCTGATAACGGTCCATATTTTGGAGGTATGGAATAACCTTTTTCTTTATAAAATTCAGGTGTAGCACCTGTAGGAGCAACACCAAGTGCATTTATTCCAATCACTTTCTCTAGTTTAGGATGATAAATTAAAGCTTGTGTTTCACCCCCCCAACCAAGGACATCCCACATTGTTGCAGTGGCGGCTACCATTGCACAAGCAGCATCAACTGCATTTCCTCCCTTATTAAAAATTAAAGCTCCAGCTGTTGCTCCTAACGGTTTTCCTGTTATTGCAATCCAATGTTTTCCATGTAGTATAGGCTTATTTGTATTTTGAGCAAAAGCAGAATTTATTAAAAATATTAGTAATAAAATGATTTTATTTTTCATCTTGTTTTATATTGTATGGTAAATATTTATTTATATCACCTCCGTATCGAATAACGTCTCTTATAATTGTTGAACTTATAGGAGCTAGATTAGGCGATGTTATTAAAAAAACTGTTTCTAGTTTTGTATTTATGTCTTTATTTATTTGAGATATTGAGTTTTCAAACTCAAAATCGGTTGTATTTCTTAAACCCCTTAATATAAAATTAGCACTTAAATCTTTTGCAAGAGATGCAGTTAATTTATTATAATTAATTACATCCAACTTAGAATTATTTGCATAAAGATTTTCAATTTTTTTCTTAATTAAATCCACATGAAAATACCTTTCTTTCTTTGGATTATTTCCTATGGCTATAAAAATTTTATCAAAAATTTTTAACCCTCTTGTAACTATATCATGATGTCCTAAGGTAAAGGGGTCAAATGTACCAGGAAAAATTGCAATTTTTTTATCCACACTCTTCAATTATTATATCAAATATAGATTTTTCATAATTAATTATACTAATAAAATAAGGCCTTAGCTCCTCCATTATTTTTTCGTCTTTTACATTTGATGGTATGTAATTAATCTTATCTCTTCTTTGATTTAATTTAAATTCATCGAATAGTAAAATTAAATATTTAATATAATTATTAGTGATTAGATCAAATTGATTATAAAAGACAAGCTGTTTTCTGTAAACTATTAGTAAAATTATTTTATTAGCAATTATAGAAAAGTATACTTCTTTATTTGTATTGGAATTCATTAAATGTGAAATAATTATTTTAGAAATATGCATATTGTTTGATTTGAATTTTGTTTTATATAAAATAGTGAGGTTATCTATTTTGTTTTCTTTTGTATTGGATTTATCAAAATCTGATGCAATAGTCTTGGATAAATTCATATTTTCTAATTCTTTAAGTAGTTTATTTGGTACTATATAAAATTTATTTGTTAGGCTTATATATTTAAAATCAGAATTTTTCCCAGATCTAGGTTTGCCTCTATTAACTATTAATTTATCAGACTTGGTGAAATAAGATAAAATTTTTGAGTCTTCTAAAATGTAAAATTTATTTTTTTTTACTCTAGACAATTTTAATAATTACTCCCAGTTTCCTGCAGTTGTAATACTAGTTCTTGAACCAAATCTTAATGGTTTATTGATATTTGCATCATTTGACTCATTTCTGTCAGGGTCAATAGGTTTAGGATTTTTAACCTCTACAACGTTAACTGATACACCTCCTTTTTCAATCTTACCTGCCCACATTTCAAATTCTAAATTTTCGTATCCTGGAACAAATTTCATTGTTTTTGGTACAAATGAGATAAGATTTGAAAATACAGAGTCAATTACTGAAATACTTCCAAGGGTGTCAAGATATAATGTGGTTTCTTCAGCACCATAATCAAGTAATACAGTTTCTTCTCTTCTTTGGATTATAAATATTTCACCATTTTCGACAAAATTTATAAGGCTATCCCAATCGGATGTGTAAGAACCATTGACACTTTGATATGTTATTTGAGCGTCTCTTATGATTTTTAGTTTATCAATAATTAGTGATTCTGCTTTATTTATCCTTTCTTCCTCGTCAATACTAAATTTTATTGATGATATAAGATAAAAAGCAAGTGCAAAAGCAAGAAGGAGAGTTGAATATGTATAAATTTTGAGTTTGTTCATAAATTAGTATGCTATTATAAATAAATGTGATTAGAATTAAAAGATATCTAATGATAGTTTCTTTCACCAAAAATTTTAGAGCCAATTCTTATCATATTACTTCCATGCTCTAATGCCAATTTATAATCGTTACTCATTCCCATCGATAATGTATTAATTGAATCTATTTCATCTTTTTTTTGAATATAAAGATTGTTGAGTTTATTAAACTGATTTTTTATAATATTTTCGTCATCTGTAAATGAAGCCATTCCCATTAATCCTCTAAGTTTTATGTTTTTATATTTTTTCTTTAGATTTTTAGTTATTAGTGAATCTGCTTCATCATATTGAAATCCATATTTTGATATTTCTTCGGATATATTAACTTGGATCAGTATGTTAGAAATAATATTTAATTTTTTTGATTCTTTCTGTATTACATTTAATAGTTTCAAACTGTCTACACTTTGAATAAGATATGATATAGGTAATATTTTTTTTACTTTATTAGTTTGTAAGTGACCTATCATATGCCAATTAATATCCTGAGGCAATTCTTTTTGTTTTTTTAATAATTCTTGGACCTTATTTTCTCCAAAGTCCCTATGACCTAATTTATAAATATTGTTTATTTCATTAATAGTTTTTGTTTTACTAACTGCAACACATTTATAATTATTATTTTTTAAAAAATTTTCCATCTAATCTTTAGTAATATTGTATATAAACGAAGATTTAAGAGAACTATACAATAAATATATAAAAATTGAATAAAGTAAGTAGTATTGATAGAAATCTACAGTACTTATAAATCTATTTTCTTTAATTTCTGATTTTTCTAATTGGTCGATTTCTTTAAAAATATTTTGTAGTGAATTTTCATTGGATGCTCTATAGAATTTTCCTGATGTTAATTTAGCAATTTCTTTTAAATTCTTTTCATCCAATGAATTTTCAACATACCTCGTATTTCCAAAATAATCTTTTCCAAATGGAACACTCCCATTTTTTCCTATAGCGATGCTATATATTTTAATATCATATGCCTTAGCAATTTGTGCAGCTGTAATGGGATCAATATTTCCTGCTGTATTATCTCCATCACTTAAAAGAATTATAATTTTACTCATTGATGATGATGATCTCATTCTATTCG
>MDTC01132655.1_pt1 | contig 15212 bp, 32 predicted proteins | sample 811181 | NCBI WGS metagenome assembly MDTC01 (sample SAMN05326644, study PRJNA326480) | marine metagenome | isolation source: seawater | place: Pacific Ocean: North | collected 2011 | reverse complement strand
AATACCCTGTTGGCTCCTAAACGAAACCACGGCTCCAATACCGTACAAAACAAGGAAGCTCCCCCACTGGGGGGCTACCTCTGCTCACCCACCCACCAAAACCGTCCGAAAACCCTCCCCCACAAGCGGAACAACCCGAACAAGCGAAACACAAAACACACACCTCAAAAGCAACACCCCCCAAACCAGTGAACCAAACTCCCCAGAACACCGATAAACAGTATGTCTTCGGGGGGGATCCCGGCAATTACCCCATTTAAGCGTCATCACTTACTAAACGCTCGTTAAGTAGGTAGGTATCCCCTAAATTCTCCAAGCATACCCACCGAGACTATTTCTAATTACCGTTAGGTAACTTGTGGGGATGTTGTGGTTGTTGTGGCTTACTGAACGTTCGTTAAGTGCTGGAAATTTTTTCCACAGGTTGTTCACAGGTTGTGGATATCTCTGTAACGTTTTCGTAACGTAATGGGCGCTATTTGTATCACAAAGTACGCTAGGGTCTTCTATAACAGATTAGACGTGAAGGAGAGAGCACGTGATGTCAGAAGAAACCAAGAGCATTGTCTATCGGATGCGGCAACTGATCGCCATGACTGGCGTACAGAAGTACGCGGTAGCGATGGAGTTAGGTATTGAGACTGCTGAGGCGGTAACGGTCGACGATTTAGAGCGGTATCTACTTCAGTACGACAATCAGGTAGCACGTCGCCACGGGTTAGACGTTGCGACTGTCACAGCAGAGCGTCATGAGTTTGAACGGTCACAGGTTTAACAAATAAACAATTAGAGAGAGCAGAGAGAGCAATGCAAGACTTAGCAAGACACCTTATTAAATCGGCACCCGCTAACGGTTTCAGTGTTGATCCGTTAACCCGCGAAGAATTGGCAGAGTGGCGCGAGATTATGAGCGCTTACCGTGAGAAGTACGGGTTTAAGCGAGTGCACGCGCAACTATTGACTACCGACAATGACAAACTAGGCAAGTCCGAGGTTCCTAGTTTCGGTCTGTCACTGGCACCGGCCCATACTTCTGAGATATGGCAAGTTTGCCGGTACAGTTCGCCAGGTTGTCGCGAGGTATGTTTGGCGACCGCTGGTAACGGTCGCTACGACAGTGTCACGCGAGCACGCCAGTATCGTACCGCTTTACTAGGCGACCACCCGGCCCTATTCCTACGGGTAGTAGCGCACGAGCTGCGGAAGCTGGTAACTAAGCATGGTGAAATTCGGTTCCGATTCAACATTCTGTCAGATCTACCGGTAGAACACTTCTGCTCGGATCTGCTCACTTTGCCAGGAATTAAGGCTTACGACTACACGAAATACCCGAGCGAGCGACGCACGCCAAGCGCTAATTATCGCCTAGTAGGTAGCGTGCACGAACGCCATAACGATAACGATATCCGTGGCATGGTGAACGACTACGGATCGGCCGCGGTAGTGTTCGACACGTTGCGAGATAAGCCACTACCGGCCACGTATGCCGGTATCACTGTGGTAGATGGGGACAAGTCCGACGATAGGACCATGGCGAGTGAGGTTGGGGTACTTATCGGTCTACGTGCTAAGGGTGAAGCGATAGGTGCGACCGACAATACCTTTATTAGAACCGTTTAGAGAGAGAGAAGAGAGAGCAATGAATAAGAGAGAATACATAATTACCGGTCAAGTCTTGCGAGACTTCCCAACAGATAGCGACAGTCTGCGAGAAGCAGCAGACCAAGCCGACTGGACAGTGTGTAGCACGTACGAGGCCGCGAAGTATCGCGCGGAACAATGGCGGAAAGAATACAAGTTTGTTTACGTCCGAGAGTGCAGCACGCCTATAAAGATAGGCGCATAATGTCAGATCAGGATTTAATCGACCAAGATAGGCGCATGAGTACCGGCACACAATGGGACTGGACATCATGTCCAGGGTGCGGAAAGACAGACACCCTAGATGTAGAGGAGGCTTCTAATGGGGCTTACGAATTGTTTACCGTGATGTCGGTCTGTTGTGGCGTGCAGTGGACTGTCGCAGGGTTAGAGATGGCAGCAGCGTGCGACCCTATCTGGAACAACGACGGTAGTTTTTGACACTCACCCACCGGCCTCGGCTGGTGGCTGGGTGCCAGTGCCTACCGGCATGGAGAGAGAAGAGAGAGACAACATGGACATGAGCGACCGACGAGTGCAAGACATGCTCGAAGCAGACAAACAAGAAGCACTATCACGCATCCGAGCCAAGAAACTCAGAAAGAACGTGATCGAACTACAGAACTTTAATCATCCGACAATGGAGCCACGTTTCTGGGGAGCCGACGACGACTGGCACAAGTGCCCAGAAAACGAGTGGGCTGGGGACCTTAACGAGTTCACAGGAGAGACACGATGATGGATTTCCTAAGCGAGATTTACAGCGACTACCTACTGAAACATGACCTACCGGCAGTGTGTGCCGAAGAACTAGCAGCGTCACACTTCGGAACAGACCACCACGACTGGCTAGAAAAATTCATCGTGGTGTGGGACCACTACCAACAACAACACGACAGAAATATGTACGGAGGAGAGACACGATGACCGAGCCAAACATAACCGACACCGAGAGCGCGCTAGCGGTAGCGTTAGCGTTAGCAGTCACCGCACCAAGTGACGAAGATAGTCAAGAAGTTCTAGGGTATGTGGATCATCTCGCTGGAACACTGACACCAGAACAGATAGAGCGTGCGAAAGAGACAGCCGAGAGCCTAATCGGGCGCGTATCTGTTGAAGGTTGGTTCTAGAACAGTTCTCACTGGGCTGGGGGACTCTCTCCCCCCGGCTCAGTGTCCCACCCTCACACTAGGGTGTGGTACATTAACGAGAGAGAAATGAGAGGGGACAAAATGTCCGAAGTATTTGCAAGCGGAATCCTGTTCGGATTCGCAGCAGCATGGACACACATGTTGCTAACGATTGAATGGGAGAAACATAAACGTCGCAAGGCTGACGATCATGCACGAACAGTAGAACTTGTGCAGGCACAGCTAGACCTGGCGGCTCAAAGGATCAGAGAGGAGTGCGTGTAATGGCTATTGACTGGGACGCATTTGATCCGTTCGGGGAACTAGAACCGGACGAAGACTACGAATATGACGAAGGGTACGACGTGGACAGACAAATTGATGAGATGAAAGAGGAAGGGAACTGGCCGTGGTGATACCAAGCGGACGCAAACTAGAAGTCCTACGAGCACTTCAACACGCGAACGGAGAGTGGGTAGGCGGACCTGCCCTAGCCAACGTAGCGTGCGGAGGTAGCGAAGGGTTACGCAGGCTTCGAGAGCTGCGCGAAATGGGGTACGTCATTGAGAAGAAGAAGGTGCACCCCAAGCACAACTACTTCTCATACAGGCTGATGGCCCATGAATGACAAAGACTGGCGCAAAGAAGCAGCGTGCCGGGGGCTAGTCGGACCTGACTACGACTGGTTCCCGGCCCGTGGCCGGTACGTGACGACCCGTAACGGGTCAAGTGCAGCAGACTCAACACTCAAACTGCTGGAGATATGTCAAGAGTGTGCCGTCAAGATTGAATGCCGCGAGTTCGCCATCAAACACAACGAACCGGGCATATGGGGCGGAACTAGTTTCCGCCAACGTAGAGCTATAAAAAAAGCTAGAGCGAAAGGGATAGAGATAGATGGGTAGAACTAAAGACAGTCTGAATTTGAACGACCCAGATGCGTTCACTCGTGAACAGATCCTAGAGGCACGTCGAGATAAGGACGCTGACGACTGGGACCGTGGCAAAGAACACGCACGCCAGGAGAAAGAGGAGCGCGAAGCACACCAATGAGATACCTACTCATCTGGCTGCTTATCGACGCTGGCAGTGTCAACATGACATATGAGCCCCAACAAGAGATCGTTCAGGCAGCTTCGGAATACCCGTGGCCTGTTGTTGAGAGTCTTGGCATAGCGTGGTGTGAGTCTTACCACACCCCTACTGCTTGGAACGGATTTGATTCAGGGGCTTGGCAGATAAATGAATACTGGTGGCGTGAAGTATTTGGGGAACAACTGTGGTCCCAAAGATTTACCGCTCGAGGGTCAGCTCACATGGGGTACCACGTCTGGGAAACCGGCGGAGACTCCTTTAAGTGGTGGAGCTGTGGCAGAAAGTAACACGAAGGTGGTACGCTTGTATCACAACGACAGACCCATAAGGGGGGTCAAAATGAATAAAACATTTCATGTAAACACACGATTTGAGAACGGGGGATTCGACGCTGAACCGTGGTTCGTTGCAGTCACACAACCTGCAGACACAGGTATCACCGTCACTGTCCAGCACCGTTCCGAGATTGAGAAAAACGAATACGTCCCGGCGCATTGCGACTGGCTCATCCAACTAGACACAGATCACTCAGTGGTCGAGACTATGAAGTTCTGGGTTACTGATACAGCGTTTCGCAAGATCACTGACGCAGCAGTAACCGAGTTGTGGGAAAGACCAGTACCGATTGCCGCTGCTGGAGACTCATTTTACGAGACATTTGACGAGTGACTAACGTCAACATAGCTCGTGCTGCGTGTCTAAAGACACTCCACGAGGAAAGGGAACAAGAAGGGCACCGCCCAACGGCCTTCGGTACGTTGGGTAGAGGGTCTATGGCAGGCGGCTGTGACCGTGCCTTAGCGTTCGACATGATTGAAGCTGAACCGTCCGAACAGATCTTGGATTCTACGCTGATGGCATTCAAGACTGGTCAACACTTGCATGAACTGGTACAAGATGCGATGGTCAGACAATACGACATGGACACTGAAGTTCCTGTAGACTTGCGACCCCTGGGCTATCCCATTAGCGGACACGCCGACGGGGTTTACATCTTCGAGGACTTAACGATTGTCGCTGAGATTAAAACGAAGAAGGCGTACCCAATCAAACTGGCACGCCGTCAACTGACACCTGAGCTACACGAAGTACAGCAAGCAGGAATGTACGCTTTAGGTGTAGGAGCTGACGCTATCCACCTCATCTACTATGCGAAAGATAACGCTGGCACTTCACGCAAACCTAAAGACTTCGTGGAAGCAGGTGAGACTGTTGAGTGGTTGCTGTATCTTGATGAGCCAGTACCCGGCGACGGTCGGACTGTAGAGCAGGTCGCTTCAGCAGAAGCCACCCGGATCACAGCTATCGCAGGTCAAGTGCAAGACGGCATGATCCCTGAACGGTTCATACCTGGGCACGGTACTGTGCCTATACTACCTGACCCCGGCACGTTAGATGGGCCGTGGCGTTGCCGTTACTGCGACTACTGGGGGCTATGCGACAGTCTCCCTGCCGAACAGTTCCCTGCAGGAGCTGTGTTGATACCTACAAGGAAAGAGGATACAGATGTCTGATCTGTTGAAGTTATCGAAACCGTTTAACTCACGGTTTATAGAGAAGAAAGGTGGGTCATTCAGTGCAGACTATGTGTCCCACTCCACAGTAAACGAGTTCCTGTTAGGGATACTCGGACCGTTTGACTGGCAACTCGTCCAGGTTCTCCACGAACCAGATGGTATGGTGAGCGGTGCCGTGTACCGGCTATCCACTGAGATAGACGGACGGAAGGTCCACGTAGAAGAAGTTGGGAGCATCCAACAAGGCGGCACCAAGAACAACGGTGACCGTATGAAAGACGCAGCTTCGGATGCGTTGAAACGGTGTGCTATGCGTATGGGTCTAGGGTTACATCTCTGGTCCCAAGAAAGATACATCTTGCACACCACACTAGAATCAAAGACCCCCGAGAAAGAGGAGACAGAAGATGGCACTAGCGTTTAGTGGCAACCTAACTCGCGACCCTGAGTTGAGATACGGAAAGAGTGGCACCCCGTGGGTGACGTTCACCGTCGCTGAGACACGAGGTCGAGATGACAACAAGAAGACAACCTTCTGGGAATGTAAAGCGTTCGGTGATATGGCCGAAAACGTGGCCGAGTTCTCTAAAGGGCAGCGACTCATCGTTGATGGCTCTGCAGAAACAGAACAGTGGGAAGACAAAGAGACTGGTAAGAAACGATCCAAGATCGTGGTCACCTGCTGGGATGTAGGCCGTTCAGTACGGTTCGACCCCATTGTTGGTGACGCCCCAGCCGCGAAGAAAGAAGATGTTGAAGCAGTCAAGGCTGTGCAGGCAGCGTTCGCAGATGAGGAGCCCTTCTAGTGATGGCAGTTAAAGGATCACACCTCAACTTGCGTCTATCAGACGACGATCACAGTTGGTTGCAGCTCTCTGCGACAACTAACGGAGTGTCGAAATCTGAGATGGTGCGTCGTTGCATAGCCATGTACCGCCAAGACGAAAATTCTTTGGACGAAATGGCTGTCTACTACAAGCAACAGTGACGTGACATCTCGTGACAGAATGGGGGAATGGATGATTCTCCCGAACTTGAAATGGCTCTCCAAATCCCTGGCGAAATGGAGATGGTGGCGTTAGCCATCCCTGACTCGTTGCTCCTGGACCTCGACATTTATTGCGACAGTCTTAGGGCACACCCTTCGTGTCCCCAAGAAGTTCGCAACCTCCCTATGTGGGCGTTCAGGAGCAACGTAATTCAGGCTTCTATCCGAGGAGCTTTAGAAATGTATGCCCCTGACGAGGACATAGAGGACGAACTCCACTTTATATTTAACTGGTACAAAGATGAATAAGGCAAAACAAAAAGGGACCGCATACGAAACGGCAGTAGCTCGTTTCTTAGCGGACGAAACTGGGGCATGGGTTGAACGTCGAGCCTTGTCAGGGACCAACGATAAGGGTGACCTGATAGGTGACGGTGTGTTAGCTGACTGGTGTCTTGAAGCGAAGAACCATAAGTCGATTGACTTGGCTTCTTTCGTGGATCAAGCTGAAACTGAGGCGAGGAACGCTGGGTCTAAATGGTTTGCTGCCATAGTGAAGCGTCGCAACAAGAATGTTAAAGAGTCTTATGTTGTGATGCCGTTGTGGATGTGGACTGAGCTGATCTGCGATGAGTGAACTACGCATCGCTCCATCATCCATCACAAACGCACGCAAATTCGTAGGCCAACACCACCGACACAACCTCCCACCACAAGGAGGACTGTTTGCCTGCCGCCTGGAAGAAGACGGAGAGACAAGAGGCGTAGCGATCATAGGCCGCCCCGTTGCCCGCAAACTTGACGACGGGTACACCGCAGAAATTACCCGCTGCTGCACAGACGGAGTGTCTAACGGGTGCTCCATGCTTTACGGCGCAGCAGTACGGGCATGTCGAGCATTAGGTTTCCATTCCGTTATTACATACACCCTGCAATCAGAAACAGGTGCCTCGTTGAAGGCATCGAACTGGAAACTTGAAGAAGAACTGGCGGCAACTTCACATTGGACTCGCCCAAGATACCAAACCGATCTGTTTGGCAACGAACGTCGTCCCCCTGAACCGAAGATTCGCTGGAGGATAACGCTATGACTGAGCTAGTTCACGTACCCCCAGGTCAAATAGTTACAGACAACCACGCCCACCAAACAGTCCAATACTTCTGGGATCGAGTGCACCCCAAACCCCTCACCCCACTCCCAAAGATCCAGGCCATAGCTAAACGAGCACTCATCGCCGGATACACACCCGAAGAAGTAGTGCGCGCCCTCAACCAATGCCGTGCCTTCACCCTCCCAGCAATCGAATACCAACTCAGGTCTTCTTCCATCCCCGACTACGGACGTAACGCTGAACGAGTATTGCGAATGATGGAATGAACTCCGACACTCCGTACTGGTTTGATCGAGCAGCCTGCAAAGGGTTGTTGGCTGGGACGGTGCATGAGGAGATCTGCTGGGAGGAATGCCCGGTACGTGAGCAGTGTTTGGCTTACGCTATGGGTGTAGCTGATTGGATTGGGACTGCGTACATGCCCAACCTGGTGTGGGGTGGGTATAGCGGTTATGCGAGGGAGCAGGCTATGAAGGAAACCCGTTACCATGTGACGAACGCAGTGAATTTGTTGGAGGGGAAATGAGTCAGGCTTTAAGGATCGGATACGCTGATCCCCCCTACCCAGGTATGGCCGACCTTTACAAAGACCACCCTGATTACGGCGGAGAAGTAGACCACTACGCTTTACTGACACAACTTGTCAACCACTACGACGGTTTTGTCCTTCACACCGCCTCAGTTTCTTTAGGGCATGTCATTGATTGTGCCCGTGCTACAGGGTTAAGAGACAACGACTACCGCATTATGAGCTGGGTCAAACCCTTCGCTGCTTTCAAAGCAAACGTCCCTGTTGCATACGCTTGGGAACCAGTCCTAGTCAAAGCTGCTCGCAAACCTAAAGTCGATGGCTCTCACCAGATAATGAGAGACTGGCTATCCGAACCCATCACAATGAAACGAGGACTAACTGGCGCTAAACCTCGGAATGTGTGCTGGTGGTTGTTTGAAGTTGTAGGAGCAACCCCCGACGACACCCTTGACGATATGTTCCCTGGCACTGGGGCAGTGACACGAGCTTGGGATGACTGGCGCAACCTGATTCTTGGCGAACCTGAACAACTGGAGTTACAACATGACTGAGGAAGAAGCGACTAAAGCACTACTACACATGACACAAATCTGGTGGCAACGAGAACTACCAGACCCCACCCTCGGAGTATGGAAACGAGAGATCAAACCCCGAGACTTTGAGACAGTCATGGCAACAATCAACTCGCTCGGCAGAGAAAAAGATTTCTGGCCGTCGTTCGCAGAGTTCGCGAAAGTTTATGGTGAGCTGGCCCCACAACTCTCAACGCCACGCAACCTAGAATTTATCCACCATGATGATGGGTCAGTGACACGTATTGTGGATGGTGTCATAGTAAACTAAGGTTGGAATAACAAACAGCGCTTTCATGGTTTTGTGCTGGCTCCCGTCGGGTACTCTCTCCCCGGCGGGAGTTTCATTTTTAAGGGACCAGGTTAGGTGACGTAGCGTTAGACCGCACACGCTCACGGCAATACGCACCACACGCCTTACACTGAAGCTGCACATACTGGGCAACCTTCGTAGACCGGCACCCTCGACGCATCAAATCAGTATGACCACAAGTCGGACAAGAATCAGGGTGACCGTCAAGCAACGCACGATTCGGATGGTTCGTCATCCAAGGACGCAACCGTTCATACACATCCTGCAGCAACTCGACATCCTGTTTGGCGTACTTCTTCATGGTGCGCCACGACTTCTCATCGCCACGCATACAACCAGCCCACAACTCAAACCCGCCAGTAGCTTCCTTGTTTCCCAACCCCAAGTGCTGCCCTAGGTCACCTAGCTTGTTGCTGTTAAACATGAAATGCCTGCGCGCAACCTTTAATGTGTCAACCTGTTGAGGCATCGAGGGTGGAGTCATGTTGTGGTACGCGAAGCGGGCGTTGGCTTTACGCATATCAAACTTGTCGCCGTTGTGGGCGATCACAACATCAGCTTCATCAAATAGATCCCACAACACCTGAGCTACAGCGCTGTCATCTTCAGGGTCTTTGTCGTAGACATCAGGGAAATCAGTGAGAGACACAACGCTGGTAGACTTCTGCCCCTCCCACTTGTAGGAGAAACAGAGGAGATACCATTCCCGGTATTGTCGAACGACGTTCTGGTCGTACTGTCCCCACACATACGCCAAGTTAGGCGCGGTTTCAATATCGTAGAACAGTACCTTAGCCATGAAGCCCCCTAACTTGGTACGGTCAGTAGCCTCACTACAAGGGTACCTTCCCACCAAGCTCCGTTGTCGGATATGCGGTTGGGTTGCATTGAAAGGCGCTCAATCGTCACCTTCTCTGTCCTTGTCCCTTCAACGTAATCAACAGTGACACCTGATTCCATGCGGCCATGCAAAGAATTAAACACTGCAGCCGAATCATAGGTAGCTGGAGCCCCACTGTTACGAGAGGTCAACACCTGGCGTTGTAATACTATTGGTGCAATGATCTCATCTACTCGGTTAGGTGTAGCGATACAGCTCGTCACCCAATCTTCAATGATTGGAGCTAACAAATTGTTGGAACCGTCACGAGTTAAAGTGATCTCAAATTTGTAAGACACCGACGATTCAGGGGCAAACGAGAAGTTTGCGGCCACACCTGTAGACAATGGACCAAGATCGCTGACCGCGTTGTTATCGTTAGTGGCCTTAAACTTAACTGTCCCCGGCATAATACTGACTTGCGTCCCTCGATAGGTCGCATCAGTCTCGTTGTATTCAAATCCGGTTTGCTGGTATTGGGTGGTTGAGTCGAACTGAGAACGGTTCTGCCGTACTGTCACGTTACGCAACAGTTTGGGTGCCACAGTTGACCACGAAACTTCACCAATGTTGAGTGTCCCAGTAGCAACTTTTATGCCAGTACCCGACTCACCAAATACGCCATCAGTAGCAGCACCGAAATAAGTTTTGCTGCCGAACCGGGCAATCGAGTTGACGTTGCCGGAAGCTCCCGTTGACACCAGGTCAGATGCCCATGCTGGGACTAACGTGGATGTGAACTGCGAAAGATCAGCCCTATAGATTTGACCTGCTGCAGCGCCCCACCACACGAACTTGCCTTCAGCTTCAAGACCATAAGCCTCGCCGCCTTCCTCAATCACCGGCCCAATAGTCACAGAGCCCGACTGAGTGTCGATTAGAGCAGTCCTTAATCCTTCTGTGGTAGCGATTAAAAGAACTTCCCCATAAACCAAGATCTGATTTACCTGCTCACCGCGAGGTAACTGCCCGCTGATAACAGGTGTTTGCAAAGTGCCGTCGGTAGAGCTGACACTTATTTGGTGGATGGTCCCAGTGTTATCGGTGTTAGCTGCAGCGAAAATGCCGGAAGGCCCACCAGCCACAGATACCCAGGTAGTGCCAGCAAGAGAGGGGGTGTAATCAAGTGAGCTACCAAGCTTGGCTCCGTTAGCGCCTAGTTCAAATATGTTTGCGCCAAGAGCACCGATCAGACGACCCGCTGCGACCTCAATAATGTCGGCTGCTTGTGTACCACTCGAAGGCCACGCACCATCAATAGCGTTGTTACCAAGAGTTGCTTTAGCTATAGCTGCACCCGACCCGAAAGCAAAGTAAATGTTTGTGCCATCAGACGTGATGTCAGCTATCTGATGCGTAGCTCGTGCCACAAAGTTTGTCCACGTCGGAGAAGCAGGTGTAGCTGAACTCGTAAACTCGGCTGTCTCTGCGTGAGTAGCGTACAAATAGGTACCCATTCTCTGAACAAGAAGGTTACTAGTGGTAGCGTTTAGCTTCTCCTCGGTGATGGGGAGAAGCGTGACCTGGCCTTTCGTCCACGGATCAACACCCGTAGAACTTGCAAACCTACGACGGTCAGAGTCAACCAAATCAAAATGCGTTTGACCCGCACCTAAACTCCAGTCTGTTTGGGAGCGTGTCCACGCACCACTTGTATCTAAAGCGTTCTCACCTGCTTCAGCGCTGTTATCTCGCTGCTCCCTTAAAGCGGGAACGGTAGTGCGAGAGTATTGTCGAGTGTCTACGAGGTACGATGTGCCATCTAATTGAACTGGTAAGTAATCTCCACTAGCCATCCGAATACCCGCTCCATTGCGAAGTCGGGCGTACAGCGGAACTCCTTGTCCACATCTGCGGATAGCGCGCTACGAGCCTCCCAGACTCTGCCTGGAGTCTTGCCCTACGTCGCCCCATTAAGTCTCTGAAAGAGGCTGAGATCGCGCCTGGAGGCACTTCCTCGGCAAGCCGTGAGGTACCCTCGGCATCAAGGAACTCTCGTCTGATTGGAGTGGTCGTCATCAACGCCATCGCCGCCCCAAGAGGAGGCAAATCGTAGGCAGTGGCAGCCAACCCGACAGTCGAAAGAGCTGTAGTGCCATCAGTGATCTGAGTAAGCGGCGACTTATACATCACCGTCACCGTCTGACCAGGCCACGCCCCAGTGTAGAGAACAAGAGCAAGACCACTAGCGAAAGCACTCGTGTCACGGTTTCGTTTCAACGTCCATGACATGACTTCAGGCTCTGTGGCTTCCACCCCAATGTCTGCATAAGTCACAGAATAGATAGAGTTAATCTCATCAGACGTAAGGCCAGCCAAGTTGTAGCCGTCAACACTAGCGTTGTAAGTGAAACTCGTAGTCTTCATCTGGAACAAACCATTATCCGGTGAAGACAAATCGTTAAGATCATCGTTCAAAGATTGAACAATCCTAAACGTAGGGAACTTAGGCGACACTCGAACCATGTCCCCAATAGCGTGAGTGCTAGGGGTTGACCCCCCATATCCTCGGAACACACTGATGACATTGCCTGCCGTGTTCACGTCAATCACATAAAACATTTCGTTGCCTATCTCAAAGACAACGCCCTTAGCCCAGCTCGTAGCGACCCCCTGGACTGTGACTTGCTGGACTGTGGTATTAGTAACCGCTGCGGTAAGCACATCCATTTCTTCTACATACCCTGACAACAACATATTGCGGGTATTGTCAATCCATGTTTGTGCCGTGCTCATCCTAAGAACTCCTGTAGTTGCTTCTCCCCTTGTTTCCGGGTTTCAGGACGCAACGTTTTACCGGCATTAACTTCCCACTTAGTTCCTGCTTCAGACTCCAGTTTCGCTGCGCCCACTGTGCTAGGAGGCTGCAGTCCGTCTTTCCTCAAACGCTTATACGCAGCAAGATCAGCTTCCTTATTCTTCTCATTCTGGCGAGTAGCTTCCATGTCAATCGCCTTTGAGTCATGCACCCCACTCCTAGTAGGGCACGCTGCTGGAGAAACCTGGATAGACCCATAGTATTTAGCGAGTTCCCCTTCACAGTTCTCGCAGGGCTCGTCATGGCTTTCGTTGAAGCTATGAAAAACATCCCAAATGGTGTAACAGTTAGCGCAACGGTAGGAATACATAGGCATTAGACAGAAGCTCCTACTCTAAATTTATACCCTGCGGCTATCAGGATGTCTTGTTCAGTGGCCGTTAAATCATCTGGACTCTCATGTCCCCCATAGATTACACGAGTCACAGTGTCCCAATCAGCAGGCATAAACGTTTGGACTGAGGTGTTGTTGATAATGATTAGGTTGATACCTCGAGCTGTTGGCTTATAATGCCTGCGTAATGCGTAAGCAGCGTTCGTCGTGTCTCGACGCAACAGCACGGGGGGAACCACATTATGTTCAGGGACAGTCAGGATGCGATGGAGCGGCACGTCAGGTGTAGCCGCAACTGCTTTAATCGTGGCAGCGTAGAAGGTGTAACTGCCGTCCACGTCATGTGAGTTAGCGACCGTAGACGTAGCAGCAATCGTGCCTACATCAAGGATGACTTCAATGGTTGGAGCCATCGTGGTCGTAACCGCAATAGCCGCCGGGATCATCTGCTGCCCGATGAGCAGCGCAGGAGCGGGGAGGGACGCAGTAAGCTCTATGCCTTCATGTAACTCCGCGTAGTTAGCGTCAACGTCAATGCTTGTAGCAACACCAGCCGTAGCCGCAATCGTTCCAGGTGTAACCGTTGCCGGTAAACCAGCTACCGCAGAGAACTGAGTAGTGACCCCTATCGTGGCAGGGAAACAGATAACCGTGTAAGCGTTACCAGATGAAGGTGGTTCCCTGTACGTCCACAGCGGATCACGATACGACATCCCCGACTTGCGGTAAGGGAAATCAATAGAGGTAGGGATCGTTGCGACAACGCCAATAACACCGACATTGACCGTAGAATCGCTCGTGTTATAAGCGAAACTGGCCTCTCTATATTGTATCCCTGACTGCCGGTACGTCATCGCAAAGACCCATCCCTATAAGGGGTTAGCTTTTACCCATAGCAGCAGTTTCCGGGTCGCCTACACGGCTAGCCGCAACAGCTTTAGCAATAGAAATAAGAGCAGCGACCCCTGCAATCTTGAAGGAGTCACCCCAATCTGGGCCGGGAACTGCCATAGCAGCAGCCCACGCCTGAGCGAACGTGGATACTCCACGCTCTAATGAATCTTTAATAAAACGCTGGGTGAACAATGTCTGTCCTTTTGATCTTCATAGCTTCCCATGTAGAAGGGCCAACTATGCCGTCTGGTTTCAGGCCGAAAGCCCGTTGCCACCTAATTACCTTTGCCTGGGTAGCACGCCCAAAAATACCATCTTGTTGGGCACCCACGCAGGCTTGCACGAAACGAACAGCGTTAGACCTTGAACCCTTCTTCAACAAACCGGGATAAGAAACCAGTCCATCTTCAGGTTCTTTAGGTAACACCATTGTTGGTGCGTCAGTAACCATGCGACGATGAATAAGTGCCCGTAAATCTGGCATCGAGAACGAAGGATCAACTTTACGTGAAGTCCATTCCTTATGTCCTACTACTGCCACATCAGGGTTCCATTTGTGCCCGTCGCACAGAAAGGCGCACAGGTCTACCAATGCGTCCATCTGAGCCTCGGGAACGTCTTGCCCTAAACCGTCGTTAATAATAGACACGCCAACAAGTCGAGCGTTAGCGCTGATCTTGCCGGGACCGGATGCGTTTCCCGTAACAGGAAGGTTTTTTTGCATACGAGTCAGGACGGTTTGCATTCCCCGTCCAGCGTGGTTTGCTTTCACGTTCTCTGCTGTCAACGTAACGATGGTGCCGTCACGTTTAATGAGATAGTTGTAAAGCGGTCCGGGTACTTTGTTGACGCCACGTACACACATGGCGATAACAGCGTCGGGGTCTGCGTTAGCGTTTGAAGCTGTGTGATGCACGACAATACCGACGGGCGACAGGGGTCGTCCGCTAGTTACTTTGTTGGGTGCATCAACAACATTCATCTCTTAGCGAATCATCGCAACCCAGCTATTAGCCACTGGGTCGTATTCGTAGGGAACAGATTCAAAGTCGTCAGGCTTCGGTGCTATGCCATCTGGCAAATCGGGTGATGGCGGAGTGTCGCTCGTTTCCGGGCTAGTCCCCGGCTTGGGTTGTCCAGCGTTCGGGCCAGTCGTGTAGTAGTAGTCGCTTGCCATGACTAGCCCTTCGTCCATGTCGCTGTAGGTTGTGTAACGGTCTGAGTCAGCGTTCCACTACTTACGTGAGTAATTTGATTCGCTTGCTCCGCACCAGTGGTGAACGCAAAAATGTCGCCTGCTGTTCCCGTAGCGGTAGACGCCCCATACACAATCGTGTAGTCCCCAACCGTGTACGTTGCTTCACCGTCACCATCGGTAGGGAGCTT
>MDTC01179012.1_pt1 | contig 15218 bp, 12 predicted proteins | sample 811181 | NCBI WGS metagenome assembly MDTC01 (sample SAMN05326644, study PRJNA326480) | marine metagenome | isolation source: seawater | place: Pacific Ocean: North | collected 2011 | reverse complement strand
TAGCTACAGCCCTACTCAAGTAATTCTTGGTGCTATATTTGCCTACATTGGAGTTCGTTTAACTTACTTCGTTTATTTTAAAAATAATAAATAATTACTAGCACAACAGAACAGTAACAGAACATTTTGTCGAAAACTGTAGATAACTCTTATATCATTTTTGAAAGAGCTTAGGTTAATTTGCTAATGGAAAACTACATGTGATTAAATTTTTTCAAAAATATATTTTTTAATAATATTAAAATATTGAGTTACAAAAATTAAATTCACTATGTAAAAAGAAACTCTAGAAAAAATAAAACTCAATCCATTAATAATGGTAGGTTCAAATAAATTATGGGCATATTCAAAATTTAACATATAAAAAAGTGGATTAAAGATTATAAATATTCCAAAAATAATTTTTAGACTTACTTTTGCATTTTGAAATAATACAAATATAAGTAAGAAATTAAAAGTTAGCTTATAACCATAATTTCCAAATAAATTTATAAATAAAACCATCGGGGTAAAAATGGCGAATAATTGCTCTTGTTGTTTGGACATATATTTGAAGTTTTCAAACTCATTATTTCTATACAATACAATTACTGTCATAAAAGAAATAAAAATCAATATTCTTAAGAAGCTAAAATTTTCTACAGGGCTTAACTGTACATCAAAGTATGCCTTGTAATCTGCCAGAACACCAAAACTATATATTGGAGCATATACAAATGGAACCCCTAAGAAGGTATTAACAAATTCTGTTATTTCATTCTTAATATCAAGAAATGAATCAATAAAAAGTATCAATATATTTACAAGTGTAAAAAATACGTTTCGCATCATGTATGTAAAATCTTTTTTTATTAGATTAAAAAAAATATAACCTAAGAATACAGCAATAGGAAAAATTTTAAATTGAGTGAGAACTGTGAGTATTAATAAATGTACTAATTTAAATTTAAGTTGGTTCTTGTTGATTAGATACAAAAAAGTTATCAATATAAAAATATCTGAATTTAATGAAAATAATAAAAATCTAAATGCAGGACTTAAAATAAAAAATATTAATATATACAAATTATTGTCATGAGCTGTCCTTAAAGCAAAAATTAAAAATAAGGAAACAATGCTAAAAAGAATAACTGATGCGTACCAAGAATTAATATTTAAAGAAATGTATTTTGTGATAATTCCAAAGCCAAGATCTGATTTACAATCATAGGCAATATTGTCTAAATAAAGCCTGTGGGAAGTAAGTCCTTTATTACAATTAAAGTGTATAAATAAGTATTGGTTATCCCAAAATAGCAAATCTTCTCTTTTTATTGATTCGTATAATTTCACTATGTAGTAAATAAATGGTGTAAACAAAAGTAACTTTTTTTCGTTGGGACTTTTTATTTTAAATTCATCAAAATTTTTATAAATATATAAAAAAAATAAAGAAATATAAAAAGTTGTATTATTTATAAAGATTGAAAAAATAACTAAGATTAAAATAAAAATATTTAATTTTGAAATTTTTTTATTTAAGCTTTGAAACATTTAATCACCTTTATAAATATTTATAATAAAAAAGTTATAATATTAAATGAAAATTTATAGTCCTAAAACGCTTCTTAAAATTTCAAGTATTATTTTTGTATCTTTTTTTGGATTTTACATTTATGAAATCTATTTAAATGGCTTTAATACAAACTATAACTTTTGGTGTATTCAAATAGAAAGTAACTTTTATATGAAGGTAGTTGGGAATATTTCTTTGCCAATTCATTGCGATGAAGGACCTTATAGACTTGCATCTAACTCAATTGAAAATTTTTTTAATAAAAGTAATCCATATCAAACAAGACCAGTTTATGTTCTAATTATCTCTTTAATAAGGCAACTTGTGGAATTAATGACTTTTTCCCAAATTAGCGATTATCAAAATTTTCGTATTTCAATGATTATTATTCAGATATCCTTTTTGTCTGCAATAATTTTTTTGTTTAGTTCTTTGATGAATTTAACATTTAAAACCTCTAAAGATTATCTAATCATCATATTATTAATTGGTATTCCTGGAATTAGATGGAATCTTCTTTTTCCATCAGCAGGAAATATCACCTTACTGTTGTTTTTAATTACTTTAAAATTTGCAACTGAAAAAAGTTTTTACAATGGTAACAAAAATAAGATTTTTGCGATTTTTAGTGTTCTTTCACTGGCTCATCTTTCATCAATTGTTTATGGATTTATTTTAGAATTTTTTGATCTGATGAAAAAACGAAAAGTTCAATTTAAGAAAACATTTGGCAGGATTGCTTTATTATTTTCATTTCCTACCATATATATTTCTTTAGTATATTTCAGTAGTTATAGTTTTTATGATTGGCATACTGGTGTTTACAGTCAATTCTCATGGATTATTTATGAGCTACGAGAGGGTACGTTTTTTAATTTTGAAACTTTAATTAGACATCTAAATACGTATACAAAGATAACAATTGACTATATAAATTATTTTTTCCTATCGATAGTATATTTATTATCTTTATTGGTAATTTTATTTTTTAATAAAAAACAAGTTCCAAAAAAAATAAAATTTAGTTTCTTTATAAATTTAATAATTTTCTCTTTTTGGGGCCTTCAGGGAATATATGAAACTTTTAGGTTCACAAATTACAGTATTGGATATTTTATATTTATCTCTATTTATATTTTAATAATTGAAGCTTTTGATAAAAATAAATATTTAATTTTTTCAATGATATTTTATTTAATATCAATTGATTACTTGGGTCCGTACAATGAGGAAATAAGATTTGCAACATTTAATAATACAACATATTTTTCTGTTTTATTATTTTCTGTTTTTATTTACAAACAGATAAAGTTAGAGATTGAGAAGGTAAATAATGATTCATGATATTTTAATTATTGGAGCTGGTCCAGCAGGTTTGACAGCAGCATGGGAAGCAGAAAAACATGGAGTTAAGACATTAATTCTGGAAAGCGATAAAGAGGTAGGTGGAATCAGTAGAACGGTTGAAAGAAATGGGTGGAGATTTGACATTGGTGGTCATAGATTTTTTACAAAAGTAAATGAAGTTTATGAAATATGGGATGAAATACTTGAAAAAGAAGATTTTTTGTTAAGACCTAGAATGAGCCGTATTTATTATAAAAATAAATTTTATGACTATCCTTTAAAAGCTTCCAATGCTCTATTTAATCTTGGAGTTTTTGAGGCAATTAGATGCGTACTTTCATACTTTTATGTGAGAATAAACCCCCCAAAAGATCAAGATAATTTTGAAAATTGGGTAGCAGCAAGGTTTGGATGGAGGCTTTATAACATATTTTTTAAAACTTATACTGAAAAAGTTTGGGGGGTTGATGCAAAAACAATTGGTTCAGACTGGGCAAGTCAAAGAATTAAAAATTTGTCTTTAATGAAAGCCATATTAAATGCTTTCCAAATTAATAAATCTGGTGAAATAATTACAACACTCATTGATGAGTTTAAATACCCAAAATACGGTCCCGGAATGATGTGGGAAACAGCCTATGAAAAGCTTTTGGAAAAAGACCACAAAATTTTTCTAAACTCAAGAGTAATGGAAATCACTGAAGAGTCTGATTTTTATTTAGTAACTACAAAAAACAATAAGAAATATAAAGCTCGACATATATTAAGCAGTATGCCTCTTGCTCACTTACCAAAAACAATAAAACCCGATGTATCTTCTGATATATTATCAGCTGGAACAAATTTAAAATTTAGAGACTTTCTTTCCGTTGCTCTGGTAATAGATGAGGACAATGCTTTTCCAGATAATTGGATATATATTCACGAGCCTGGTGTAAAAGTTGGAAGAGTTCAAAATTATGGTAGCTGGTCTCCTTATATGGTAAAAGAGGGAAAAACTTGTCTTGGCCTAGAATATTTTGTAAATATTGGAGATGATTTATGGAATATGGATGATAAAAAGCTTATTTCCTTAGCAACACAAGAACTTGAACAATTGTCATTAATAAAAAAAGGCTTATCCCTTGAGGGATATGTTGTAAGAATGCCAAAAGCATATCCTGTTTATGATTTGAATTATTCAAATAACATATCAAAAATAGCTGATTGGCTAAAGTCGGAGCATCAAAATATTTATCCCATTGGAAGAAATGGTATGCACAGATACAACAACCAGGACCACTCTATGATGACAGCAGTGAAGAGTATCAGAAATATAATATTAAAAGAAGAAAATAATATTTGGGAAATAAATGTTGAAGAAGATTATCACGAGGAGATAAAAACTGGAAGAATTGTTCCAATGCAAAAAGAATAATTTAAAACATACCATTTTTTGCATGTAAAAATTTATTTTGAATTGATAGGAATCCAAGATTTTTTTACTGAAATATTTTTATTTTTATTTAAAAACCATGGTTCTGGATATAAAACTTTTGAATTTTCTGAAGAACCAAGGTACGCAGCCATATAAGAAAACGAACTATTAGCAATAATAAAGTTTTCATATTTAAGCATCTGAGAAAATATTTTTATTACTTGATCTTTATCTTCATGAACAGATTTTGGAGAAAATATATTAGAAGCATTATTAAAAATACTATTAGACTTGACCCAAGAAATATCGTCTGTATAAATATCAAAATTAAAATTTTTGACATATTTTTTCAGCTTATTTATAGACTCGATATAGTAATTATCTTTCAATTCCTGATTGAGATCTAAATAATCGCCTCTTCTAATATGAACCATTGTAGATCCTGAAGGTTTATCGATTTTAAGTGCATTAAAAATAATTTTATTTTCTTTAATTGAATCAATTAAATAATCTTTTGATTCCTTTATAAAATCTAATTCTTGCCAATATCCATCATAAATTGTTAAGATACTTTGTTTTTTAAAGTTTTCCACATCATTATCTTTTATATAATTGAATAAATAATTGTTTTTTGGTTTAAAAATTTTCTTAACTCTTTCGCTTTGGAAGATTTTATTTACAGTATTAAAAAACCACTCTATAAAGAAATTTGAACTTGAAAATCCAAAACTTTTTATTGGGAATATAACATCCCTTTTTGTAATATTTTCTGGTTTTGGATCTCTATAAATCTCATCACAAAAAATTATTTTGTGCCTTTTTGATTTAATATAATTAGCAAACGCAAATTGAAAGAGCTGATTACCTAATCCACCTTTTAAATAAACTAAACTTATTCTCATTTCTACTATTTTAAATGATTTGTATTCACAAAATTTTTTAAAATATTATTTATTTCTTTTAATAAATACATTCATATCTTTATATGGATCTTTATAGAATGATAAATTCTCACTATTTCTGTATTTTGTTGTGTCCAAAGCGAAATACTGATCTCCCAAATATTCTGAACTGCAAGAGTTTGTCACATTATCATCAATTTCTTGGCCATATAAAATAGGATCTACATTTATGACTAGACCTCCATCATTAATGGCTAAGGTATTACAAACTATTACATCCGGCTTACTATTAAACAAATTTTCTATTTCATTTTTTTCTACTTTTCCAATTTCACTAAGGGGATCCGTAATATAATCTTGAAAATGGTTTGTTGGGTGAACTATATATGAATATGAAGGTTTATCCATATAGTATAAAATAAGAACATAATCTAAGGCTAAAACTGTAAATTCATCAGTATCAAAATATGACACAATTTCACTTGATAAATTTCTAAGTGGATACGAGTTATATGTTTCAGATAGGTTTGAAAGATTTGTAAAAGAATTACTACTATAAAAGTATAAACTTGAAAATATTGATAAAGTTATCATAATCGAAATTATCTGTTTACTTGAACGAAAAGACAGCTTTACAATTATCACACAAAAAAAGTACAAAGCATAGATCAGATGATGATAATAATTGTGACCTGCAACAAAATAATACAGAATTGAGAAAATAAATAAGATGTAGTCTAAATCTCTAAAAATTTGAAGGATCTTAAATCTAAAGTCTTTAAAAACTTCAACTATCAAGGCAATAAATATTGAAATAATTGTAAAGTAGATAAATAAATTGTAATCATAAAACTCTCTTAGAAATACTCTTAACTCATATAGAGAAGCTGCATTTGATCCTGTATAACCAAGTGGAATAAAAATATAGTTAACTATTAAAACATCCAACAAACCTGAATATATATATATTGATACAGTAATTAAATATGGAATAATAAATCCTGTGATTAAATATAAATATTGTTTAATATTCTTTCTTAAACTTTTATTGATAAGTAAATAAAATATAAAACCAGCAAAAATTATTATCGAACCCTGGTTTATCAAAGTTGCTAAAGAATAAATAAATCCAATTAAAAAATATTTAAAAAGGAAATTTTTATCACTTACATATATAAACTGAGCAATTGAGATTAAGAATAAGCAATAAAATTCTGTAAATTCACTTACATACCATTTCGAGCTAAACAAAATAATTAAAAAAATAAGACTGAAATAATTTAAAAATTTTTCCTTTTTTGTTTTTTGTAAATAAACAAAAAGGTTAAGTCCAATTAAAAAAATTAAAATATCATTAATAACTTTGAAAACTAGATAATTTTTATTAGAAATATAACTAAATAAATAATAAATAACACTATTTAGTGGTCCTTTTGACTCCCATTGTGTTGAAAAAGGAAGTAGATTGTTTTCAAGTTCTTGAGATGCAACTAAATAAGATGAAACGTCCCAAGTAATAGTTTCAAAATTAAGATAAAAATTTTGTAGAATTATTAATAGTGAAAAGCTCGATACTAACAATAAGTTTTTTCTTTTTTCAAAAATTAATTCAATATTTTCAAATTTTTTCTCAGAAAATGTTACTCCTTTTTTAAGTATGAAAAATAAAAATAAAATAAAAAGAAAGGAAATTACAGTAAGTTTTTTTTCATAATTTAGTGTATTTGACAAAAATATTAGAAATCCAACACTTATTGGAACAAAAAAGTTTATATTTAAAAATTTATTTTTAATCATCTACTACAAATCTTAAGCATCGTGTATAAATATCTTATAGAAAATGTTGTATGTTAAATTTTTATTTTCTATTTGAGAACAAGCTCAGAATAAAACAATAAAAAAGCTGTATAGGATATTTAGACTTGAAAAAAGAAAGGTCAATAAATGACCGTAATAAATAGTAAATTGAAAGACGTTTCATTTTATGTGTTATGTGATATTTGCTTTTAAATAAATCTCTATAACTTTCCTGGTATATTTCTGATAAATTACACAATATTCCATTTATATTCCAAGGCTTATGGCTGCCTGCATAGTGAACAAAAATAGCATTATTTTTAAAATCTTTATTTGAAATAGAGAAATTTGAGTACCCATAGGTTGCCAAATCAATAACTTTATTAAATTTTTCATCTATTTCTAAATATTTTCCATCAAAATAACAGTTGAGTAAATCTTGGTCCCAATATTTGAGATTTTTAAACTCTTTTTGTAAGAGATCTATTAAATCCGACTTTATATCCTGGAGTCTCCACTTTTTAAAATCTATGATCATTAGCCCAGCATTAAAGTACTCATTTGAACTCATTTGTAACCTGTTAAAAACTTCGCTATTTTCATTTAAATGTAGTTCTGTTTTGCAGCTAATCACGTTATCACTAGTTTTAAGATTCTTTATTTCAATCTCAATTTCATAACATGGATCATTCACACATATAATGTCAGCATCCATATAAACAATTTGCTCAATACTTTTTGGTAAGTAATCATCAATGAACAGTCTATAATATGTAGCTTCTGAAACATGGCTGCCATTTATATTAGGAAATTTATATCCATTATTTTTAAATTTATAAACTTTTATTTTGTTTAAATTTTTATGATTAAGAATTCTTTTAGGAATAAGATTTACATCACTAATGGTTTTATGAATTAAATTAATATTTAATTTTCTAGAGCTTTTATTTAGTAATGAATAAATAGAAGAAAAGCCTTGAATATTATAATTTTCATCAAAACAATATAAAATTTCTATCATTTAAATTATTTTGACCATTCTTTATAATTTTCCTTGATAATTTCCTGTAAAATTTCTTCGATTGTGTACTCAATTTTCCAATTAGGAAAATCGTTTTTAAACTTATTTGTATCACTAACATACCAAATGTGATCACCAATTCTATTTTTAGTATCAATTTTGTAATTTAAGATTTTTCCAGATATTTTTTCACCAATGCTTATTGCTTCGATAACAGAACAATTGGATTCAGTACCACCACCAATATTATATACCTCACCACTTTTTGGATTTTTATAAAATTCATAGAAGCATTTAATTAAATCCTTTGAATGAATGTTATCCCTTACTTGTTTGCCCTTGTATCCAAATATTGTATATTTTTTCCCAGATATTAAACACTTCATTAAATAGGATAGAAATCCATGTAGTTCAGTTCCAGCATGTCCTGGACCAGTAAGGCAACCTCCCCTAAAAGAAACTGTTTTAAGATTAAAATATTTTCCATACTCTTGTACGAGCATATCAGCGGACAATTTAGATACTCCAAAAAGAGAGTGAACTGTACTGTCTATAGAAAAATTTTCCTTAAATCCATTTTTATACAAATTTTTATTGGTTGGTGTATATCTAGTTTTTAATTCAGTAAAACCAATTTTGTTAGGGTTGTCTCCATATACCTTATTTGTAGAAGTAAAAATAAATATAGCTTCTTTGCAATATTGTCTCATATTTTCAAGAAGATTAAGAGTTCCATAAGCATTGACATTAAAGTCTTTTTTTGGATTGCTTGCTGCCCAGTCATGCGAAGGTTGTGCGGCGCAATGAATAATTAATTCGATATTCTGACCATATGATTTAAATATTTCTTCAACTTTGTTGCTTGATATATCGATGTTGTAATGGACATAGTTCTGAATAGTTTTTTTTAGAAAATCTCTTCTTTTTAAAACTGAAGCATCAGAACCAAAATACTTTGCTCTCGAATTGTTGTCTATTCCAATCACAGAAAAACCAAGCTTACTAAAAAATAATGCAGATTCAGATCCTATTAATCCGTCTGATCCAGTAATTAAAATGTATTTTTTTTTCATTATTTAAATTTGAATTTACCCAAAGTTATTTTAGTTTTAAGATAAATGTAGTTTAGAACCAATGTAGTTTCTTTAATTAAAGCAGATAATAAGCCATTTTCTTTAATAAGATTTTTAATAGATTCCAAAAATTCGTCAGGATATTTAGTCATTAATTTTTTTTTAAAATAAATTCTATATTTTGCAACTCTCCAGTTTGTATGTTCACCTTTTAATGTAGATGTAAACTGAGACCTTTTGTATCGGTAAACATTATTCAAGACATCAACATGTTCTAAGTGTTTCATAAATGTTGTCTCACAATTATTGAATTTAGGAATATTACTCATTGCAGATGGTGAATCAATATATATGCAAATTCCTAAAAATTTTTCAATCATGTTTTTTGGAACAATAGCGTGCCTATCACATATTCCAAAATAATCTTCACCTTCAGGAATAAGAATTTTATCTTCATCACCTCTAGGATGAAAGTCTGTGTAGTATTGATCAAATCTTGAATAAATAATAAATTTATATTTTTTTAAGGTATCTAAATGGTTTCTTAATATAAAATCTTTAAATACAAAATGTACCCCTCCTGAACTCAGTAACCCTGTGTCCTCTCCGGTATACAAATATTCCTTCCAATTTCCTGAAAAGTATTTACTGTAATAATTAAGATTTTCGCTATAGTCTTGAAAAATCCACTTATATTCAGCTTCAACTAAAACCTCATCGTTTAGTAACCACTTATCACTTAAACAAATTGCTAAATCAGCATTAAGCGGTTTTAATACATATTTGCTTAAAGATTGCCATGTACTTTTTCCACCTCTAGGTGACCCTGCTAAAATAACTAAATAATCTTTCAATATCTTAATATTAATAAACATAATGTTTTTTTAATTTATTATTTTCTAATAACTAAAAAATTGAAGTTTATAATCAAATCGTGAGAATTACTAAAGACTACATATCGACCAGAAAAAAACCTATTAATTTAGAAAATTCTGATAATTACTTATTTGAGAATGAATATTCTAAATTAATACGAAGTTCTCATTTAAAATTATCTAAGAATATTTATATTGACAACATCAAATTAAAAAAATTCAAATATTTTACAGTTTTTTATTCATATTGGCGTATGAATGACCAAAAATTAGCCTACAAAATAAAATTTTTTATTAATGACCTCAAAAATTACTTAATACAAGGAAACAATAAACAAATTGTTGAAATAAATGCAGCTTCCTGGGTTATTGATGTCAGAAGTGACCAATTTTTCCATTGGACAGCTGATGTCATGCAAAGAATTGAAATTCTTGGTAAATTTGTAAATGATTATCCAATATTAATTCCAAACTCTTTTCTTAAATACTCTTATGTGACTGAGACTTTAAAAGCACTAAATATTCAATATATTTCATACAATCAAGATGATTTATTAAAAATTAAAAATTTATATATAACTTCACATGGTGCACAATCAGGAAACTATAACGATAATTTAATTAAGTCAATTAGAGATAGATTTCTTAATTCTATTGGTAAAATGCCAAATTCAGGGACTTATATTTGGATAAGTCGTCAGAAATCGAAAAAAAGAAAAATTGCAAACTTTCAAGAAATTAAAGAAGTTATCAATCGAAATGGATTTCAAATAGTTGAGTTTGATGAATTATCATTCAACGAGCAATTAAATATATCAAATAATGCTGAGGTTATTGCTGGTATACATGGTGCTGGTTTGTCACATATGTTTTATTCCAAAAACGTAAAAAAAATTATTGAAGTTAGGGCATTTGATGATAATAAAAATAATTGTTTTTACTCTATGGCTTCTGCTTTGAATATAGATTATTACTACTTTAAATGTGAATGTGAAGGCAATCCATATGATTCAGATTACATTTTAAATCCTGAAATACTAGATAGGTTTTTGAAAGGTTTTATTGAGAATAATTAATTCTCTCTTATCACTCTTTTCTCGTCTTCAATTGATATTTGTATATGGTTATCTACCGCATCGAACATTTCTGGGTCATGTGTCGAATTAACAATTGTAACTTTTCTACTTTTTAAAATTTCAAAAACAAGTTTTCTTGAAGTCTCATCTAAATTAGCAGTAGATTCATCTAAAACTAATATCTCAATATCACTTAACAATGCCCTGACAAATGCTATTTTTTGCATTTGTCCTGATGATAAACTTTTATTTGAAATTATTCTGTCTAAATCGTATGCAGACTCTTCTTTAAATGTATCAAATTTATGCAATTCTTTAACTAAGGTGTCATCCTCTATAATATTTTTGTTTCCATAAAGTAGGTTTTCTCTCAGACTTTTGGTAAATATTAAGGGAGTAGCGCCTATATATCCAAAACTATTTGAGGATGTGTATATCTTTCCTTCATTTGTATAAAAAACTCCTGCAAGCAAACCAAGCAATGTACTTTTGCCAGACCCATTTGGCCCAGTTATAATATTATGAGTTCCTTTCTTAATTTCTAAATTCAAATTGCTAAAAATTGTTTCACTTGAATTAAAGTATTTGAATGATGCATTTTCAAATTTAATTGCCAATTCGCCTAGATTATTTGTTACGACATAATTTTCTTTGTTTACAATCTCACGACTTTTCAAAATGTTATATAGTTGAGATATATGTACATGAGAATTTAATATTTTGCTCACCCCAGTACTAAGCACACTTAGCGATTGAAAAAGCCTTAAAGTTACACCAACAAAATCTAAAGTTATAGAAGTTACAAATCTTGGAATTCCGATCATTATTGAAAAAGCTAATACTGTAATAAAGTTCGGCAAAAAACCATTAAGCGTGATAAATTTTATATTTTGATAGTCATTTTTATTTAGCTCACTTAATGTAGCATCGAAATATTCTAACTCTTCTTTTTCTTTTTTTAGAAGCTTTATTAAGAACATGTTATCTACTATTCGCTGAATTTCTTCACTAGCAGTCTGGGTAACTGTATAAATTTTATGCATGTAATTTTTTGATTCACGAATCAGGTATTTAAGTGGATAAAAAAGAAGAACAACGCCGACAATAAGTACTAAAAATACTTCAGAATCTGCAACTGTTAGGAATACAACATAAGCAATTGACTGTAATGTGCTGTTTACAAAACTGACTAGGCTTGAGTAGAAAAATGCAACATGACCTGAAAGTGTATTGAGGTAAAAATATGCATCAGAAACAGAATAATTTCTTTTATCAAACACCTCTTCCATTAAATTAACTTTGAGATTTTTAGTGACTGTCATTTCTAATTTTTTCATGGTCATGCTTTGAATATATGTTATATAAAACCTAATAACAACCACTACGGGTATTATGAATTTATATGGCAGTAATGCTGTAATGACATCGCCGATAATGCCACTTCCTGCATCGCCAGTAAATACTGCTGAAAACAATACAATAATTGCAACATCAGAAAATGCAGTTATCTGCGACATTATAATGACAGCAACCAACGTAATTTTCTTCTTTGTAACATTTGTTACTCTAGATATGAATAACACGTCTCTTACAATTTCTTTAATTAATGTCATTTAATCAGTATATTTATTGTCATCTTTATAAATTTTATTTTCTGTTTTTGTTAATTTTGAATGTATTTTTCTTAAAACTGTTTGATACATTTTTTTTCTATTTTCAATATTCTTCATTTTTTTATAATCATTAAATTCTTCTAAATCATCAAAATGAACTAATTCGTAATAAGTAATATTTTTTAAATTTTTATTTTCCCTTATTTTTCTTAGCCAAAAATCAATATTTAAAATGTCATAATCATATTTTAATTTTTTTTGTTTTTCATAAATAAAATTAATATCTAATTCCTCAATATTTTGAAATCTAATAACTGGGAGGTTTTCTGTAGTTTTGAATGTTATATGCTCAGGAACAACAGCGATTGATCCAGCATACAAAGATTCCCAAAGTCTATGGGTGTCAAAACCGTTTCCCCAAGGGCATAATATATATTTATAAGAATTTAACTTTTCTAAATAATCAGTAAGGCTTAATTTTTTTATTTCTTGAAAGAAATTATCCTTTACACTTAATTTTTTTCTTAATTTATTTCTGTGAAAATAATTAGTATTTACTTCAAAATTTAAATATACGGAGTTTATTTTCTCTTTATTTTTAAGATTCTTAAAGTCTGTTTTAAATAAATTTTTTGGTGAATATGAATTTGCTAATCCATAAGGTATAGGTATTAAATCTTCTCTTTCAATATCAATATTTATAGAAAACCATTTTGATATATTTTTTGGTTTTTTTGAATATAAGTTCGAATCAATTTTTCTATCTGTTTGACTCGTAACTAAAATAATATTTTCTAGATTTGTTTTTTTTAGTTTAGTGAATAAAGCTTCAACTAAATCTAAATTTGAAAACACAATATCTCCATTGCTTATTTTTAACAAACTTGATTTATAAAATACATGACTATCATCTTGAGAAATTATAAAATGATTTTTATTTTTAAGTTTTTTATAATTTTCAACAGAGATGATCTCCGAAAATACTATATCACATCCTCTAGCCAGATTATAACTATTTATAATTTGAGATTCTGTCAATTTATTTACAGCTAATTCCACATAAATTAGTTTATTAAAATATAATTTTTATTGGTTAATCTCTTTTTATATAAATTTATGCAAAAAGGTTTTTTTTCTAGTTAATCTGATTAATGTAAGTAAGTTCAGCATCTATGGAAACAAATAACAAAATTTTATTTTTTTATCAAAATGGAAGACAAGAAAAAATAAAAAGTTCTACTGCTTATGCAAAAGAAATGTTTTACGGATACCACTATTTTAACGAGAAGGGCTACCAGACGGAAGTTATCGAATTTGAAACAAGTAAAAGTACTTTAAATAAATTATATTTTGAACTTATTGAAAAAAAACTTAGAAATGGATTGAGACTACCAATATATTGGAGTTTTTTAACAAACAGAAAAAACTTCCAAAAACTAAAAAGTGCTAATTTTGCAGTTTTTTCAAACAATAGAGTTGGATTTGCAAGCTTGATAATTCTTTACTTATTAAAAATTTTAAACAAAAAACCAATAACACTTTGCTTTGTTATGGGGCTGTTTTCTAGAAAACCTAAATATAAAGTTTTTTTACCAATTCAAAATTTGCTGTTGAAATTTTTTATAAATAATATGGACAAATTAATATTTTTAAGCAAAGCTGAATATGACTTTGCGTGTAGTAAATATTCAAAAAATAAAAATAATTTTTTTGCATTACCTTTTTCAGTAGATTTCAATATTTGGAATATTCAAAAAAATATTAAAAAAAAGAAGCAAATTTTATTCGTAGGCAATGATGGTTTCAGAGACTTTAAGTTTGCTGAAAAACTTGCTAACAAGCTCAAAAATATAAATTTTATATTCGTGTCAAAGGAAATTAATCAATCAAGCCTAAATAAAAACTCTATTTTATTTAGTGGTTCATGGGGAGACAATAGTTTGAATGATGTTGAATTGTCGAAACTTTATAACGAATCATACTTAACCATTGTGCCGTTGAAGAACTCTTTACAACCATCTGGCCAAAGCGTAACTTTACAATCTCTAGCTTGTGGTACACCAGTTTTAATTACGAAAACAGATGGTTTTTGGGATGAAGAAAATTTTATCAATAATGAAAATATTATTTTTCTTGAAGGAAATAGTATTGACTTATGGGAAAATCAAATTTTAGATTTGTTTGAAAATGAAAATAGGTTTACCAAACTGAGAAAAAATGGATCGAATTTAATTGAAAATAAATATGATTTAAATATTTTTTCTGAACTTGTAGAGAAAATATTAAAAAGTTAATAATGCTTAGTATTTTTACAACATATACAGATCCTGAAAAAAGAATGGATCCCTGGAAAGAAGCTATACAGTGCTATGAAGATATTGCTGAAGAATTAATTATTACCGGGGAAAATTGGAAAGAAGAATTCAGTTGGAGAGAGATTGGCCAAACTTTTCAAGAAGGTTTTGAAAAAGCAAATGGAAACTGGGTAGCAAGAATGGATATAGATTATTTTTTCCATGAAAATGATAAAGAAAAATTGTAT
>MDTC01049634.1_pt1 | contig 15218 bp, 6 predicted proteins | sample 811181 | NCBI WGS metagenome assembly MDTC01 (sample SAMN05326644, study PRJNA326480) | marine metagenome | isolation source: seawater | place: Pacific Ocean: North | collected 2011 | reverse complement strand
TTCTAATTTTTTAGTATTATCATGATAAAAATCTTGTGAACCACCTGAACTAAATACTGCAGATGTTTTACTTAATGCAGCATTTCCAACAGTAAATGTTCCTGATAATACTTGTACATGACCATCACCTGTATCTTTAATAATACTATTACTACCATCATGGAATATCTCAATATCACCACCAGTACCTAGTGTAATTTTTTGATTATCAGGTAATGTTATACCATGTGAAAAATCAAACTCATCACTTGTGGCATTCCATAATATAGTAGCGTCTGTTGTGCTATTGACAGCATCTTGTATAGTAATACCAGCGCCGTCTGCAGTTCCTGATGTATCGCCTGAGCCATAGTTAATGGTTATATTTTTATCTTGTACATCTAATGTTGCTGTATTAACTGTAGTACTTGTTCCACTAACCGTTAAATTACCAGTGACTGTTAAATTACCAGATGCAGATATATTAGTAGAAGTAATATCGTCTGATGTTAGTGTTCCATCAACTTGAACATTATTAAATTGTACATTTGAAGTTGTTGCAACAGCTTGGCCAATACTTATTTGACCATTGGATATTGCTACACCAGTACCAGCAGATATATGAGCTCGTACTTCAGCAGCACTTGGACCAGTGTATGTTATAACACCATTGCCAGAATTATATGCTAATGAACCATCACCACCAGAATCTGTAACTGATATAGCAGCTCTTGCATCAGAATCTGCATATTGTGTAATAGTAGTTGAAATAGCACCAGTACTAGAATTATATGATATACCAGTACCGGCAGATAATGCAGCTCTTGCAAGTGCATTAGTAAAATAAAGATTTGTTGACCCAACTGTTAAATCATCAGTATCAAATCCTGTAAAGTTTCTAGTATTAAAACTAGCTCTACCACCCATATAACCATGGGATGAACATTGATAACTTAAATTAAATGGTGTATTATCTCCAACAACAATTGTTGTATGAGCGCCAGAACTTCCAGGAGTACCGCTAGTTGTTACATTAGTTGTATAAGCGGTAGTTTTTGTAGATTCATAATAGAATCTTAATGGATGACTTGAGTTAGAACTATCAGATTGATCGAACTTATATGTGTTGCCAGGAACTAATTGTAAATGAGGTGATTCAATACCATTTAAAACATAGGCTGAACTTGAACCAGATCCGTGATCTACGTGATCACTAGTTTTTGTAGCAACAGTAACTGTAAATGTTATTGTTTGAGTTTTTCTTACTTTGAAATAGGAGTCAGTAGCTGAACCAACTTGGATAACACTATCTAAACTACCTTCAGTAGTTTTAGTATACAACTTACCGTCGTACGTATTTAACGCCAGTTCACCTAGATCTAAATTGCTTGTTGTTGGTATAGCACCGGCGGTTGCCGAACGCCTCAACTTAATGTTCGTCTGTCGTGCCAATGTTGGCTCCTATGTTCAATCCCTATATAGGGCTATTAATTTCAAATCAGTATATACTGATCACTAATATATTTATATTAGTAAGTACCACCATCAATGATGTCAGACGCTACAGGAACTCCAGAACCGTTAAATTGTAACATTGCACCGGTTGTTGAACTAGTTATAAAGTTCATTGCTGTACCACCGGCATTTGAAATCATAATAGCGTCACCAGAGAAACTTCTTAATCCAGTACCACCTTGATTAACTCTTAGTCCAGTTCCATCAGATAATGTAACTTGTCCAGTAAGAGTAGAAGCGCCACTAACAACTAATATATCATCAATAGTCGTTGTACCACCAGATGAATCAATTGTAAGATTACCTGATGTAGTATCAATTTCGTTATCACCAGTAATGCCAACTTGAACGTTACCTAAGTAAGCACCGCCAAATTGAGCATCATGCCATGGTGTTGAAGCATTTTCTCCACCTGAGAAATCTTCATCTTTAGTAAATACGAATCTTTGTGTTTGTATATCTAGACCAAAGAAACCATCTACTACAGCTGATCCATTATGATACTTAAATCTAACACCACGATCTAGTCCATCAGCTGAAGAAGTATCTTTAGCTAATTCAATAACTGGATCTGTTAAAGTAGTAGTAGTTGAATTAACTGATGTTGTAGTACCATTAACTGTTAGGTCTCCACCAACCGTTAAGTTACCACCAGTTTGTACTGTATCTGATGTGGAATCACCTAGAGTAACATTACCATTAACTGTTAATGTTCCAGCTACAAGAGTATTACCAGTAGCTTGAGCGACTGTAAATTTACCTGATCCAACGTTTAAAGTTGTACCATCAAAGGTTAAATTAGCGTCATCTTCTATTTCACCATCTAAACCAGCAATTACTACTCTATTATTTGTTAGATCTTCTACGTTAAGTGATGCGATTTCTGCTTGAGCAGTAACATCAAAGTTATTACCAACACTTAAATTATTAGTAACTGTAACGTTATTGGGTAGTCCTACAGTAACTGTATTACCAGAAGCTGCTGTTTCAATTTCGTTTGTAGTACCAGCAATTGTAAGAGTTTCTTCGGCTGAAGCTGCTCCAGTAAATACATCAATTGCAATAGTACCTGAATCACCAGCAACCGATAGGTCGATGGTGTCCATAAATTCTTTAACACCTTGAGCTGTAATAAGCTGAGCATCTGTTGGAGATGCAGGCATTGAGGTTTCAATACTTGTTACTACTTGTCCAGAACCACCCGTTGATTCAAGTGCAAGTGATCCAATATTTATTTGATCAATATGTTTATTAGCATCTACAATTACTGCACTACTATTAGTTACAGTACCATGTACATGGTCCAGCATTTGGGTAAAGTACTTACCACCGATAACATCTACTGAACTTGCAAAGGCTGAACCTGGACCAGAGTTTTCAGCTCCAGTTCCCATGTATAATCTATCACCGTTATTGGCCTGCGTACCAGTCACATATGAGTAGGCAATTTCTCCAGTCTTTAAATTAGTAGGCGCATTTACAGTTGACGCCGTTGTTAAATGTTTTATTCTTGTAAAATTAGCCATTAATATGTTCCTCCACTAAGGCTTAAGTTCTCGTTACTTATTGTAGTAGTCATTTTATATTTACCGCTGGATCCATCAAAAATCATCATAGCCCCGTCAGTTTCTCCAGTTACATCGACATTTGTAATATCTGACATTGCGATACTAAACTGTCCAATAGCTAACTTCTTTGCAACAATTTGACTTTGATTAGTCTGTACTTTTGCCTTTATAGTCGTCACTACTTAGTCACTCCTGGTGTAATTTCTACTTGTCCCTCAACCACTCTCGTAACAATACCTCCACCATCGGTAATTTCTACGTCATATACGTATCTACCCGCAGCCAGAGTATTAGTCTGAGTAGCGCTTAAGGATATTGTTAATCTTCCTGTTAATGCATTTGCAATAGCAGCAGTAAAATCTGTTTTGGTAGACGAATCATACGTCTTTCTTAATTGACCAGCAACCGTATATCCAGTTAAATTTAGAATATTACCGTCAAGAGCTGTACAGTCTATATTGGCTGTGAATGTACTTCCTTGGTCAATTGTCAAATTCGATATTATAGCCACTATATATCCTTACTAACTATTTATACTTTTGAGATTTTCTATCTCAGTTCTTAGAAGTTTATTTTCTTCTTTTAGTTCTTTAATTGCTTCGATAAACAAAGCAGATAATTGATTATATTCAACAGTTAAATGAGATTCAGTTGGTGACATATCATCACCTTTTTCCATTCCTTCAACTGCACTAACTGCGCTTGGTAATACCTTTTCAACATTTTGTGCAGTAACACCAGCACCATCTCTACCCGAATCCTTCCATTTAAAAGTAACACCATTTAATTCACATACTTTATCAAGAGCATTTTCTACAACTTGTACATTTTCTTTTAGTTTTTCATCTGATGAAGCTGAAGTAGATTGTGCAACGACATCAGCTGCCAAATATAATGTTGAACCAGAAAGCCTCATTGTATTGGTGGTATTAGTTGCCCAATATATATTGTGATTATCAACACATCTCATATAAGCTTGGGAACCACCTACATATTCAACATGTCCTCTTAAATCAGTATCCAATGATACAGTAAATGTAGTATTACTAGATTGGTTTGCAGTAAAGGTATCACTACCACTTAATCCATTAGATGTGGACATAGTAAGTGTAGCATTATTTACTGTTGGCATTGATGGTATTGTTGGTAATCCACTTAATGAACTATATGCTATTGCGTTACCCGACCATGTACCATAGTGCGTGCCACTAAATCCACTAGCGTATATAATATCAGTGGCCATATTTATGTACACTGAGCTAGTTGAATAAACATTACCATTACTATTGTCACCATTATGAGAACCTAAGATTCTCATTGTTGTACTACCATTATAACCGTTTACATAAACTGTAGTAGCACTAGCTGAGTTACCTGTACACGAACTTGATGAACCACTTGCATTACCAGATAAGTTACCAGAAAAAGTAGTAGCTGTAATTGTGCCGGCAGTAAAGTTGCCACTGCCATCTCTTAATACTATTTGGTTACCAACATTAGAAGATGTTGATGTAATAGTAGCAGAGTTTGATTGCGATGAAATAGATCCAGCAGTACCTGATACATTACCAGTTACGTTACCAACAAAATTACCACTATTATCAATGTATGAAACATCAGCATTATTTCTTCTAAATTGTACAATTCTGTTAGATGATGAATCAGCAACTATGTACCATCTATTAGAGTGGTATTGTATTTTACCCTGTGTTCCAGGATCACCAGTCCAGTTAGATGATGCAGCTGATCTGATATCTGAATGTGTTATTAAAACACCATTTGCGCCTGATGGTGTTATAGGTCCTAAGAATCTTGCTGCTGTTAATTGACCACTGGCATCTCTTAATGCAATTTGGTTAGCGGTACCAGCTGTAGCTGCAGTAATTGTGGCTGAGTTTGCTTGGCTAGTAAAAGTCGCAGCATTACCATTAATTGAACCGCTAATAGTTGAACTAAATGTTTTAGTTCCTGCAATTGTTTGGTTACCAGTTAAATTAACAGGATTAGTTGAATACCTGGTATCAAGATTAACTGAACCAATTGCAGTAATATGACCAAATGTATCAAGAGTAATATCTTGTATTACAGTTCCATTGGAATTATTAATTGAAGCTTGGCTAGAAGTATCATCATGATTAATTGTAATTGTATCGCCTGATCTTGCAGATGCCAATCCAGATCCACCCGATATAGTAAGCGTATCATTATTACTATTTGCTGTTGCAGTGCCACCTGAGTCAGCAGCAATATTTTTGAATATCATTTCATTAGGTGCTAACCTATCATGAGTAAATGTAAAGTTAATATTACTACCGCTTAAACCGCCACTTGCTGTAATTCCAGTACCACCAATAAGATTTAAATCTCTTGAACCATTTAAAGCAATAGGTGTTCCACTATTAATTTTAACTTCTGGTACAATAATACTATTAACATCATCTAATATACGAACACCGTCTGCTTGCCATTCTCCTGCACCACCGTTAGCTGCAAAGTTATATACAAATGAATGTGAACCAGTTACATTGGATGCGTTATTTGCATGAGTACCTACGCCAGTAAATGATCTTGTTTCAATACCGAATCCACCAGTAGTTGGCTCAGTACTTGAAGTACCGGTAAGTATTAATGTATCTTCAACTTCTAGTGTTGATGTATTTAATATTGTATTCGTACCATTAACAGTTAAGTCACCAGTAATTGTCATATTACCTGGAATAGAAACTGTATCACTAGATGCGTTACCTAGTGTAGTATTACCATTAACATTTAAATTTCCATGAGTAACTAGATTACCAGATATATCTGCATTACCATTAATATCTAAAGACCCAGCTTCCATTTCACCAGAAATGGCTACGCTAGAAGGTAAGCTTAATGTGACTGCAGATGTTTCTGAACCAGATCCAGAAACAGTTATTTGATTTGATGTTCCGGCTATTGTTGAAATATAATTGCCAGTTGTATCTGTTCCTAAAGCTACTGAGTTAGGCTGTACAGTTAAAGCAACACTTAAATTGCCTAAATTAGTTATTGTTCCGGAACCCGTAACATCTCCAGTAAATGTAAGTGTGGGATCAGCTACGTTAAAGTCAAAGTTTTGATTTGTTGAATCCCATGTAACTGCAATACCAGATTCTGTATTATTTGCTATTAAATCTTGTGCATTATAGAATGTAACTATATCGGCAGTATTATCTGCTCCACTTGTAGTCATTCCTCTTAATTGCCATGCTCTATCTGGCTTACTAGCTACTAAGCCTTCATTCCATATTAGTCTTACATCATGAGTAGCAGCTCCGCCACTAATTGCAGTTCTATCAACCTGCAATCCTTGTAAAGCAACATTAGATCCAGAAGCGGATGTAGCATTTAAGTTAACAAAGGCTGATCCAAAGTTGGCTACACCACCAGCTGCTGAAAACAATGCTGTGGTATTTGAAAAGTCTACTGAATCACCAGTAAAGGTTATAGAACCAGTAACATTTTGATTAACATTAGCCGCTAAATTTTTATTTAAGTGATTAGTATCTAGTGTATTAATTTCACCATGTAGTTCGTTAATAGCACCAGACAATGTGGTCGCTGATGTTCCTAAAGCAGCGGCACCTTGTTTTAGATCCAATTCGTTAATTGCTAAAGTAAGGTTTGTAGCTGAAGTTGTTAGGTTACCAACAGTACCTATATCAGTTTCATGCTCATTAATTGCTGCTACTACATCGTTAGCTGCAGTATTTAAAGTATAGTTTGAGCCACTTCCTCTAAGAGCTGTTTCTATTTCATTAATACCAGCAACTATATTTGTAGCTGTAGTACCTAATGTATAATTACTGCCACCACCACGTAATGCTGTTTCTATTTCATTAACAGCTCCAACAAGATCATTAGAGTCAGTACCTATAGTATAATTACCAGTAGTTCCTCTTACTGCAGTTTCTAATTCATTAACAGCTCCTACTAATCCATGAGCAGTATTTGTAGTTCCTAAGGTATAGTTTGCAAGTGTACCTCTTACTGCACCTTCTAGTTCATTAATACCATCTCTAAAGTTTTGAGCAGCTGTACCTAAGTTATAATTTGCATTTGCTCCTCTTGAGGCATCTTCTATTTCATTAATAGCATTTACTATATCAGATTTATTAGTAGTACCAAGATTAGTAATAGTACCTACATCATCTTGTACTTCTGTAATAGAGTCGACTAGATTTTGTGCATCAATTGTAATTGCATCGCCTGATCCTGGTGCCGTATGGAATTCAACAACAGTACCAATGGCTGTATCTTTAGCTGTTGTACTTGATAAATTAGCTGCTAATAGTCTATTAGATGCATCGCCATGTGGTATACCAGCATTTTGTGATGTACTAAAAGTACCGGTGTGTGATTTAAATCTTAAGTGAGTGGTGCTAGCTTCTAACAAAGTACCAGAAAATCCACCGGATTGTGTTACAACTGCGCCTTCAGTAAATGAGGCTGGTATACTTGGAGATCCAGTTAATGCAACTTCCAATGAATAGTTAAGTATATGATAACCAGCTTGAGAACCGTCTGCTACAGATTGTACTTGTGTATTACCGTCAACTTGAACTTTAGCATAACCTGTATTATAACTTTCAGAAATAAGTCTTACAAGATTAGCATTACCAATTGTATTTGACGCATATTTAAGATCAGCACTTGCGTTAAAAGTACCGGTAATATTTCTAAGTACTATTCTATTTGCACTAATATAATTAATAGTACCCGTAAAAGTTTCTGATCCAACAGATCCTTGGAATACAACTACATCTGCTGCGAAGCCAGTTAAACTAGGAGATCCAGTAAGAATAATTTGTGCGATTGCATCAATGGGATTCTCAGGTTGTAACTCGATTCTTAATGTTTTAGAACCTGTATCAGTACCAAATCCAAATCTTGTAGTAGCTCCATCTCCGGTAAAAGTAAATATTTTATCGGTTAATCTGGAATCAAGTAAATTTATATCACCAACATGGTGTGATACAGTATTAGTTGCTACTCTCCATTGTTCAAGAGTATTACTTTTTTGTACTTTTGTTTCGTTATTTGCAGCCATTATTTATCTACCAATTTTTTAACTAATTTAGTAAGATCAGCAATCTGCATTTTCATATCTTCGATATCAGCCGACTGCTGTTCATCTAATTTTCTTTTGTTTATTTGAGCTAATCTTGCTTCGTAAGCACCGTTATTAGTATTTATAACAGCTCCACTACTTAAATCTTTTAATAAATCCGGATTATCTTCAACTTTTAATGTTTTCTTTCTTGCCATATTATGTTGCCGCCACTGCTCTAAAGTCTTTTATTGTTGGAACATTAGAAGTATTAGTAGACCTTAATACGATCTTAAATGCAAAGGATCCAAACTTACCAATTGCAGGATCTATTGTATAATGTACTTCGTTATATGCTCCAGAGTCATTTGTTACTATTGCTGTATCGGGTGGTGCTGCAGTCCATATTAAACTATCAAAGTCACTATCATCACCAGCAGCTAATACTTTAAAGTATAAGTCTATATTAGCACCTGCTGGTTTATTAGCATTTAAGAATACATCTAAAACATCAGCCTCATTATTCAAATCAACTCTCTTGGTAATATATCTATTTAAGTTTGATATACCTTGAGCAGCTGTATCTGCTACGTATGTTTGTCCATTTGCAGCATCATTATATTGCGCTGAATTTGTAGTTGCATCGTTTAATCTATTACCAACTACTGTAAGCGAACATCTGTTCATATCGATAACAGGCGATAAGGTTGAACTACCACTTAATGTTGCAGTAACCACAGCTGATTTATTACCAGCACTTGAGTCTGTTGTATAATTAGTTTCATTAATTGTTGATGCAATAGTTAATGGTGATGTAAACTCATTATTAGAGTTAGCTAATATTCCACCAATTGGTGTTTTAACATATGCACTTTCTGCGCCATCAATTGATTTACCTGATTGTGCTTCAAGACTAAATCCAACAGATGTTCCAGGAACTTCTAATGTCTGTACTTGTGGAACTAAAATATTATACTGTCTATTTTCTGTAGCAGTAATACCTGATCCACCACCATCAATACCTATTGCAGTAGCCGCTACTCCATTAATTTGTATTGCATAAGAATCTGTTTCAATTGAAGCACTTATAACATCATGTGTAGTATTCATTTGTGCTGCAGTAATACCATTTACTGTACCACTTTGATCATCAATAGTTACTTTATTATTTGCTCCGTACATTCCGTGATTTGGATGAGTAACTCTAATAACGCTATTAGTACTATTTGAAACATATCTAAATGGATTATTCTTTAACGCTCTTACCGGCACATTATCATTAGTCATGGTAAGTGTAGCAGTTGTCGATGTAAAGTTAGCTCTAAATAAAGTAAACTTCAAATCCTTAGTTTGTTCAGGAGTCCATGTTGATGCGTTTTGCGATGTAAAGAATACTCCGTTATAAGGCTGCTTAGTAACCCTATTGGCTGTATTCTGTAAATCAAATCCACCAGTTTCTGCGATAAATACTTTGTACTCATCAGACTGTGATATAAGAACGATTGCGTATTCTTGATCTTGTCCTAAATAAACTGGATAGTCAAACGTTACTGTTGTACCGACTGAACCATCAGTTGAAGTTGTAATAGAACCAGGATATATGTTAACATCTGTACCAGGAACAATTTGTTGTGTAGGTATACCATTTTCTACAGAACGTATAGAAACATTTAATGGAATACTAGTATCTTTTGCCTGTACAAAAAGATCTAGCTTCGTGGCAAATATACCACCAACCTGATCAATAATAAATGTTTGTGCTAATGGATCTACCCATCTTACTGGAGTTGTAAATCTTGTAATAGCTGTTTCTTGTACAACTCTATCAGCAGTTAATTCACTAGTTACAAACTTAGGAACCTTTGTAGATATAATAACGTTTTCTTTTACTTCAAGCAAACCCTGTGCATGGTATAATGCTTCAGCAAATGTTATTTCAGCTGTTCTATCGTTTGTGCTAGAGTCCGTTAATCTAAACTCTCTTGTACCAGTTTTAAACTTAAGTAAGTTATTACGTGGTATAATAAATGAACCTTCTACTCTACCAGATGCATCTGTAATTAGGTCACTATTTGATGGGTGTGATGTTACTCCACTATAACCCTGTACTGATGTTTGATCAGAAAATTCACTATATGATTCTTCTGCACAATAATTAGTTACGTTTGAACCGTTAAAGAATGCAAATACTTTTGTATTTGGTTTCATAAGTTCAGCTTTAAACATAATCTTTCTTGAACGTATGAATGGTATAAAGTTAGTCTCTACAACTCTTGAACCTAATTCTTTTAATTGAGTATCTGGTACGACTGTTGTTCTTAAACCAGTCCTTGCCTGATTTGAAGTAGTGGTTGTAGCAATAGTAGTTGTTTCACCGCCAGTTCTTCGACCACGTGTAAACCAACGACCACCTCCGGCTCCGCCGCCGCCTCCGCGGCCGCGTCTGCCGCCACCGCCTCCACCAGCTTCGGTGGTGGTTGTAATTTCTGTACCGGTCCAATTAGTTTCCCATTCATTCCATACAGTACCAAGTATACCCGACTCTTCAGCTTGTGCAACCAATTGGTCATATACACCTTCATCATCGATTACTACGTCTGGTCTTACTTCTGTATCTTTCCATTCATCAGACTCAGGCGATATTTTAATTTGACCGCCCCATGAGAATACGTTATATGGATTAACAAATTCGGACATTGTTGCATAAGGCTGTTTGGCAAATTCTGTATGACCAAACGGAAGTGTTACAATAGATCCATTTTTAACTGCAGTACCAGGAGATGCCGCATGTCTTATAAGATTAACGTTATCTTCATAATACTTAGGACGTAATATACCGTTACCTTTATCAATAGCTACTGAATAATCTGGATGTGTTACATTACCTACGTTATGCCCATAGAATCCATCAACTAAGAAACCATTCTTAAGTCTTTCATCTGAACCAGAGAATATCTGAGTATCAGCCGCTTCTTTTTCGAGTAATGATAGCGATGTATAATACTCAAGGTTCTTAATTCTTTTATCCAATGCACCAATATCACGCATCGTATAACGTTTGTTATCAATCTTTTCTGGTAATAGTTCTGATGGTTTAAATACATACGGTAAAAACTTAAGGTTGTAAATAACCATTGCATCGTTTGGATCGTCTGGTGACTGAGGATTTCTATCAGCTACACCAGTGGCTACTTTAAATTCGCCTTCTCTTGTAATATACAGCTTATCTATTCTTGGTAGATAGTGAGATACGTCAGCTAATAGTATTGAGCCTGGCTTAGGTGTATCAGAATTAGATGATCCCGTGCCTGCTGTAAATACTGTGTCTGCATTAAACGAACCTGCTGAAGCTTTAGTTGGTCTAAAGTCTATACAGTCTCTTAATTCAACTCTTCCTTTTATACCATCAAAGGCTGGAATAGTTTCGTATTCACTTGTATCATATGAATCTACAGTAAAGTAATCACCATTACCATGTTGATAATGTTCAAAGGTTACACTTACAACTGTACCATTGGCAAGTGCATCAACTGGAATAAGTTTACCTTCATCATAGTAATTATCTCTTTGTCCATTGTCTAGTGTAAAGGATGATAGTTTATCAACTCCACCTATTGTAATAGCAGTAACTCTTTTAATGTCAGATTTATCTAATGGTATATTACCTGCCGATGAGCTATACGTAAAGTTTGTAGGCCCAATAGTTTGTTTTGTTTTAGTCTTAAGACCAGTTGTAGTCTTACGTACTGAAAAAGCTACTTGTACATGCGGAGTACCACTTGCCATACCGGTAATTGCGCTACCAGTATTATTAATTGTAAGTGTAGTAGAACCTACGGCTGTTGCTACGTTACCGGCCGGTACCATTTGAGGAGCATTGCCGCCTACAGCAATCATTATATCTGAATTGGATTCTAATGTACCACCAAAGTTATTAAATGAAACCGCAGCTGTCGCTCCCGTACCTGTAACTGATGCTTGCATTCTTTGTCTTGTAACAAAAGTAGGTGGATCTTGAGGCGATGAATCTAATAGTGATTTAACTGCAGTAAATGGTAATTTAAATACTAGTCCATTATTACCAGTATCAAATCTTGTACCAACATTTGCACCAACCAGTGTTGCACTAAAATCTTGGCCTGATGGATTTGTTTGAGCAAGAGTAGTAACAGTACTAAAACTTCCTGATGACATTACAATATCAAATAAGAATATATGTGTAATACCACCGGTAAATTCTTCAATACCTCTTATTCTACATGTACCTGCTGCGCCACCACCACTGAGAGAAACAGTTTTATATGCGCCGTTTGTACCACCAAGATCTGGTATACCTGTTATTGTATTTGTAGTAGCTTTAACAAAGTTACCAAGCTGCATAGAAATAGACTGTTGATTCTCGTTAACATGATCTCTTGGCTTATCAACTGCAACATATTTAGTTGCTAAGTTTTCTACTCTAAAGCCTTGTACATAAGCAACTGAAGGTTCAACACCTACTGCCAATTTAGTACCAACACCGCCGTTTCCAGATGTTAAATAACCACCGTTACCAGCACCATCGTCTAAATGTTCTCTTATGTCAAGAGTAAATGGTCTTACCGCATAGTTACCTGATTCTTCATGAGTTCTTCTAGCTAATCTAGAACTTAACTCAGTCCCACCAGTTTTATCTGTAGAATCGACTTGTATAACACCATTAGTTACTTTAAGTAGTGTGATATAACTTGGATGTGTTGAATTAGGATTTGCTGGATCTTCTTTAATAAGTTCAGTAGCAATCTTATATCGATGAGCACCAGGAGCTGCAAAGTTTGGAGTACCTTGTGCGTTATCATTAAGTGATACATCAGTCGCGTTATCAACATCAAACGTTTCTGTAACTTTTAAACCAATAATATTACTTGGTGTATTTGTATATTTGTCTAGTAGTAAAGATCCGGATGCAACATAAACAAAAGTTCCCGCAATAAAATATGCGCCTTCTTCTATGTTAACAACTGAGCCTTGTCCTGTAGGTGTAACACCAGCAGCTCCAACCTTACCAACAATAGGAGTTCCTGCGCTGTTTGTAAATACTTCATCAGCTACAAATTTTTCTATAGTTTTATTGGCGCCACCAGAACCTTCATATTTAATATAAAGAGTATTTGGATCAGATCCACTAGCAGCAACGGCTTGTAATACTAATGCTGTTATTTGATTTCCACTATTTCCTGTACCGGTAATAGTTGTACCAACCAATGCATTAAGATTAGCAGCTTGATATGTAGTGTCATATGTAACTGAACTATGATTAAAGGATGCGTTAGTAAGTTTAATAAAATCATATTCAGTATTAAGAGTTACTTTACCACCAACAACTCTTGATCCATCTTTAAAATTATATTGTCCTAGCTTATCTAGTTGAGACTGTAACGCAGTTTGTAATTGAGTTAACTCTCTTGCTTGAACAGCATGGCCAGGTCTAAATTGTATTCGGTGATAATTTTTAGTTTCATCATAGTCATCGTAGTACGGCGCTATGTTATAATTTCTAACTTTCGTAATTCCCATATTTTTCTCTCTTAAATTCTAATTTAGAATTCAACAATTAATTTAATATCTTCAATCTGGGATGATGATCTATTAATTGGTGCTCTATTTTCTAAGAATATTAATTGTCCACTTGCATTCTTAACTTCAGGCCCGTAACCGTTTGTAGCTTGACCATACCAAGAAGTTCCACTGGTTTGATCTAATGTAGCTGATCCACCATTGGGTAATGTACCCGTGATAGTATCATTTTGTGTAAAGGCTATAAATCCAGTCTTTTCATTCTGATAGTAATATAATACTTTGTTTGTTGTATCAATTTCTACTAGATATGCTTTAGCTCCAGATGAACTACCTACTATAACTTGATCTACTGCAAAGTTAGTCGTTGCAGCGCTTGATGCAAGTACTAAAGATCTCCTAGACCTAAGTGTTGATGCTGTTGCTATATCAGTACTTCCAAACTGTTCTGGATTTTTAATAAGTGATACTTGTCTAAAATCATTACCTACTGTTAGGTCACCACCTTCTGAACCAGATAACTGTACGTTAAGTCCAACAAAGAATGCGCCAAGTTCTGATATAGGATCAGAACCATGACCACTTTGTGGTGCAATAACTGCGCGGGCTGTACCTAATGTACCACCACCGCCAGTTAAAGTAATTTGAGCAACTGTATAATCTGTTCCTTTATCGGTGATATTAATTGCAGTAACCGCTCCGCCTGCTACAGTAGCTGTAGCTGTTGCTCCACTACCATCACCAGTAATAGAAACTGTAGGAGCTGATGTATAACCAGATCCACCAGCAGTTACTTCAGCTCTTTCAATACCTGCAGCTTTTGTCGCAGCTAATGAATTAATTTGAGCTGTTTGGTTAGCATAGTTAACATCTGTATTTGCAAACCGGCCAAAGGTAAGAACTGTTGTATCTGATATAGATTGAGCACTTGATAAAGTAACTGATGTACCACTTACTGCAGCAACCGTTACTGAACCAGAGATACCTGACCCTGTTACCAATTGTCCTACTTTAATTTTTTCGTTAGCAGCTGCTAATGTTACAGCGGTTGAACTAGATACTGCTCCGTTAACTGTTCCTGTTGTTGGAAATACCAATGTAGATACTGGCATATAAGAAATAGTAAGAAACTTTTCTGCTGCAGTTACAGTAACTGTATACATGTATTTCCATGTATAACCATCTGATTCAGATGTTGGATCAGTATTAATATGTACTGGCTCAATAGTAGATGCCGTAGCTGGAGCCTTAATACATTTATATACTTTAAATTCTGATGTTATAATATAAAACTCTTTGTCATATATTGTTGGATCTTCAGAATCCCACGCTACGTAGGTTCTTCCTGATGTCCAAGTATATCTTGGTACAATATGTGATACATCAGATGCTGTTACTTTTTTCATACCAATCATGTTTTGGTACGCCGTGTTGATATCGTCTAGACGATCTTGAGGAGTAAACGGCGTAGTATCAGTTAAATCACTAGTGGCTGTACTCCAGACATCTGATTTACCAATCGCTAC
>MDTC01024056.1_pt1 | contig 15218 bp, 9 predicted proteins | sample 811181 | NCBI WGS metagenome assembly MDTC01 (sample SAMN05326644, study PRJNA326480) | marine metagenome | isolation source: seawater | place: Pacific Ocean: North | collected 2011 | reverse complement strand
CTATCTCGTCCCCATCCCTACCTGCCATGGCGATATCAAAAATCTCTATTTCACGGGCTTCCCGCTCAATCTCGATACCTTTACGGGCCATTTTGTAAAGCGGCACGCCATCTACCTTTAGGGCAGAGTGCATTGGCGGCACTTGCTGGATTACGCCTCTAAAGTTCTGCAGCGCCCTTTCAACATCCCGATCAGAGACGCTAGATGCGTCATGCTGCGCCAGCACATTGCCATCTCTGTCACCGCTATCTGTTCTCACGCCCAACTGAATCCGAACGCGATAGCCTTTGTTCGAGTCCAGTAAAAACTGGGAAACCTTGGTCGCTTCACCAAGACACAGTGGCAGTACACCCGTAGCAAGAGGGTCCAGGCTACCTGTATGTCCGGCCTTGTTGGCGGCAAACAACCACTTCACCTCTTGCAGTGCCGCATTGGAACTTCGCCCAAACGGTTTATCCAACAGCACGATGCCATTAATTTGCCGCCGGCTGCTTTTGCTGCGTCGTCCTTGGCGATTCCTGCTAGCACCGGAGTTACTTTGACTCTCGTTGGGATTCAAACTCTTTACTCGTTACTGCAAGCGATCAGTCGTCCTGCAATTCGCGATCTGCGGCCAGCGCATCATCAATTAAACCTGAGAGCCGCTGCCCGTGCTCAATACTGCTGTCATAATAGAACTGTAGTTTGGGCACCACCCTCAGCCGCAAGCGCTTGGCTATTAATGTACGTATAAACCCTGAAGCCTTCTTCAACGCCTTCAAGTTTTCTTCAATCTCGAGCTGATCTAGAACCCCTGGTTCGGACAAAGTATCAGCATTAAATTGCCCATCACCCCCAAGGCTGTTCAGCACGGTGATATATATCTTCGCATGGGCGAGGTCATTGCTGACATCGACTCCCGTCACCGACACCATACCTACTCGCGGATCACTCACTTCCAGCTGAATCAGTACAGCAATTTCCCTTTGAATCTGATCGGCGATTCGCTGGGCTCTGGCAGTCATCTCTGACACGTGGGAACCTCAATATGAGTTTTTGAGCGCTCGTTACCGCTTACAATCGCGCCTACAGGCTGCGGGCAACTTCCGTAGTTTCGTAGACTTCGATCTTATCGCCTACCTTCACGTCGTTATAATTGCGAACGCCGATGCCGCACTCCATGCCGTTACGCACCTCATTAGCATCATCTTTAAAACGGCGCAAAGACTCTAGCTCGCCTTCGTAAATCACCACGTTGTCGCGCAACACACGAATAGGCTTGCTTCGATAGACCGTCCCTTCGATCACCATACTGCCTGCAATTTGGCCAAACTTTGGTGAATTGAAAACGTCACGCACTTCAGCGATACCGACAATTTCCTCACGAATCTCAGGCGCGAGCATGCCACCCATGATGGCCTTGGCATCATCGATCACGTCATAGATCACATTGTAATAGCGCAGCTGCAGACCTTCGTTCTCAATAATATCGCGCGCAGTCTTGTCAGCGCGCACATTGAAACCAATAACCATCGCCTTCGATGTGGCCGCCAGATGGGCATCTGTTTCCGAAATACCGCCGACGCCAGAGGCAACGACATTTACTTCAACCTCGTCAGTTCCTAGCTTCTGCAGAGAACCGATAATTGCTTCCAAAGAACCACGCACGTCGGCTTTAAGTATTACGTTGAGAATACTCTTCTGATCCTTGCCTATACCTGCAAACATCCCTTCAATCATGGCGGACTGCTGCTTGGCCTGCTGACTGTCTTTCAGGCGAGTCTTTCTGAATTCGGCGACGTCACGGGCCTTCTTCTCATCAGCCACTACAACAAATTCGTCTCCCGCCTCGGGCACGCCGTTCAGGCCTAATATTTCTACCGGGATAGCAGGACCAGCAGAATTGACGTTTTTACCGTTTTCATCGACCAAGGCTCGCACTCGGCCATATTCGTTGCCGGCGAGAACAATTTCACCTGTACGCAGGGTTCCATTTTGAACTAGCACCGAAGCCACGGAACCGCGACCTTTATCCAGTCTTGATTCGATGACGATGCCCTGTCCAGGCACATCGGTGTAGGCCTTCAACTCGAGCAGTTCCGCCTGTAACAGAATGGCTTCAAGCAGGCTATCCACGCCCTGGCCGGTGATCGCTGAAACTTCGATAAACTGGGTATCTCCGCCCCAGTCTTCTGGGATTACTTCCAGTGCCGACAGCTCATTCTTGACGCGGTCAGTATCGACACCTTCTTTGTCGATCTTGTTAATTGCCACGACCAGGGGCACTTCAGCCGCCTTGGCGTGCTGCACTGCTTCTTCGGTTTGTGGCTTCACACCATCATCCGCTGCGACCACAAGTACAATTACATCAGTCGCCTTGGCACCGCGAGATCGCATGGCCGTGAAGGCGGCGTGGCCAGGGGTGTCGAGAAAACTTACCATACCGTGCTCAGTGTTTACGTGATAAGCACCGATGTGCTGGGTAATACCACCAGCTTCGCCAGACGCGACGGAAGCTTTTCGGATATAGTCCAGCAAAGAGGTTTTACCATGATCAACATGGCCCATTACTGTGACAACTGGTGCTCTTACGATTTCTTCAGCGCCAATTTCCGCAGACAGAGAGTCAGCAAGTTGCTCTTCGATAGCATCCTCGGATACATATTTAGGCTTATGCCCCATCTCTTCAATCAGAAGTGTTGAAGTGTCTCGATCAAGGATCTGGTTAATCGTCGCCATTACACCCATATTGAATAGCAACTTGACGATCTCGGCAGATTTAACCGACATCTTCTGAGATAAGTCCGCGACGGTATTGGCATCACCAATAGAGATTTCTCGCACGATAAACTCTGTGGGCTTCTCGAAAGCGTGTTGCGAACTCAACTTCGACTTGGCTTTGCGTCCACCGCGACGGCCGCGCGCGCCCAATGCGTCAAAATCGTCACCTTCAAGAACAAAATCGTCGTTTACGTGGATATTCTTAGCTTGACGTTTAGGCGCCTGTGCCTTGCCCTTGTTACGCAGGTGAGATTTTTTCTTGTCGATCGGGTCATCTGGTCCTTTGTCAGCGCCCTTCTTGCGTCTGGGCGCAGCCTTGCTTCCCCGATTAGCGTCTGCTTCGGGTGGCGGCGCCTTCTTGGCGTCAAGCTCGGCAGGCTTGGCTTCTGCCGCGCTAGATTCTTCTGGCTTGGCTTCAGCAGCCTCTGTTTCGGGTGCCTCAGCAGCAGGTGCATCTGTTACAGTAGGGTCTGCTGCAGCAACTTCTTCCGATTCAGCCTGCTGCTCTTCTACCGGCAACTCCTCTTCTTCCGTAGGCGTATCGACCGCGCTGCGTTTGACGTAGGTGCGTTTTTTACGCACTTCTACATTAACCATCTTGCCACGGCCGGAGTTAGAGGCCGCCTTCAGCGTTCCTATTGTTTTACGTTTGAGGGTAATTTTTTTCGGGGCAGCCGAAGAAGCATCGCGATCACCATGGCTGCGACGCAGGAACACCAGTAAGGTGTTCTTATCTTCATTGGAGATCAGTTCATCCGCCTTTGCGTGGGGCAACCCGGCCTCTTTGACCTGGGACAGCAGTCTGTCCACAGATACGCCAACCACTTCGGCGAGTTCACTAATCGTTACATCTGCCATGCATTTACTCCTGTGAAACTTCTTATGCCGTGATTACTCAAACCACGGTGCGCGCGCAGTCATAATCAACTTCCCTGCACGCTCTTCATCCATTCCCTCTATATCCATCAGCTCGTCGATCGCTTGCTCTGCCAGATCTTCCATGGAGAGGATGCTCTTCTGAGACAGCTGCAGTGCAAGAGCGTCATCCATGCCCTCCATACTCAGCAAATCATCAGCAATATTGGCCGAAGAAAGATCTTCCTCGGAGGCGATAGCCTGGGTGAGCAGGGCATCCTTGGCGCGATTTCTCAACTCATTGGCAATTTCCTCATCGAAACCCTCAATGGCCAGAATCTCTTCCAGCGGCACATAAGCGATTTCCTCGAGGGAGGTAAAGCCCTCCTGCACCAGGACTTCCGACACCTCTTCATCAACGTCCAGTTTTTCCATGAACATTTCAATGAAGGTGCTGGCTTCTTGCTGCTGCTTGGCCGCAGCGTCTTCCTCGCTCATTACGTTGATGGCCCAGCCAGTCAGCGCGCTGGAAAGACGAACATTCTGCCCGTTGCGACCAATTGCTTGAGCAAGATTTTCTTCCTCTACGGCGATATCCATCGTGTGGCTATCCTCATCCACGATGATCGATGCCACTTCGGCAGGTGCCATAGAATTGATTACCAGTTGTGCTGGATTGTCATCCCACAAAATGATGTCGATTCGCTCGTTCGCCAGTTCGTTGGAAACAACCTGGACGCGCGAACCACGCATGCCTACGCAGGCGCCTACTGGATCGATACGGCCATCATTAGTGCTGACTACGATCTTGGCCCGGGAACCGGGATCACGAGCCGCTGCCTTGATATCGATGACTTCTTCAGCAATTTCTGGCACTTCAATTTTGAACAACTCAATCAACATGTCAGGCGATGTGCGACTGAGGAAAAGTTGCGGACCGCGTTGTTCCGAGCGCACATCCACCAACAGGGCGCGCAGCCGATCACTTATACGAAACGATTCTCGCGGAATCATCTGATCTCTGGGCAGCAGTGCTTCGGCATTGTTACCAAGATCGACGATGACATTGTCGCGAGTCACTTTTTTAACTGTGCCAGCTACCAATTCGCCCACGCGATCCTGATAGTCGCCAATTACGATTTCACGCTCAGCTTCGCGAACTTTTTGTACGATTACCTGCTTGGCGGTCTGCGCAGCAATACGACCAAATTCAACGTTGTCGATCTTTTCTTCGTAGGTGTCTCCGATGACCAGGGACTTATCTTTCTCGCCAGCCTGTTCGAGGGTGAACTGCGAGGCTTCCTCCAGATATTCTTCGTCTTCCACGACGGTCCAGACACGAAAGGTTTCGTAGTCTCCCGTTTCGCGATCTACCGAGACCCGACAATCAATTTCTTCGTTGTCGTTGAGTTTTTTAGTTGATGTAGCAAGGGCGATTTCTATCGCCTCGAAAATTACACTCCGGGATACGCCTTTCTCATTCGAGACGGCATCCGCAACCATTAATATCTCTTTGCTCATCATAATTGTGTCACCAAAACTATTACTTACTTCAAGCTATCTATCGCAACTGACAATGGCTTTTTCAGTAAACAATGTTCGCCTTTTCTATATCATCGTGGGGCAAATCGAAATCACTACCGTCCACTTGAATATGAATGATGTCGTCAACAACATCAGTCAGCGTGCCTTTAAACTTTCGCCGCCCGTCGAGCGGGGTGCGCATCCTTACGCTGACTTCTTCACCGAGGTACTGCTTAAACTGTTGCGGCGTAAACAGCAAACGGTCTGCGCCTGGCGATGAAACCTCTAACGTATACTCCCCAGCGATGGGTTCTTCCACGTCAAAAATAGCACTCACCTGTCGACTAACTCTTTCGCAATCATCGATCGTGACACCTGCTTCACGCTCGATAAAAATCCTGAGCACCGAGTATTTGCCTTGCGCAGCGTATTCAACTCCCCAGAGCTCTAAGTTAAGAGCCTTCACTGTGGGTTCAACCAGCCGCGTGACTTGCTCTGCGCTACTCTTCACAACATTCCATCTAATCGATGCTGCATAATTCTTACCGTTCGGTTTGTAAATAAAACCGTTCTTAGCGAAAACACAGCCTGGAGACAAACCCCAGAAACAAAAAATGGGCCTAAGGCCCACTCCGTAGCCCACAACCGGGCGTTCACAGGACCCAGTGTGGATATGTACGCTGCAAGGCACAATCTTAAGCCTTATGCCAGAGCTATAATCGAACGTCTCTCAGAGGCGCGTCCGGCTCTTCGCATCATTGCAGCAGCGATTGTGCCGAATCAAGCCTGCAGAAGGCATTGTCCAGCGATACAATAATTAATACCGGGCGCAGGACTTAATCCTGTGGCCTTCCCGGCTATGCCCCGTGAATAAATTTGTGTCCCGAATTTCAGGGCATCATCCAGCCAGCGGCATCCCAATAAAGTTGGTAGCGGGGGCAGGATTTGAACCTACGACCTTCGGGTTATGAGCCCGACGAGCTGCCAGACTGCTCCACCCCGCACCAGATCTTTACTAACCTATTGATAAATTTGGAAATGATTCTCAAGGAATCAAGCTACCAATCTCTATAGGGGGCCGAATTATAAGGAGGACATAGGCCTGAGGTCAAGCGCTCTGCGGGTTGTGGAAAATATGATTTGCAATGGTGCAGTATTACCTGCTTCGCTACAAAGTCCCGAACCTTCTAAAATCAAGCTGACGGCCGCCATAAGAACCCGCTAAAGCAAGTCTAGATAAGAACGACCCAAGCAACAAACGCTCATGATTCTAATATTTTGGTGAAGAGTTGCTCTGGAGCTTCAACTGCAGCGGTGGCGAGAGCCGGCTTTTAACTGACATTTAACCTAAGTCGGTTACATCCGATTGGCAAACAGATCGTCTCCGACACTAAATAAGTAAATTACCTAGGATCTTTGTTTTATCCTCAGCTTAATTATTCGCTAGCGTCTAGACTTGGAGGGTAATTGGATAACGGGGAGCGCTCTTCAGCATCTCATTTCCTTTGGAAATAACCTATCCGATTGCCATTAAAGGTGCCAACCCAAATTTTGTTGTTGATCTCTATAGCAGCACTAGCATTTTGCAACGCAGCATCGTTAGCCATCCCGCCAACTCTATTAAACTCGAGCGTTTCTGAATCTATTTCTACAACGGACCAGCCGCTGCCACTTGAGTTAGCGCCAGCAGTAAGCAGCTTACCGGCTCTCCCCCACCTAAGATTATCTGGATTGCTATCGAGGGCCTTCGAAACTGCAAGTTCATTTCCGCGAGCGCGGTCAAACCGCGCTATTGTTCTGGTCCCAATCGCAGCTACATACATGTAACGCTCATCGTCTGATATTGTTATGCCGTTTGGTCCCGATAGTTCCGTTCCACCCATAACCGAAGGCTCTTCTCCAGGATGCCATTCAATAACGCTTCCTCTTGCGTTTCCCGAACGCACTGACTCAAGACCCTCAGACCAAATCATAAATTGGGTAGTAACAAAACCTCCATCAGCCAGGATCGCAACACTATTATGCATGACTGCCTCATCCAGAGGCACGCATCCAACCCATTTCAAGCTGGCTGAGCCGGAAGATGGGTTAAGCTCGAACATTTCGATTGCCTCTCTCCCGCCATGACTTGTTATAAACAAGTCGTAGAGATCCGTTTCTTTTGCTTTTAATGCCAAGCCATGTGCAGAGAAATTTTGAACGTTTAGAGGCCCCGGACAATCTGGGTAAAGAGTGTCATTAAGTTCCTGAGTAAAAGTCGGCTTGGAGACTAAGTCCTCCCAGCTATCATCATTTGTATCAATCAAGTATATGTGACCGTTAATCTCTTCATCAGTCGTCAATGCTGAACTTGCCATCCCAGTTGTAACTATGAGATCGGACCCACCAACTCTTATTAGATCTTCCGCGTTCATCAGGCCACATATATATGTTGTTCCTGAATCAGAAGAACAGTCAGCCGCAGCTAGATCGACAGCTGGGTAGCTCTGTTGGCTCTCCGTGCACGATAGTAGAACCATCGCTAAACCAATTGTCGCTAAAGATCTCATACTGGGTTTACCTCCTGCGGGGTTATCAATTTTAATGGGTTTTCCTTCCGAATCTAATCCAGACTTAAGTGCGGCTCCCCGCTTCGCTGTGATCACTTTCGTAAACTCAAGCATCTCTGCCCTCCAGAATTCCTATTCCTTGTCCTGAGCGAGCTATTAGGCTAGCTGCAAGTTATCAGTTAACACCCCCGAATTTACTGCGGCGGGCCAGTATACTAATGAAGGCTAGGTAGTGTGAAACTTACAACTAGCCTCTTCGTTTATCCTAAATGCCAGTATAGCAGAGGCATGAGGCCCAAGGCCGCCCGCCACCTAATCTCCCGGTATTTGGGGCTCCATAGCCAAATTAGCAACGAAATAGGTATTAAAATCGGCCGCGGAGGGCTTTCCACTCAACCAGCAATGAATAACCCTCCCCCATTTATACCGGCATGAGCCTGCATAATTAGGCTCCGCAGCCCGGTGACCACTGTTTGAGGCAAGTGTTTGCACCAGTTATTCAGTCGATTTCGAGAAGAATGAGCTTGTGTCAAACTGAACGAAGGTATGTAATTAGGTCAATAATTAACCATTAAATTGTAAATCTTGTATTGCTTACTGTTCCTTTCAATTTTTAACCAAGTCCAAACCAAAAGGCTCACGTTGCTTCTATGTCAATACTAAAATTCAGACGAATGAAATTTAACCTGCGGGCTGCCCTCTTCTTAACAATGCTCTTTATGGTCAATACTGACCTCATCGCTCAATCTAGCCGATTTGAGGCGGGTATCGCTGCCATGAATAGAGGGAGATATGCAGTCGCGTTTCGATCTTGGCTGCCATTAGCTGAGGCAGGCATGCCAGAAGCTCAACTCAATTTAGGCAAGCTCTATCAGAGCGGTCAAGGGGTGGATTTAGACCTTGAACAGGCATTCTATTGGTTTGAGCAAGCAGCATCTGCGGAATTGGCTGAGGCGCATCTGAATATGGGCGTGATGTATCTTGAAGGGCTAGGTGTCGAGAAAGATATAGATGCTGCTTTGCGAGGATTCCAGTTTGCCGCAGACCAAGACCTCGCCAGAGGAAAGTTTATGTTGGGGAAAATGCTTTTTGAGGGAATGGGCGTTGAGCAAGACATATTTGAGGCAAGGAGGCTCTTCCTGGAAGCTGCAAAAACCGGTTACGCAGAGGCCCAATTCTCGTATGCATATCTAGCTCAATCCGGTGCTGGCATCGTCGCCCCAGAAAGGCGTTTTTCCTGGCTGTCAAGCAAAGAAGATTTCGGGGATCCGCTAATAGCTTATGTCTGGAGTCAGCTGGCTTATCGAAACGGATTTCGGACCGAAGACAACGTAAAACTTTATGAAATAGCCTATATTATGATTGGAGAGCGGAGGGAAGATATAGACTTAGAACACATCATTGCACGCTGTGTGGAGACACAGTACGAAGATTGCCCCACTAAATAGCACTCTTGGGTAAGACTATTTCTATGCGCCTGTTTGCGGCGCGCCCTGCCGCAGTGTCATTAGATGCAACAGGTCTTGCTTCCCCAAATCCAGAAATATAAACCTCCCCCCCAAGTCGATATCTCTGTTCCAGGAAATAGTCTGCGACGGCCGCCGCGCGAGCAGAAGAAAGGTCCCAATTAGATCGAAATCTACTGCCAAAGGATAGTGGCAAGTTATCTGTATGCCCCTCTATCCGAGCCATACGCCTAATTGGTATCAGCGCGTCTCCAATTCTATCCAGTAGTGGAAGGAAAGTTGGCTGCAAGGAAGAAGAACCACTACCGAAACTATTGGCGCTTGGAAGCGTTAGGATAACATCCGAACCTTCTCGTCTCACTTCCAGCTGCCCAGCTTCTATGTCCTCATCAAGCGCTAGTAACAGGTCCCGATAAACTTTCGGCGTATCGTCTGCTTCAAAACTTTCTCCGTTCCCCTCAATTGGGGGTGAACCTCCCATTACTTCTATTTTTACGCCAGTCGCGGCCTGGGTGGTCGCTATCTGAAGAAAAAGTTCCATTAGCTCGGCATTTACCTCGCCTGGCGATTTAGCTTCACCCTCCAATTCGTCATCGCCTTCACCAAAATCTTCTGCAATCTCGATTATGAGTTTTGAGTCCTCCTCTCTAACTTCTACCGAACCACGAGCAATCTCTCTTGCTAATCTTTGTTCAACAATTTCGAGTGCATTAGTTTCAGATTCACCTGCACCGGTATCTGTTTTGAGCTCTTCGTCTGGCTGTGTCTCATCCGTTCGGTCCTCCTCAATAATATCGAAGACGGTGGGATCCACGGGAGCAGATTGAAATTGTTGCAGTACAATGCTTTCGGCGGTTGCCTGGTTGTAAGCCTCTACTTCAGCTTGCACCCCTGTTTCAATAGTATCTAAACTCTGCTCATCATAGGCATCTGGAGAAACTATCGCCTGCGACAACAGAAGAACAAAGAAGGCCATGAGCAGTATCGCCATGTCAGAGAAGGTCGCAAGATATAGAGGCGCGACCTCTGGGCACTCCTCACATTCCGCGGATTTTTTTTCTACTTCAGGCTGTGCTGCTTTTGCCATTCGAGGCCTCTGTATTTTGCCTCAGTTGAAATCCGACATTTTTATCTCAATGCGTCTATTTTGAGAGCGCCCTGGGGCCGTATCGTTACTCGCTACAGGTACTGTGTCCGCGAAACCCAATACTTCATATTGCATGCCCTCTAGACCGGGTTGCGACATTAGAGTGGTAGCCACAGACGAGGCACGTGCGGCTGATAGGTCCCAGTTCGACTGAAATCTATCGCGAAACGCAATTGGTATATTATCGGTGTGGCCTTCTATAGCAATCGAGTCGGTCAGGCCCACTATTGAACGCCCGATCTCACCCAGCAATACCACAAAATTTGGCCGTAACTCAGCACTACCCGAGGCAAATGAGTCATCGCCATCAACTGTAATATAGATAGCATCATCCCTCATTTCTGCCTCAAGAAGATCGTTCGCAATCTCTGTTCTCAGATTCTCTCGCAGGGCTTGTAGTTTATTTAATAATTTCGCCGTTGAGTCCTCATTGGACTCAATTAACGACTCTCTGGTGGCGAAGACATTAATATCGCGCGTGATCTCAGATTGAATTTGCGCGACCTTTGCACTCGCGTTTATGAGTTGCTGACTGACGATGCCGGAGCGATCTTCTGACTGCTCCTCACCATTGCCTGAAGATCGGGAAGTTTCCGGTACTTCAACAACCAACTGTTCGTCTTGGATTTTTACAACCACCTCCCCTCTCTCAATTTCGCTCTCAAGGGAGGCTTGCAGAATGAGGAACTCGCGCTCCACATCAAATTGATTTTGATAAGTTTCGGTATTTCGGACAATGAGTTTCCCCTCGGTCTCCATGCGCTGCCGCACATCAAGGGTAATTTCGCGGGCGGCCTCGTTGGGAGAGAAATCATCGATTATCATCGAGCGAGCGGTAGGTATTGTGAGATCTAAATTGATAGATTGCGTGCCGAAAGCCAGCCTTATCTGACCCGTAATTCGTTGCCAGGTCTTGAGGTCGATCTCTGTCATGGATAGCAAGAGCACAAAGAAGGCCATCAGTAGGATCGCCATATCAGAGAAAGTCGCCATATATAAAGGCGCACCGACAGCGCATGGCTCACAATGAACCTTCTTTGATTGCACTAGCTGCGAAGAGGATGCGCTTTCTTCTAATTCTGACATAAAGGCTTTTTGTCTCCGTATCTGCGATTAACCGTTCAATGACAGTTTACTCGCCTGATCAGGGGGAATGTAGGACGCCAGCAAATCTTGTAGTACCCTTGGATTGCCGCCGGTCTGGATGAAGCCAACGCCCTCCTGAATGATCTGCCTATTTAATTGCTCCACCTCGCTCTGAATCCGCATTTTGTTCGCGATAGGAAGAGCTAACGCGTTGGCTAGCACCGCACCATAGAGGGTGGTTAACAAAGCAGTAGCCATGCCGCTTGTCAGTGCCGCCTGGCTGTCCATGTTATTTAGAAGCGCAACGAGCCCGACAAGTGTTCCAACCATCCCCATTGCCGGAGCCACTTCGCCCATATACGCCCAGACAGAGGCGCCATGCTTTTCTCTCGTTATCTGTGCGTCAGATTCAGCATCAAGGGTTTTGGCGATGATTTCAGGCTTCTGGCCATCAACAAGCAGTTGAACACCCTTCGCTAAGTAAGGGTGGCTTACCTCTTGTGACTCCAAGGCTATCAGCCCATCCTTTCGGGCAATACCTGCGAATTCAACTAATTGATCAATGAGTTTGATTGGGGACATTGGGTTCATGAAACAGCGCGGCAGCAGGGACATACCGGCCTTAAAATCACTCGCAGAGGACTTAAGCAACGTCGCTCCGATCATTCCACCGACCACAACAGCCATGCCTGAGGTTTGTATATAGTCACTAGCTGATACCCCATCTGCAGAATTGAATGCTGTTACAAAGGCCCCGACAATCACAGCGAGACCTAGGAAACTCAGTATGTTCAACTTTGAACTCCCCGGTGAGGATAGCGATATTTTGCTTGCCGCATTGATTGACTAATATAACGCAAACCTCTATCGCCCTCTACTCACCGCAATTTCTATTCTAATGTCATTTAGATGAACCGGTCCACATGGATACTTGATCGACGCTGCATGCAAGGATCCATCATAATATTTAAACAGAGTTATGACACCAACTCAGTAGTAAGTCCATACCGTCCGTAACCAAACATTTTTCACGACTGGTGTCCGCGCCCGATGCTGACAACTTCCAAAATACGTCCATCTGATAGACTTTTGATGATATCTCGATGTTTGTCTCACCAATAAATTCTATTTCGCGCTAAATGCCAGCCTTGTTAGCAGCATCCAACAGGGCTGAAACAATTTTTAAGTCTTTACCACTCTAACTCGCATGAGTGCTTCGCATATTCCTTCGTCATAACTATTAAATTCCTGCTGAGTAGTTGTTTGGTTAAATGCCAATAGGATCAAATGATTTTGATTCGCATTTGATAATGATTCTCATTTGTGTGTACAATATAGCGAAAATGCCCACAACACAGGAATCTTAACAATGTACACACGGAAAAATATATTGAGCGCAGCTATTAGCTCAGCTGTTTTATTCTCCTCATCTTCATTTGCTCAGTTAGAAGAGATTGTAGTGTCCGGCACCCTGCAATCGAACGTAGTCAACTCAATGTCGCCCCCACTGCCCATTCGTGACACTCCGCAAGCGGTCGCAATTACAACGGCCGAGGAGATCAGGGACCGCGGATTCCGAGAATTGGGCGATATTGTCCGATATACGGCTGGTGTTAATCAGTCACAAGGTGAAGGGCACCGTGATTCGGTGGTCTTCAGAGGAGTTAGGTCAACGGCGGACTTTTATCGCGACGGATTACGAGATGATGTTCAATATTATAGATCATTGTATAACGTCGAGCAGGTAGAGGTGCTTCGCGGGCCAAACGCACTCTTATTTGGTCGAGGGGGCACTGGCGGCCTCATCAACCGCGTCACCAAAAAAGCAATCGTAGGTCAGTCTGGAGGATCTTTTGATGTGGGTGCTGATAGTTTTGGCGCGTTCGATGTTGCCGCTGACTATAATATCCAAACTGGGGCAAATTCAGCATTACGTATTAACGCTCATCGGGATTCCCTTGAAAACCACAGGAACCTGTTTGACGGTCAGCGTGTAGGGTTTAATCCCACATTCCGGATCGAACTAGATTCTAATACCCGCTTAGATTTGTCTTACGAGCACGCTAACCATGAGAGATTTATTGATCGCGGTATTCCAACCGACAACGGAGTACCTGTTGAGGCTCTGGCCGATATAACTTTTGGTACAGGCGACTTAAATGTGCAACGACTCACGGCGGACATCTTTAAAGGATCATTGAGTCGCGAACTGTCATCCGGTAGTCGACTAAATGTTAACCTTCAGTATGATACTTTCGACAAGCTTTACCAGAACCTCTACGCTTCTGGCTACGATGGCACGCTTGTAACAATGGACGGATACAAAGACCCGACCGCTAGAGAAAACTTATTTTTTGACACTAATTTTATTACTGAGTTTGATACTGGGTCGGTCAGTCACACTATGTCGATAGGTGCCCAAATTGTGAGTACCGAAAACCAAAACCATCGCTTCAATACCTTCTGGTCAACGACAAGTGATGACAATGAAGTCTTTAACGTGACAAATCCAATGAACTTCTCTGTAAATTCGGCAGGAGTAGCCACAAGCGTTGATTTCACCTCTGATCTAAATAACTCAACCTCTTCGTCAATCGATGTCACATCAGTTTACATCCAAGATCAAATCAATATCGGCGACAATCTAATTTTGATGCTGGGTGGAAGAATAGACAATTTCGACATTACGGTAAACGACATAAAGGCTGGGTCTTCTCAATCCAGAGATGACAGTGAATTTTCTCCGCGCGCAGGAGTAATCTTCAAGCCACAAGATTCCCTCTCATTATATTTTAGCTACAGCGAAAGCTTTCTACCACGATCGGGAGAGCAATTTAAGAAACTAAGCGAGAGCTCGGCGAGGCTAGATCCAGATGTCTTCGAAAATACGGAAATTGGAGTTAAGTGGGACGTAGCGCCAGGTTTACTTTTTACCGCAGCATATTTCGATAACGAGCAGACACAGGCCGTAAGAGATAACGTGACAGGTGAGCAGGGGGAAATTGTAGGACTTCAGGTTGATGGCTTTGAGCTCGAACTCAAAGGCCAGCTTACTGAAGCTTTAGTCATCGCTGCCGGTTATACCAGCATGGACGGTACAACAGGGAACGGAGGTGTGCCGAGAGAGATACCAGAGTCCACAATGCACCTGTGGGCCAACTATCAGGTAAATTCAAATTTTGGTTTAGGCATTGGCTTTGCTTATCAGGATGAACAAAACATCAAGAATGATAAACCAGGTTTAATTCTTCCTGATTACACCCGCTGGGACGCCGCAGCATACTATAACCTCTCTGATAATACGGTGATTAGACTTAATATTGAGAATCTATCAGATGAACTCTATTTTCCTTTTTCACACAGCACGCATCAGGCATCAGTTGGCAAGGACATGAATGCCAGATTGTCAATAACTCGGCGCTTCTAAGCTCTCTGCAAAACCTTCAAAGGCCCTTCACCGGGCCTTTTTTTTAACTGCAATCAACTGATGCTCGATACAAGTGCGCATCTCTCTTCTTCGCACCACAAAAGTGCGACCTGCAGCCTGAACGCACCGTAACTGGATCGCCTTCAGTTGGTGCGATTATTGCTACATTTTGGTGGTGAGTTAAATTTTTTGGAGATGTTACTTGAACATACTGAGTTTTCTAGGTCTCACAGTTATTCTCGGGGCCTTTGGAATAGCATTCTCTTCTGCAGAAGGGGTATCAGCTAGTGACTATATACAAACCTCAGGCATGGCTGTTGTGATCGGTGGAATGATCGGAGCGACGTTGCTTAAGTCCTCTGCGAGTGATTTTAAGGCCGGTATGTCCCTGCTGCCGCGCTGTT
>MDTC01128215.1_pt1 | contig 15219 bp, 41 predicted proteins | sample 811181 | NCBI WGS metagenome assembly MDTC01 (sample SAMN05326644, study PRJNA326480) | marine metagenome | isolation source: seawater | place: Pacific Ocean: North | collected 2011 | reverse complement strand
TTTGCTCATTAGAAATAAACATGCTAAGGAAGAAGGGCGAAGCTTGTGGGATTGAGTTCATTGATATTGGCAGCAGTGACTTCGGTTTTGCTGATCGCGACTTTGAAACTGAGATGATTGGCGAGTTTGATGGTCATGAGACCGTAGGCGCCGAAACGTTCCGAAAGATGTACGAGAAGATTGGCTTCAAAAGGTCTGCGGCTGCCACCCGGCTGCCGGTCATAAAGCAGATTTTTGATGCTGGCTATTACGTCTTTGCATATTGGATCAGGCCCTATCTACCTAAAAGAACCGCACAGGAGAAATCATAGTGATCAAAGCTATACTGTCGTTACTCACTCCAGACCCAGTCAAAAAGCTCAGCAAGATTAAAGACCGTAAGTATAAGCAAGCGGTTCACCTGCAGAGGAACGGTGACCTAAGAGCGTATGCTGCTGTGATGAATGATATCGCAGCGCTAGAGGAAGAAATCTTAAGACTCATCCAAACAAGAAATGATCAATAAGAACAGGTATCTAGTAACACAGCCAGACCTTAACGCTCACGGCACACTTCACGGTGGAATTTTGATGAAGTGGGTTGATGAAGCATGCGGCATGCAGGCCAGAATCATCACTGGAGGTGTTTGCGCTACTAGACATATTGGTGACATTAACTTCTGGTCTACCGCCAGGCTGGGGGACATTCTAGAGGTTGAGGTTAAATACCTTTACCACGGTAAGACGAGCCTTACATTTAGCGCTGTTGTTACAAACGTAACACGCAATGATCCAGACCGAGTGGCGGTCGGAGTAAGTACAAAAACAATGCTAGTAGCCGAATTTAACGAAGTCGTTTTCGTGGCGGTCGACAAAGAGCACAAACCAAGAGAACATAAAAATGAAAGTAGCAGCTTTAAGCCTTTGCATCCTGACGGGCGTAGTCGACACAAAAAATGATAGTGTAGTAGTCTTAGAGGTGACTTCTTCTGACAACGAAAAGATAGAATATATCTCCTTAGTAAGTGATACGTTTCCACCTGATTTTAAGGAAGGTAATGAAGTCACCATCGCTACATTTATCGAAGATGAACTGCAAGAATACTGCCAAACTCCTCTGTAAAAACAGTCAATCTCTCTTATTATTTAACTGCCTAATAAAGGAGAAACAACATGGCAACAATGCTAGAAAAAATTCGTAACTTAAAACTTGATGACGATGCAGTCGTGACCCTCACATGTGAAGAGGGAGCAGACGTCTTTCACTTCAATGAAACAGAGATTGAGACAGCGCTAAGCGAAACGGGCGTAGTAGAAAATTTTGCGGAGCTCATCGCGACCCCGGGGCTGAATGCACAAGACAGCTGGTCTGGTGATTCAATTCTGCAGAGCTTGCGAGATAAGGATTTGCTCGAAAATTACTCACGAGACGGAGACTTTGCGGGCTATCTGACTGAAACGCTTAACGAAAACTTCTATGATGTTGAGTTGATCGATCACTCTACAGAGAAGTATGACCATAAGCGTGGTTTCACGACCCTTACAGCCACCGCGAAGGTAACTGTTTCCAACTTGCTCGAGTCCTCACCAGTGCTCTTTGGGTGGACGGCTTCTGTCAACACCGGTGCTGGCGTTTTGACCCTAGAATAGCGTAAACAACTTGCTTCAAGCTACTATCCTTAAAATAGAAATGAGAGGCTAGTTATGAGAAATGAAAACAGAGAGAATGTCAAAGCAATTGTGGAGAAGGCCCTCCAAGAGTTTTCTGAGGTTCAGGTCAATCTTTCCTCAAAGTCGGCACGTGAAGCGATTGCGCTTAGGATTGCTTCGGATATATCCCAGAAGTATTTGTTAATGCCTGACGACTGGCCTAACGATGCAAGAGATTAGAGAGTGCGGCGACTGTAAAGAGTGCTGCACCCTTCTTGAGATTCCAACTCTTCAAAAACCCCCAAGGAAGAAGTGTGAGAAACTCTGTCAAGAAGGGTGTAGCATTTACAGTTCTCGGCCAACAGAGTGCAGAACTTTCCAGTGCTTCTGGAGTGAGGGCTACTTAAGCGAATCAGCACGACCTGACAGAAGTGGGATTATGGCTTACCACATCGATAGCCAGTTCGGTAACACTCTTCTCATACTTGAGCTTAAGCCCAAGGCTTTCCGAAAGAAAAGAAAGCACAAGGAAAAGATGATTCAGTTTGCCGAATCTCGTAGCACACCTATCATCATGTCTGACATAAAGGGTAAAGCTACAGCAATGTTACCTTAATATAAAAAGAGTCATTAAAGAAAAGGGTAAGTGAAAAATGAACTTAAAAGATATCTTTGTTGGGACTGCGATCGCAGCAGCTTATGTGTCCGTATTATTCGGTTTTCTGACATTCATCAAATGAAGAGAAAGTAGGAAATGTGAAAAAAATAATTTTATCATTGCCGATTATCTTACTGGGTTGTGTCGCTGAATTGGGGGATCCCGGAAGTAGCGAGTGCCAGCCATACGACGAAGCGTATTCTCACACCGTAGTTCATTGTGACTCGGCCGTTCGAGAAAACGCCCAGAATGTGTTTGTGCTTTGCAACCCCCGCGAGTTAGAGGATCAGCCTGAACCTTGCTCAGATGACCTAGTGCTGCGCGACTTAGTGGAAGATGACTGTGTTGTGACAAACGTTTGTTGGCCTGAATAAAAATAAAAAACTCTTGAAACTCGTGCAAATCTGTCCTCTTTTATGGTATAATATTAATATAAAGAGGATGGGGAATGGCTCCCATCCCCAACCCAGGAGAAGCCATGACTGCAACGATTCCAACCCTTACCGGACCCCTCATCGGAGACCGCGTCCGTTCTTTCGACTTCCACTACGAGCGATCACTCGATGGTCCTCGGTCTTGCTACATGGAAGGCCAGATCACTGGTCTCGAGATGATCCGCGGTTGCTGGCGATATAAGATCGAAGTTAGGCGTTGCGTTGGTGGGGGTAAGGAAAGGACCGATTTCCCAACTGTCATCTACCCTCCCGTCAATGGTACTCCCACCACAATGGGTCGGGTCACCGACGGTGTGGAGGTCATCTAATGAAAATCGGTGATCTGGTAAAATACATGAGCCGAATAGTTCTTATCACTGGCTTCGACACTCGGGATACCACTGCCCGTCTGGGAACACGTTGGGCGTACGGTATTGAGCTTGACGACGATCGTGCTGAAATCGCAAAATACCGCACTCACGTCTTGAAGGTGATTAAATGAAGATCGGTGACTTGGTAAAAGTAAACACAAAGTTTTATGGTGATAAGATGGGAATCGTTCTCGAAGAAGTTACAGACGATTGGGGTACCAGTTTTCTAATCGAGCCATTTGATCATCCGAATCAGATCATGGCAGACCCACAAGATATTTCAATGATTACGCTGGAGAAGAAATAAGATGACAAACTGTACAATTTATAAGCAGGCAGGACTCACGGCCGAAGAGGCTGGTAAGATGCCACGATATATGGCTGGGATTGAAGAGTTTTACGCGAGCGAAGCGTTCAATAAGCTGTATGAATATTTTTTCAATAAAGGCCTGATGCCTTATGAGGTCGCTAAAGCAAGGACAGAATGTCCTGAAGACTGGATTCTAGATACTCTTACGGGGTTCGATGCCGCGTGAAGAGAGGAGATCTTGTCAACTTCTACACAACCGCGTGGGTCTTCAAAGACGCCGCTCGAGAATATGAGAACCCAGGGGTTATCATTGATGTAGATGACGGTCATAGGCAGATGGTATATACAGTTATGTGGGCAGATAAAAGGATCACAAGGGAGCACGCAGGATACCTGCAGGGAGTCGAAAGTGAAAGACATTGAAGATGAAGAGTGGTACCCAACTACGCTGGAGTTTACAATCCCAGGAACCGACGAGTTTCACAGGATTGATATTCTCGACAAGAAAGAAGAAGAAGATGCCCTAGCTTGGATGTACGAGCAATGTGGCGAAGATTTTGAGGAGTACGAATGGAAATGAAGATCGGTGACAAAGTTACTCATATCGATTACCCCACACACCTGGGACAGATCGTTGCTAAGTCGAAGAAGTGGCCCGGAGAGTTGCAGACTTTTTTGGTGAAGTGGGATTCTGGCCTGGCTTTATCTCGTCATATTGAAGCAGCTCTGGAGAAGAAATGCAAGTAACTGATATCTTGGAACAAATTGCTTCTACACGCGGGAGCATCGCTAAATCAGACATTCTTAAAGAGCACGTCGATAGTCTTTGGCTTCAAAAGATCTTGCGTTACGGTCTCGATCAAATGATGCCGTTCCATATAGTGAAGATCCCTAAAGTCAAAGACGTTAATAGAGAAGCCAAGATGTCAGAGCATTTTCGGTGGGGACTCTTCTTTTATACAGCAGACCGATGCGCATGGCGTGAGATCACCGGAAATGAAGCGATCAACGAGATGCATAACATATTCCAAAAGTCGACCGCTGAAGAAGAAAAGTGGATGCGCAAAATCCTGCAAAAGAGATTGTCGATTGGCGTGGCCACAAAGTCAGTGAACAAGATTTGGCCTGAGCTTATCCCGACATTTGACGTATCGCTGGCGCAGAAGTTCGAGCTTAAGCGCATCAAGGATATGGACTTTGTGTATGTAGAACCTAAGCTCGACGGTATCAGGTGCTTTGCGATAGTCGAAAATGGTGAGGCCAAACTCTTCGCTAGATCAGGCAAGCTGATCTCAAACTTTGACAGTACAATCGGCACTGCCCTTGGTGAGCTCGGAGATGGATGTTACGATGGTGAGCTGATGGGCGAAGACTTTGTAGCACTCATGAGGCAAGCTTATCGTAAGGATAACGCCAAAATTGATGATGCGTATCTATCGCTGTTCGACTATCTGCCACTAGAAGAGTGGAAGTCTGGAGATGTTGTTACGTCAACGAAGGATCGTTACACAAAGCTAAAGAGACGGGTCGGGTCCCTAAACCTCCGAGAACTTGTCGCTTCGCCTGACGAGCCGCTATACCTTAATGTCGTGGAAAGACATGAGGTACCTGCTAACTTCGAAGATATTATGGCTCTTCATCACAAATTTGTTCAAGAGGGCTATGAGGGTGCAATGGTAAAGACCGTCGATGCACCTTACCGGTTCGGTCGGAGCTACGACGTCATGAAGGTTAAAGAGTTTCATGATGTTGATCTACCCATTATCGGTCTGGAGGAAGGGACAGGACGTCACGCCGGCCGGCTGGGAGCAGTTAAAATAAACTTCAATGGAATCATTGTTAAGGTAGGATCCGGATTTTCAGATGAACAACGAGAGCAGGTGTGGAATGATCAGATGAGCTTCTTAGGTCGGATAATCGAAGTCCGTTACCAAGAAGTTACTCCTGACGGTTCTCTTAGGTTCCCAACATTTGTGTGTTTTCGAAACGATAGATAAAGAGGTGTATGATGAAAGTAGGTGATTTGGTAATGAGACAATTAGATGGTCTCCCAGACTGGAAGCTCAAGCCAGCTGTTGAGCAGTTCGAGAGGCTTGGGCACGGTATCGTGCTCTCAAAGCAGATGGGTGGCAGTAACCCTGTACATCCATGTATCACGGTTTACCATCCAAAGACAGGGCAGATCAATGAAATCGGAGAGTCCCTTATGAAAGTTATAGGGAAGTGAAAGGAAAATCATAATGTCTAGACCACTATTATCTTTAGTAGAGCAAGAGTATCGCGGGAAGCTAGAGAAAGTAATAAAGGCTGTTCATCGAGACTTGAACGGCGCGGTTAGGGGAATGTCAGTAAAGTTTACATTCAATGGTAGAGCCAAAAAGGGTGAGTGCTTTATCGTAGAGGGGAAGGTCCGTGAAGCGCACTTTGATCAAGAGAAGAAAGCAATGCTTACAATAGATTTCGAGAATCCTGAGACAGGAACGCAGGAGACTGTTTCGAGATACGTTACGGATTTGAGGGTCTGATGAAGCTAGTAAGAGACTTGATCCCTGCGATTATCATCGAGTCTGGAGGTACTTGCGAATGGAGATACACCGACTCAAAAGATGAGTATACTCTACTTCTAAATGACAAAGTACAAGAGGAAGTACAGGAATATCTGGAGAGCTCTTCTCATGAAGAAGCCCTTGAAGAAGCCGGCGACGTGTACGAAGTCGTTAGCGCTTTACTGTCGTTGAAGGGCATCTCGATGAAAGAAGCAGAAGAACATGCGCGTGACAAAAGAGGTAAAAGGGGCGGGTTTAAAGCTGGCGTTGTGTTAAAAGTCTCTCGTCATGTATAAATATCATCATGTCGGAAACGAAAGCAATAACAACGTTGACTTGTCTTCTAATCATGTCAGGCTGCACCGGGTGGATTATTGGTACAGCGATTAGACACGCTCTCTTTATTTGAGCTGTACAATTAAGCGTCTTCTATTATCATATAGAAGAGGAGACTTTGAATGTTATCTCTAATTGTCGTAGCCAGCTTGGCAGCGATTGAATGTCCTAAGTGGCTTCCTGGTACAAATCAGGTCTTGCCGCAAGGGATCCAGCTGTCTCCGCAGCAGGAACTTGAGAATAGGCTTAGGTGCTACTGTTCTGTCGTCAAGCCGGCGGAGATGGTCTGTCTTCAGCGTAACTCCAGAGAAGATTGCGAAGAAAGAACTCGCAGCTGGGTGACTTCCAACTTTCCGAACTTTAACCCAAGGCCGGGACTAGTACCCCCACGCCGTACATTGAGGATGTTATCAATTGAACCGTAAAAAAGGATACGCACTCGTCGCAGTGCTCGCTGTAGCTACGCTACTTACAATCTCAGCTACGATGCTGTGGACTACAACAACTACCGACCAACAGATATCTACAAACAACTACAAGATCACTCAAGCTCGTAGCGCTGCGCATAGCGGAATGAGTCACTTTATATCTCTTCATCTCGCAGATCAAGACATACAAGAGAGACTGGTCGTTCCTGAGACTGTTCTTACTTCTAAAACCTCCTATGAGGTCGAAGCCGTTTGGGTCGATGAAAGTCACCTGCTAGTCGTGAGCAAGGGAAAATATAAGAAGGCCGGGGAGACCGTTTTTGAGTATCCCATGAAAGCCATCTTCACTCCTGCAGCTCAGCAGGGGCAGCAAGAAGAATGAGTCAGATTTGTGTTGGTATGAGAGTTACCACAAAAAAGAACACAGGAATCCAGACTGATGGTATCGTACTTAGAGTAGATAAAGAAGAAAACTCTGCCGGTGTCATGTGGCGGATTGATGGGGGACTGATGACCCAAACGGTCCCTTTGAAAAATCTAGTTCAGGTGTATGAAGATGAACAACAATAAAGCTTACTGGGAAGCACTTATTCGAGGGTTAACTTGGCCCGGGGAAAAAAAGAAGAGTTACGCTGGTTGGTACGTGCTGGTTGCTGCAACCTGTGGCTTCTTACTTCTCTCCACTCTAGTGTAATCTGCTGCTTTTTCTACTATACTTTATAATATAGGGGGAATCATGAGATACGAGACGATTGTAGAGATTACGCCAGACGGTCGACCGGCTTTACGCCTGGTCATTATTCCTGATGACTTACCACACGCTCCACCGAAATATGAAGAGGAGAGCGGCGGTGTCATTATTATCCCACCTCCGGGTGAAGAAGAAGATTGTAACGTAATCATTTGGGAAGTATGAAAATTCTGATTAGTTCGTGCGTATTTGGTAATAAAGTTCGCTGGAACGGATCAGACAAGCTCTCACAAGAAATAGTCGATTGGGCTGAAAGAATCGGCCTTGAGCTTATTCCGGTTTGTCCTGAGCATGAGCTGTTCGGTACACCAAGGAAACCAATACGCTTACAGTCTATAGAGGGTAATGTAATGGCCTCTATGGGATCAGATGATGTTTACCACCAGCTAATTGGTAAGGCCCAGGAAATACATTCTAGCCACCCAGACGCAGCAGGATTTATTGGCATTTCGAAATCTCCATCATGTGGGATCGCCGTCGGCGTTAGGAAGCTGGGAACTACTATCAAAGCACCAATGCACTCTGAAACAGATATTCCCACCACGGAAATCAGTCAACTTAGGAAACCTCGTGATCGTATGCTTTTCCTTGACAGAGTTGTGAAATACTACAGCTCTAGGGCAATAAGACAGAATTAATTTCTGACAATCGTGCAAAGCCAGCCCCGATTGTGGTATAATAATAACATGATAAAGACTGGAACACTAGTAAAAATCGTAGGAAGTCACGCCCAGATCTATGGGACTATCATCGGCCCGTGGAAGGTCAGTGAGTGGTGGGAAGTTTTAACACAAAGAGGTCAGGTTATTCACTGGCCTGAAAGTCAAATGGAGGCAATTGATGAAGTTTAACGACGGTATTGAGTTTGACACGACTGGACCATTACGATTGACTCGTAGGTTCGATGGCCGCTATGTCGTAGGACAAGGAGTATTGGTTCCTGTCGACAGTTATGAAGATGGTCAAGAGCTTATCGAACAACTCAACAGGAGAAGAAATGATGGAAGTCGGTAAAGCTGTACCCATCGCCGTGGAGCGAGCCGCTCGGGGACGTGTGCCCTTTAAAATGGGGACAATCACAAAGTTGCTTGACAACGACCGAGCAGAAGTTCTGGTAGATGGTAAAGTACACACTCACTGGTTAGTCCACCTAAAACATTGGGCCACACTAGCAAAGAGAGATTGGGGGATGAGATCGAAATGGATCTGAGAGTTGGACACATCGTAAGACCTAAAGAAAAGTTCACACGGTTTGTACCGTTTGACGAAGGCACGCTGAAAGAAGGTCGTGAAAAAGAAGTCTGGATCGGGATCGTAATTGATTTTGACGAAGGAGACCCAATCGTATTTTGGGATGAAGATTATCATTCAGAGATTGAATATGCACACCAGTTGGAGGTGATCGGTGAAAGTTCGAACAAGTGTACTTGATAATGAGACTCTGGTTTTTGAAGTAGAGCATGGTGATGACGGACCAATCGTCAATCGGTTAAACATCGAGCCAAATGGTTTCGCGATTATGGGAGATGGTATGCCAGTCCCCATAGCAGTGGTTGATGGCCGGCAGATGGCCGAGGAATGGTTTACATCTGATCACCTGCTGGCTATCGAAGCGCACGAGCTAGGGCACATCAGAATGAACTCTGTAGAAGAACCAGTCGCTGAGCGGGAAGGGATTAGGCTTCTCGAAGCTGGTGGTTTCAAGGCTGCGGCGACGTTGTTGTATGACAGAGGTGTTGTGTGATTGTACCGGGGATGATCATTAAATGTTGGTCCGTCGATACAGATAAGCTGTATTCTCATGGCATCGTTTTGCAGGAAAAGAACGCAGATGATAAATCCCTACCGCCATTTTGGGAAATACTTTGGGACGATGGGACAGTGTCTGGTGAATTTGAAGATGAGCTAGAGATTGTAGAAACAAACACCGAGAAACTCTTACAATATTCCTGAGCAGTGTAGGAGGTTAAATGAAGATCGCGTTGTGTTTGTCTGGGCAGCCCAGGTTTGTAGAAGAATGTTACCCCTCGATTAGAGATAACGTAATTGACGTCAATAGCCTTCGTGGCGAAGTTGACGTATTTATGCATGGATGGACCCCTGACGAAAAAGAGCCTTACAAGTTCGGTGGTGATGGGGAATGGAAAAACAAGCGGCTAAGCCAGAATGATCTTCAAAAGGCTCAAGACCTGTATGATCCAGTCGCAGCAAAGTTTGAACCACAGATTGAGTTTAAAGATCCAAGAATAGACTTTCTTCCGTCTATGCAGAAATATATGCCAGGAGCTGAAAATAAAGAATGCTTAGAATCGGGCATGACCCCTGAAGAGTACGCTGCTCGATTGTTCAGGAATATCATGAGTATGTGGTATTCAAGAAGAGAAGCTAACCTGCTTAAAGAAGCTCATGAAGCGCGGAATGGCTTTAAATACGATGCAGTTATCTCTTCTCGATATGACCTTTACGTCAATTCTCCCCTTAAGCTTTTCGGTGCTGATACCAGAATTGTTCATGTACCAGCTATGGGAAAACCAGACGACGAAATCGCGGATTGGCTTGCTGTTTCAAGCTCAGACTGGATGAACATCTACTGTAATGTGTACACTAACATCTTCTACCACTACGCTTGGTTTAATCAACATGCTGATGGTACGTTTTCTAGCGAGAGAATGCTCTGGAATCAGCTGCGGACTCATGGTGTTCCTGTATTACGAAGGAATATGCATTTAGACCTTCCACGATTTTAAGAGATGATAAGGATCAAGGGACATTCAGGCTGTGCTATTGAGATAGTCGACGGTGTAAAAAGCGGTTGGGCGATTAGAAAGTCTTCTGTGGATCCATCATACGTACCCAGACTACAGGCACAGTGCGAAAAGCAAAGGTCTTTTATCGCTTCTGGTTCTATAAGCGCACCAACAGTCCATAGCCGTAAAATCAGCATTGATACTTTTAGCTTCGATATGGCTTACTTTAACGGTCATGATTTCCTTACTTTTCTTGAAGTCTGTGAGAAGGAAGATTTGGATCAAGCGACGCTTAGCATTTTAGATTTCCTTAGAAAAAATACTTGTGAGAGCACGTGGGGGGCATTTCCACTTGATCAATTTCACAAGAAGATATTTGAAACCCAAGATATCCTTAGGCAAAGGAACGATTTAGACTCTATAAAAATCAAGGAATGTGTTGATTATCTCTACGAGTTCCGCTCTCGAGCCTCGTTTCCCTTCGGATACTGTCATGGTGATCTAACACTTTCGAATATATTGACTTCGAAAGAAGGTGCCGAACTGGTTTTCATAGATTTCTTAGATACGTTTATTGACTCGCCTGTTCAAGATTATGTAAAGCTTCGTCAAGACACTCAGCTCTATTGGTCGACAATGTTATATCAAGGAGCCGCTGATTTCACGAAGATGAAAATTGCCTTAGAGTACATGGACAACAAGATTGAAGAGGCAGCTGATGAACTGGGAATACGGTGTTTCTACGAGCCGTTCCAGATTCTCAGCTTACTAAGAATATTGAAATACACTTTTGATAAAAAAGTAATCAACTTCATCTATAATTCTATAGACAAAATTATAAGGAACTAAAATGAACCTAATCGTACCAGTCGCCGGGAGATCTTCAAGATATCCTGGTATGCGACCAAAGTGGATGCTCACGCATCCATCAGGCAACCTGATGTTGATAGAATCGATCTCCGGACTAGACCTCACTAACGTCCACCGGATATACATCGTTGCCCTAAAAGAACACATGGAAGAGTACGAGTGTCTTGCTGGTATTGAAGAAAGTTTAAAGGCACAACCATGGGGAGACAAAGCTTGTCTTGTTCTTCTTGATAATCCAACAAGCTCCCAACCTGAAACTGTAGCCGCAGCAATTAGACAAACGAGAATGGCTGGACCGATTTTTATTAAAGACGCGGACAACTTCTTCAGGTGTGACATCACTCCCGGAAATGAAATCGCAGTACATGACCTTTCAAAGATGGAGTTAGTCAACCCAGGTAATAAGAGCTATGTGAAAGTCAATGAAAGTGGTGGCGTTACCAATATCGTTGAAAAGAGAATTGTCAGCTCTACTTTCTGTGTAGGTGGTTACGGCTTCGAGCGTGCAGCGGATTATCTTGAACATTATGAAGCTCACAAAAACCAAAAAGACCTCTACATCTCTCACATCATCTATAGCATGATTCTAGACGGTAAGATGTTTAAGACACAACACGTCTCTGATTATGTAGACTGGGGTACACTGGAAGACTGGGATCGATTTAAATCAGATTACGTAACAATATTTACTGACCTGGATGGCGTGTTGGTAAAGAACAGCTCTAAGTACTTCAAGCCCCAGTGGGGAGATTCTGAAGCGCTACACCAGAATGTTGCAGCAATGAATGATTTGTTCGACACTGGTAAGGCAACAATCATAATAACTACTTCAAGGAGCTCAAGCTTCGAAGAGCAAACTATCGCTCAGCTTGAAAGGGTGGGACTTAAGTATCATAGAATAGTTTTTGATTTGCCTCACACCAAGAGAGTTATCATCAATGACTATGCTCCGACCAACCCTTACAGGAGTTGCGACGCGATTAACATACAAAGAAATTCGCCAGAGCTAGCTCATAAACTAAAGAGTGTTACGGCAGATAAATGAAGCTCGGAGATCTCGTGAGACTACAACTCGGCGAAGAAACGAAGTACGGTGTTGTTATACAGGAGAGTAAGAAGATGTTCATGGCTGGAGAGGTCATTGCAGTTTTAGTCGACGGAGAAATCAGGCGAGTTATCAAAGACAAAGTTTCTCTTGTTAAGGTAACGAAAATGAGCGGGAGCGCTGAATAGAGAATATTTAAGTTTAATGAAAGAACTTACAGACATTGAGACAGCTCTCCTTCAGGAGGGCTTTATTTGTATTGAGAGTCTAGAAGCATTTAGACTGTACGCAGATACAGTTGGCGGAGGTCTCGACATAATATATCAGCCAAAGACCCAGTCACTTTACGTATGCGGAAGACAGGGCCAGCTCAGGATATTCCCCATCGAAGATCCAAAAGTCGCAATACTCAGAAGCAGAGAGCTAGCTTCTCGAAAAATAAGAAATTGGGTCACAGGTTGTACAGATTAGCCTGCCTTTTTATTATTTGGTATGACTCATAAAGAAGCAATGTACAAAGCTCTGGTGTGGCGCTTTGTTTTTTCAATCCCACCAGGAGCCTTCATAACCTGGCTCTGGATGGGAAATCCCTGGAAGAGTGTTGGGCTTATGATATTCCTCAATATGCTGTACACTTTCATCCACTATTTCTTTGAGAAGACATTTTGGCCTAAAGCTTGGAAGCGGTTTTCTAAAGAAGAAAAGGCATGACGCTGCCTATTTAATAGTATGGCACGCCGACGAAAGAAAAAGAAGTCCAAGCTTTGGAAATCCATAAAGAAAGTGGATTATACTCGAGCTTCTGATGGAGCTGTTATACAGATGGATAGCAGTTGGGAAGCTAAGTGTGCCGAAAAGCTTGATGAACTTGAAGTTGAGTGGGAACGTACTGAAGACCTTAAGCTCAAATACATCGACAAGCGTGCTCAAACCAGAAACTACATTCCAGACTTCTACCTTCCTGAATTTGACATGTACCTCGAGGTAAAAGGATATTGGACCACCCCAGCGAGGTGGAAAATGAGATCAGTCATGGACAGAAACCCAGGAAAGATCCGGTTACTTCAGAGTCTAGATGAAATAGCAGACCTCGCGCTACCGATCCTTGCGACAACAAGCAGCGTTCCTCTTTAATTCGTGAAAATTGCCCCTTAGGCTCTTACAATTAAAGAGTTGGAGGTATGATGCAATACGGAGATTTGATGGTGTTGGTTGGCGGCGCGATCGTCACTATCGTTGCTGCAACTTGGATCGCGGTTCGGCTAACACAGGGGAGCAAATGAAAGGAACGATGTGCAGTTCAAGATTGAAATGGTTCATACAGCAAAAAAGTACGCGAGTGTAATGATGGAAGCAGAGTCAGAAAAAGAAGCAATCGAGAAAGCTAAAACGCTAAAGTGGGAAGACTTCGACGATCGAGAAGCTGGTGCGCGCACCTCCTGGGAAGTCAAGGACAGTCAGCCCTGGTACGAAGTACTGATGTCAAAGCTGGGTTGGTGAAATGACTGAAACTTCTTTGTTGGCATTTCAGATGGAAGAAGTCCTGAGCTCTATTAAGGTTATTGTTTGTGGCTTTTTCATTATAGTAGGTGTTGGCTTATGGATACACGCGACTTATTTCAGGGAAGGTGATTAGTGAAGCCCGGTGACTGTGTACACATCAGACCCGGTGTTCACGATGATAGGATGCCAGAAGAGAGGCACGGCTTGATTGTAGAGATGGTTGGACAATATGGCTGGAACACAACGAACAAACTGGGGTTGCCTGATCAATTGCTGGTCTTATTCTCTAACAACCAAGTACTCAAATTTCATAAATCACAGCTAGAACTAATGGAGAAACCGAATGATGAAAAGTGATTACATTAGAAGAGAGCACGAAAATATGCTTCTTCTCCAAGGGTACATTTGCGTTTCAGAAGATTCGGGGACCCAGACTTGGGTCGATATGCATAACCAGGGTGCTGATATTCAGCATCTTGTGTTTAACTATCCAATGTACGTAGACGAGTTCGGTGCCCTCACTCCGGGTGATGCTGAAAATCGAGGCGCAATCTATTTCGTTATATCTCATCCAAAAAGAAAGCGACCGATGAAGACCACTTGGGTGAGTAAAGCCATCGCTTCTAGTAGAAGCAAGACTGGGGACCTGCCAATGTAATGGATAAAATGCGGGAATAGCTCAGTTGGTAGAGCACCACGTTGCCAACGTGGATGTCGCGGGTTCGAGTCCCGTTTCCCGCTCCATTTTATCCTTTGACATTCGTGCAAACGACCCTGATTCTATGGTATAGTATTACTATAAGGAATAAGGAGTACAGAATGTACAAAGCAAATAAAAGAAATTTCGATATCACTATGAAACAAGCCGGCCGCTCTAAGTGGTTCGTTGCGGTTCACATCAAGGAGGACGGCGAGCGTATTGTTTACACTCGTAATAAGCTTAGTTCCCTTAAGGCTTTCATCAAAGCTAAAGGTGACACCCCCAACGTCCGGTTCTGGTAAGGAGTAGACTAATGAAGCACGAAGAGCTTACTGAGAAAGTAAGGGTAGCAGTCAAAGAGCACACGAACCCATTGATGACCCGATCACGTGCATGGCGGGAGGTCGTCGACTCCGGTGTCCATCCCGGTGAATTCGGGACATGGACATTGTTCTTAAGGTTCTGGAATGAGACCAAAGCCGCTGCCATGAAGGGGAAGGTTGTAACCGGTCCTTCTCTTTGGTGGAAATAGATAATCGTAAACACAAGGAGAAAACATTATGTCATGCGAATACCGACTAAGCTTTAACATCACCACCAATGCAGATGCCTCCGAACTCCTTGAGCTCTTACAGGCTTTTCAGAAGCAACTTGTAGAAGAGCTTGAAGAAGGCGAAGACTTTTACGGCAACCCAGTACCTAACGAGGGTGATGAACATAATTGTAGCGTAGACTTCATTCAATGAAGATGATGCATCCCGGTGACGTTGTTCGGATTGAAGCACGAACCGATGCTACGAAGCACGGTGTCGGTCTCTATCTTGGGAAAGGTCGTCGAGGGTCGGCGCAGGCTCGGTACTTTGCTTTTTTGTGGAAGGGCAGGGTCGCGACG
>MDTC01027154.1_pt1 | contig 15220 bp, 12 predicted proteins | sample 811181 | NCBI WGS metagenome assembly MDTC01 (sample SAMN05326644, study PRJNA326480) | marine metagenome | isolation source: seawater | place: Pacific Ocean: North | collected 2011 | reverse complement strand
TCTGAGTGCTTTACCTGCAAACTTGTGGCGCACAACAGATATGGCGCTGACATTAGCGACCGGAAACACACTCAACCTAACGGTCGACGTGGGTACCGCGCAACGGGTATACCCTGTTGAGATTCAATCAGCAGAAGGCCGTATTGCCACAGACTTCACTCTCGAGGGCGGACTGGGCATGGTGCCTGTTTCGGTCACTGGTTTATCACGTCACGACGGGTGGCGGCTTCAAAAGCGCGTAGATGAACTTTGGACCGAGATCGACCAATCCGTACACGGAAACGATTATTGGCAAGCCCGCTACGACAGCGTGCGCGCAGGCTATACCCTCACTTGGAACGTGCCAAACCGAGGCACTCAGCGTTATCGGGTTATCTGGGGACCACAGGAGCCCTAGTTGTACACCGCGAACTCAGTGCTTTAGGCCGGTTTTATTGAGCCCATCGGCGTTTAAAAAAATCCTTACGATCTGGTTTATATCGACGCACTCACGGAGTCATTTTGCTCTTTAGGGAGGTGCATTTTCACCAAGGTGCCGGGGTCATGTGCCTTGGTCACAAACAGAGCCCCCCCATGATTGGTCATAATGCGTTTGGCGATGGCGATCCCAAGGCCTAGACCCTCTGTCAATTCAGCCATCGGACCAACTAAATTTGCTTCGATGGTCCGGACGTCATGAGCGACCTCCACTCCAGGTCCATCATCCTGAATGCAAATGATAAACGATGCCTGTGTCATCTCAATCCATAGGGAGGTCCGACTGCGGGCGAACTTAATCGCATTGTGGATCACGTTTGTCAGGGCTTGCTCAATGGCGAGTTCATCTGCGAGAAGAATGCTGTCGAAGTCCGCCGGTTGAATATCAATCTCTACGTTGCGGTCTTGCGCGAGGAAAAGAAGCCGCGTTCGCACTCGATCTAGAAGAATGGCCAGATCACATGGCATCGGTGCGAGCACATCAGCCCCAATGACCTTCAAGCGTGCCAAAGACAGCATGTTCGCAAACAGACTATCCAAATGTTGGACTTCCGCGCGCAGGGTTGGTCCGAGATTTTTCGGCAGCTGTTCATCTGTAATGCGACTTAATCCAAGCTTGAGTGACGTCAATGGCGTCCGCACATCATGGCTTATAGCTGCAAGATAGGCCTTTAATTCAACGTGGCCTTCTTCCAGAACCAGCCGCGCTTTCTCGAGTTTTTCGCGGTTTTCTTTTAACGCTTGCAACTGTTCATTCTGAAGCGCAAAGCTCTCACGGAGGTCATTTTGTAAAAGTTGAATGCTCATGACCAATTCGTGATAGGGATGCCCTGGAGCGACCATCAAAGATGCCGGTTCAAAGTTCACATCCCACCCCAAGTGGATAAGCCAGTCGACAATTGGCTTTACAGACAGCCCGCTCAGGTCTTCGGCTGGTCCATACGAAGCGTGGTCGACCACAGGACTGTTCATTGCCTCTCCAGGCAGCGAGTCCCTGTCGAGCTCGATAACTTTGAGGGCATCGGCCATATTCCGAGCTGACCGCCATGAGCCAAAAGTGGACGATGTGACAAGCCGGAATGACCGGAGGAGAAGCCGAGAAATGTGAGAGCCTATGTGGACTACGAGACGTTCTCGCGAACCCGGGTTTTTGACGTATTCCAGGTATGCACGACGAGCAGAAAGGCTGACTCGTTTTAGACCGCTTGAGTCTAGAATAACATAGAATCGGGCAGCGGCGATTTGCTGATACATTTGCTCGGCAACACGCTGCGCTCCTAAAAGCTCTTCGCGCTTCTCAAGCGTCCCAGTCAAGGAGATGAACACGATATCAGGTGCGATCTGCTTGTAGACGACAAATAGGTCGCCCGTTGGACTCCTGTAGGCAAACCGGTTCGCATTCTCGCTCCCCGATCCCGAGCCAGACTCGACATCCAATCCAAATGAGCCGGGGTGTAGGGCGACCCTGGAATCATCGCGTCGAATGATTTGGCCATGTAGGAAAAACATCGCGTCTCTACGCGTCTTACAATGGCGAAACTGCAGTGCCAAATCGCGCCGCTGGAAGATTCTCCCTATGAAACGCATGAGCGCGTTGGCCCCAAAAAGCGCCACAACCCAATTGTAATCACCATCTTGAAATCGGCTTACGTAGAGTTCTCGAGCCGCCCGGTCTACACCATCCAAATCGCTGATATCGACGCATGCGTAGAGTGTCCCACTCAAGTTGTGATCGTCGACCAGTCGGGCGAGGGCATCTGCTTCAGCAATGGCATCCGCTTCGGTCGCGTAACCGACTTTTTCTTGGTGAATAATGCGGGCCGTATCCACCCATTGTGTAACCCGATACCGACCATCTTCGGATACATATTGATATCGCTGGATGAGTTCTTGGTGGAAATTAGAAGACATGGACCAAAGGATGCCATAGGCACATCGAATTGTACAACGCTGGGCCTAAGTACATCGATGAGCTTAGGCCCAGAAATCCAATCGCAATTGCTGCCCTTGGTATAAGCCCTTATTCAAACCCGCATCTCACCCAGACCCATACGGTTGTCCCCATGGTCGGCGTTGCCGTGTCCCGTAGACCGAGCCCAGCGCACCACCGAAGTCCGTCGGATTCAAGTGCCGATATCACTTAGAACGGCATCTCTGCGAGCGGTTAGGTCATCGATAACCTTAGTCTTAAAGCGTTCATGATCGCCCTCGTGGAGGCGCTCTTTAAAGCGTTCAATGGATTCTGTCTCAAGGCGAATTCGAATGGTCTTAAATAATTTCGGTATACGCTGACCCGGCGCCTGGACATGGTGCATGCCACCACTGTATTCAAAAAGGATGAGGCCCGTATCCATCTCGGCAATGACATCGGCGATGCCCCCCTTGACCGACAACGGTTTGCCATTTTTGTCCAAGCCATTTTTACGTTTCATTCGGCCTTCGGGAAATAGAGCGACAATGGTGTCCGAATCGATGGATTCAAGAAAGGCAGCCCATGTATCATCCCGCTTTTGGGAGACCAATGACTTCCGCATAGTCAAATGCCTAAATAGAAAGCCGACGACGGGCCGATGATAGGTTTTAGCCGCAATGGGTGTAATGCAATGCTTGGACGCCCTCCACAAAAACGAATAAGGGAGAACACTGACCAAGAAGATATCAAAAAGCGAGGTGTGATTGAGCCAAGCAATGAGCTTCACCTCGGACCATTGCACATTCGACTGACCAATATAATCCAGTTCAAAACGATAAAAGATTCGACCCACAGTCTTAATGGCCGCCAAAATTAAAAATGCAAATAGTCTCGACATATCGATTTATCGGATGGGTCCCAAGATAAGCGCAGTGCGCACGTATAACCAAAGCTGGCAAGCACGCCAGCCAACAATCTTTTGTCTATTGGATTCAAACAGAACATAGGCTTTTGTACCACGCAATAATAGCAGTCCCCGGGCGAACTCGCATCGACTCACTCTTAGACCAAATCCCCCCTGTGAATCCCATGAAGTTTTAGCCGTGCTCTGACTGCAAAAATGTCGCCCATGACTGTACCCAGAAGCACCAAGTCGGACCCTTTGTATGTCGACCATAATTTGACCGGAGACTGTGACATGAGAAGCTGGTGCGATTAAGAGATCACCCATGACCTACCCTGCTAGCGTCACAGTCGACCCTCTCAATACATGCACGGCGCCCATAAAGACACGTGCTAACGAGCCAATGCCGACCGTGCCATCTCCCAAGCGCGCTCCGCGGCGGACCAGCCTGGTTTGATACCCAATTGTTCATATGGATTTTTGTTCATCGGCAATCACTCGTACGACAGCTACCCCGCTAGAGTAGCCCGGGCCGAAGCAAGTCGCCAGACAGTCGCGCTGCCAGCGCGGTTGATAATCTTCAAACTTGAGTGACTCCCAAGAGACATTTGGAATCTATTAAGCGGCGACGCCATGTCTCCTTGGTTTTGGCGGCTGAACAAGCCGATCACTGAACACTGGCCGAATATGCTAAAGAACAGGTAATCACGAAAGCATGAGTGCATTAGGGACCATTGAGAGGAGCGGAACATTGAAATCCTGGTCAGGCGTGCCACAGCTTGTTTGTCATCAAATTGCCTGGTGGGCCTGTGTCATCTGGATGGGGCTACTCGGACCGGCGATTATGTTGGCGTTTCTCGCACTCCATTTTGTCTGCGTCCGGCGCACGTGGGCAATTGAATCAAGGCTGGTGATTGTGTCAACCTTGGTTGGTCTGACCGTGGACAACAGCCTCGCTTTGACCGGGTCTGTTAGCTATGTCGGCGATTATTTGATTGGGGTGTGCCCCCTTTGGCTGGTCGCCATCTGGGCGGGGTTCGGTGCAACCCTCAAACACAGCCAATCACTCTTTGTCCGCAGCCCAATCCATGCTTGCCTTACAGGTTTTGTCGGCGGTCCCCTCGCCTACTGGGGCGGCGAACGCTTGCAGCGGATGACCGTCGACGGCTTGACTGGATGGGGTATGGTCAGCCTGACCTGGGGATTAGCCCTCGCGATTCTTTTCTTCACGGTCAACATAAGCCAGGAGTCTACTCCCCAGACCTAACGCCCGACCTCCACCCTCAACACATTTAAATAAATACTTATTGAAACAGGGTCGCCGTGAAAGCCATGGTCATAGATCTACCAAATGCGGGCCGCGACTCGATTGACGCCCGAACATTGTCAGCTTACGGTAGTCGCCTATGGCACGTTTATCTGGCATCTCGGTTGACAGATACACCCTCGAGGAAAAACTCGGCGAGGGTGGGATGGCCGTCGTGTACCGTGCGAGACACACAGAGCTCGGGAGCCTCCATGCAATTAAGCAGCTCAAGGTCAACGACCCGCTTATCCGCGACAGGCTCCTACGCGAAGGCCGCCTCCAATCAGGCCTAAATCACCCTAATGTGGTCAATGTCACTGACATGATCACCATCGAGGATTCACCCGCTCTGGTCATGGAGTATGTCGATGGCCCGGACTTGTCCGACCTCTTAGCGAGCCACCGACCCAAAGTGGATCAATGTGATGAAATTGCCCTTGGGATCCTACGAGGGGTTGCGGCTGCACATCGCCATGGACTGGTTCACCGAGACCTCAAGCCTGCCAATATCCTCATCGACACAGTGGATGGCAAAATCATACCTAAAATTACAGATTTCGGGCTTGCTAAGGCGCTGGAGCAGCACGGAGATAACGACGGACTGACCAAAGAGGGCATGGTCATGGGGACGCCCAGCTATATGGCGCCCGAACAATTGAGCGACACCCGATCCGTTGATGGACGCGCCGACGTCTTTTCACTCGGTGCGATTCTTTATGAGCTCGTCTGTGGACAACGTTGTTTTACGGGTGCGACGGCCATCGAAACTTGGCTTGCCATTTCAAAGGGCAATTTCGTGGCCCCGGTGACACTCTATCCGGAGATCCCCGAACGCATGGCACGAGCCATAGAAGGCGCATTGATCGTAGACCGGCAAAATCGCATTTCACAGGTCAGCGAACTTATCGACATCTGGTCGAGCGGTTCAAACTTAGAGAGTCAAACCGTCGAAGAGAGGCCGGACTGGACAAAACCATCTACGCTGTCACCCATCCAGGCGGATGGAGGCGAGACCGCAAAGGTCGAATCGGACCTCGCCTTCGACTACACCCAAGACAGTTTCGATGTGCCTTCGATGAGTCCAAGCGAAGAGGTGAACGATGAGCATGTCACGGCGTCACGGGGATTAAAAAGGAGTCGCACGCTCGGCTATTGGAGCCTGTTGGGGCTTGTGCTGAGCGCGATTGTGTTTGCGGCTGTCTATTTCACAACGCAACCTGCCGTAGATACGCTTTCACCCACCAACTTGAAAGACAAACGGGGGGGGCCACCGGCACTCAATCAAGAGTTGACCGACATTCGTGCCAACCTGCTGGCCACCAAATATCCAGCCGCACAGCACGCACTCGACCGAGTGCTCAAGGCAGACCCCAAGCACATCGAGGCACACGTCCTACTCGCGATAACGCATTTCTTTCGCGACCGGCCGTTCCTCGCGCTGTCCACTTTGCAGCGAGGGGCCAGCCTGGCAGATGGCATTAACAACAAAGCCGCGAAAATCGCTAAAGCCAGTCTCGAAAGCATACAAAATGCTAGGGGAGTTGACGCAACATCGAGGCCCTGGCGCAACTTGAGGCAGGGCTATTCACAAGACGCCATCATCGAACTCAGCTACCTCATTTCCACAGGCTATCGCCTTGAATCGGTCGGCGCACTCAAGAGGCTCGCAAGCGCATTAGACCGGTTTTCATCACATCCCATTTTCACGGCCCTGAGACTCAAGGTCCTCCGACACACGGGGCAGATCGCAGCCTGGCATAAATTGGCGCAAGTCGCCCGATTGCGCTTTCCTGGGCGCAATAGTTTCGACCTTCAGGTTGCCCAGTCGGCGATGGTCCTAGGGCAATTTGAACAGGCCGAAAAAGACCTCAAGCGAGTATTAGACAGCGATAATTTGTTCATCGAAGCCCGCATCGCACTTGCGGAGCTTTATACGCGACAAGGCAAGAAGGCCGAGCGTCAGCATCAATTCATAATCAGCCAAAGCGATGCTCAAAGCATGGCCGACAGCCTTGGATTCTTACACCATTATGGCGCGGCCTTAGCGTCAGCCGGGGAACTCCAAGAAGCCGACAAGGTCTGGGACTATTGCGTTCGGGATGCCAACTCAAAAAACCGGCCGATAGAGGCATTGGCCTGCGCACAGGCGGCGCTCACAGCCTACAGATGGCTAATGGCTGAAGAGAGGTGGGACAGGTGGATCAAGGAACTAGAAACAGGTCTGGCCCATCCATCAATCCAATCGGATATTCGGCAATTTTACGCCCTCCAGCTTCTCTCGTCTAAGATTGTGAGAGCAATCCGACTTGGTGAGCAAAAAACAAATATCCAGCACATGAAGCAAATCGACGAATTAAAGGGTTCAGCGCGGTGGTCAAAACTGGCAGCTCGAATCGCTGTCGATGGGCATTTCGAGTACGCGCTGCGCACCCAAAATCGGAGTGATATCGCTGATGCCTTAGGCCGTCTCGAGCGGCTCGAGGCCAAGCCTATCGAGCGGCAAAGCTGCAGCAACTTATGGTACAGAGCCAGAGCGGCTAAAATGCTAATGCAGACAGACAAACGACTGATAAACATGACCTCCATACTGGACAAATCGTGCCGAATGCAAAGCGCTTATCGCTACATACGCGCCCTGACTCAGCTAGAGTACGCTGGTCTCAAAATTGGAGCGAATGCTCTGTCCGAAGCAGCGGAAACTCTCACCAATTTCCATGCTGAGTGGGCGGGGGCCGATAGGGCTTTAGACTTGATAAAAAGATCTCAGACACTGTCGGGTTTACTCGGACAAAAATAGGGCCCGATTGGACGGCACATCCATAGGTCGTCAAACCTAAAAAGGTGACCGGCTTTGAGCAAATCACATCGGTCTTGAACCGATTTCAACGATGACGTTGCCAACCCACCATCGGGACTCTAATTATGCCGGCGAAATTAAACGCAAGACCATAGACAGTACATGTAACGTGGCACTGACGTGGTTCATCTCCCCTGTGCGACGGGACAGGCCTGCAGCGTCCCGAGCGTGAGGGGGTAGTGGAATTATATGGATAACCAGAGTTTTGTAACGAAAAGACCGTGGTGGCGAGCTGTCTTGTGCGTCCTGAGTGTTTTCTGCTCCGTGGAGTTCGCTCAAGCGGCCCCTGACCTAGGGTCCGACTCAGGTGCGGTTCGACTAACAGAAGTCGTCTTGACGGCTGATTCGACTGAAGACCGGCAAACGAGCTGGGCTCTTCCGGATGTGTTCGACGAGCCCCTACTCGTTGCTTATGTGGCCGCAACGCGGTCAGCAAAGCGGTGTGTCATGACTCTTGTCGAGCCGCTTAAAGCTGCCCAAGAGAACTCTCGACCATTGAAAATGGTCAATGTCCTCGACTTGAGCCACGCGAATGTCTTAATACGCTGGATCATCAAATCTGTGTATCGCGCCGACCGTGAAGACAATTCCAATCCCAGAGTTCGTTTTTTTCTCGATGAGACCGGCGGAACCCAATCTGAATGGGGAGTAGCTGGAGCCACGTGCGCGTTTACGTTTTATCATCCCGACTACGCTCCATTGAGTGCCCTCGGTGTGCCGCCCAATGACTTCATTAAAGAGATACTCGCCCGGCTACGCCACGATTAAACCTGTCTTTATTCCGGCTGGGGCAACTGTGCCCTTACCAGCAACCCGTACTATCGGATGGTGAGATAGCGTCGACCCCCTTCAATTGATAAGGGCCAATGTCGCCAATTTAATGCGATTCGGCTGGTCGCCGACTGTGGCTGGCTTATCACGTCCGTTCGGGAGACTTCGACGCGTGATACGCCAGACCTCGTCCGCAAAGGTGCCCGGCATACTCTATAAGTAAACCAACGCGTCGCCCGTAATTTCTAAACCTAGAAAGACTCAAACTAAGGCTTTTACCCAGAGCGGTATCACGCGGCTACGCCACGCCTCATTACCGCTGCATTACGAAGGACACCAATCTGCACCTGCCTACCAACCCATACCTACAGATGGCGTGATAGCGTCGATATGCTTGACCAGATGAATGGCCAATGAGCCGCCGAACTTGGATACGACTGTCGGCCGGTTGTCGACTGTGAGTGGCTTATCACGACTTTTCGGGAGACCTCGTCGCGTGATAGGCCAGACGCCTCCTTAAAACTGACCGCGAGACTGCGTAACCAAAGGAAAGCCGACTGAGATACTGGATAACGAAACGACCGCATCGACAGTAAAAGGAGCGATAAAACGGCTCAAATTAAGGCCCCGGATTTTCAACACAGAGCGGCACTGATGCACAGCGGTGTCTGCCGAAACTGCATTCGCATAAGATGTGAATAAAAGCTGTGAGTGCAAGCTACACCCACGCACAAGACGGGACAGACAACCGAGTAGGCGGTGAATCCACCTACCCGGCTATCTACAATTAATCAGACTGTTCATCCTGGATCGCGTAGGTTCGCATCCAGATACCAATGGCAACGAAGGAAACTCCGAAAAGAAGCATCATATCAAAGCCAATGAAAGCCTGCTTTGACCCAGAGACAAGAGAGTACGCAGCCACTGCGCAATTGATCGAGCCCAATAATATCAGACTATGACCAGCTGTGCGGTAGTGACTGGTTGCCATTTCGTCTTCGTGGTCTTGGTTCTCCATGATCACGCTGCGGTGACCGGAGCACCGTCTGCTTCAGCAACAAGACCTTCGTCTTCCATCTTCGCCTTCGCAATTGCGTAGATCATGAAACCATACGCGCACTTGGCTAGGATGTCAGCGATGCTATACCCAACCTGCAGTGCAACCGTGGCCGATCCGGGCTCGACACCCAGCTGCGGCATGAGGTACGCGATTGGGTAGAAACCCCAAGTGCCCAAGAGAACCAAACGTGTGTCGCTCAAGATTTTCTTAACGCGTGGTGATGCTGTCTCTGTCGCCTTTGTGAGTTGAACCCACAGGACATACAGGATGTAGCAGAAAGGAACCGTCGCGACGGCGCCCCAAATACCGCGTGTCATCGTGTCTGATTCAATCTCTCCCGGGTAGCCGAATGCAATCATAAGGACAGACGCGATGATGAGCTTTGTCATCATTGGTGTGCGGACACTGCGTGCCAGCGCCAAAACCGCGACCAACTCAGCGACCAACAATGGCACTGTGAGGAGCCAATCTACGTATCGGTAGGCATCATTGAATGGAACACCCGATGGCTTGTACATTTTTGACGCGGCGTCTAAGGCATACGCGGCGTCCCAGCTATTGAAAATTCGCCAATAGTGGTAACCGGCTATGCCGACCACAAGTGACGACATGATCAACGCGGGCCGATACTTGTGCGCCACCTGGTTTCTCGCGATCACGAAAAACACAAAGCTGCCGAACATCGCCGCGATGGCGAGGCTCAGCATGTTATAGACGAGGTCAAACTCGCCCATTGATAAGGTTGGTAAATTCATCGCTTCCTCCTTGGCACCCCTCAGTGTGCCCTCGTTTAATATGAAGCGTGGCGGCCATTCGCCTTGAATGAACCCCCAAAATCGCTCCGAATTTTTCTTTCATTGCGCGAGCTGACCGAAATCGCGACGCAGCCCTGACTACAGGGCCATCGACCGATTTTGGTAAAACTCCCTTCTTCGCATGCATGCACGCGTGTTTTTTATCCAAAAATGTCTCAGCAACTAGTCTGTCTTTTGGCCAGGTACAGCTGGCTTTGCCAGCGCGTCTCAACCGCCGTTAAGATCCCTTTCAAATGCGAACAATAGGCGCCAGAGTTACTCGAATTGCGAGAACAGGCCGCCCCCCGTTTGTAGATTCATCAAGACGTCATTTCGTGCCACAAAAACGTCAAATTTTACGAAAAAAATTCTCCTCGAAGGACGTAAGGCAACCCGTGTGAAGAAACCTTGAGCCGCGCCCCGGAAAAAAACCCATATAAACAAACACTTAAAACACCCAAAAAGCCAAACGCGCGGCTTTTATTTCTGAGTTAAACACAATCGGATATCTCATTTTTTTTTACGCCTTCTACCCTTCGGTCTCTTTCATAGACGGCTGCCACCACAATCAGACCCGCTGACTCGAGATTCCGCCGAAGTGGGACTGCCCCAAATCGCTGGACGAGACGACTCGTGATTCGAACAAATACTCTAGAATGACATGGGGAAAAGTCAGTGCGGCAAGCCCCAAAAAAATGACCTTATTCGTGGAATCATCCAAGCTGAAATTAATCAACAGCCCGTACAGGGCGAGGGCAAAAATGACCCCCGTCACGCACGTCAAAGGCAGCGTTTTCCGAATGAACGTGATCAGCCGCTCCGAGGCACGCCCATGCATGCTCCCCATCAGTTCCATGGAGTGGCGAATAGAGTGTAGAAAGCAAAAGTAAAAGCAAAACGCGACGAGTGGATGCAAGGCCCAGTTCAAAACCAAGATCGATGTAAAATCCAGCAGCAAGGTCAGAGTGGAACGCCGACAGCGCGCCCCCAAAATGAGATTGGACACAAAACTGAGGACTAATAAACTGGCACATACGTGGACCGAAAAGATTTCGATCACAGTCATGTTCAAGGACTGAAAAATGACTTCTGTCGCCTGAGGATTAAAGGCGAGTGGGGCCACAATGACAGCGATGCCCTTGGCTAAATAGAGCAGACGGCCCAGGCCTTGTTGCGCCCCGGGTACAAATTCCGAGTCTTCTTTGCCAAAGTGGTAGGCCGCTATCAAAAGAAAGATCGTCAACAAAGCGACAGGTGAGAGACGCCAAGCAGCAATAATGAGGCATGCGAAGGCCACATAGGCAAAGTAGAATGTTCTAATTTGGGACCGTTCGAAGGTTTTGAGTACAGCGCGCCCTTTGACGTAGTCAAGTGCGCCATGTGACACGCCAACCGTCATGACTAAACACAGGCAGACGAGTGGGTAGTTACCAACGAACAGCGATTGGGTGCACAGAGCCACGATGGCCAGAGCAAAGAAAACTACTGAATGAGTGAGTGTGCGTGCGTCCATGAGCTAGAATCCCACGGCCGCTCGGAGAAATGGTAATTTCGGCATTTGCCAGATGGTCGCTAAATCACCACCGAAAGAGCCACGGCCCGACAAGAATGAGATGGCGTTCGACGGTTTACCAGCGAAGAAATCTGTAAAGACCGAGGGCATCAGTGCCGGATGTCGGTCGAGAACGCGCAAAAAGATTCGGTCGAGCTTTTGATACCGTTTACAAATCGAAAACGCATTCGATGCGTTTAGCCGATGGATATTGTCCGACAGAAACCGGCTATGGCGTTGGATATTTAGAAACGCATAGCCTGTGCTGAGGCGGGTCATGCCACCAACGCCACCGATGTTGACCCAGTTCGCTCGCTGCGGTGCGTCCAGCTCGAAAAGCGGAATAGCCCCCTGCTCTTCAAACACGACGTCGTGGTGTTCGACGTCAAATCGACTTCGTAAATAACGCGACAGCTGCCTGTCGTAATCATCGGAACCGACTGCGAGTGGACCGAGCCATGTCGTCTCGATTAGAGCCCTATTCTTGGAGAACGGCAGAACATAGAAAAAGTGGACTTGCCCCCGCTGCTCGCAGTCAAAATCCATGAGGTCAACCATACCGGGCTCAAACACGTCATCAGCGGTCTGAACTTCCCAACCTTTGAAGTGCTGGAAAGTCTTCGATTCAGGATCGAGTGCTGGTGGCACGCTGTTGAACACCAGAGACGCTGACAAATTAAGCTGGTCGGCTGACCGAAGAAAACTCACTCCTGGGTTCTGGTTCAATCGACGTCGAATTTTGTCGTAGAAAAGTCCACTATCGATGGTTTGATAGGGCGTTTCAGGGCAATCGATTAAGCGTTCAGACGTTCCACTGGACACACGGAACCGCGACCATTCACCCACAACGCAATCGCCATGGTGGTGAGGCTCCACTTTCCAAAATGACCAGGTCTTATCTCTCGAATAGGATTCCCGAGGTTCGACGATGGCTAGAGTTTTATTGGCAAGTCGTCCATTGACGTCCAGCTCGTATGCAAGCGACAGGCCCGCACAGCCCCCGCCCAAGATGACATAATCAAAATGGCTCATTGTCTTCCAACCTCCGCATCGGCCTCTCTTGTGTCATCTGCAGGAGGCTTCCCGTTGAAGGCCTGGTCATGTCCAGGTCCAACGTGGTGCAAGGGATTCAACCGCGCCTGGTGGTCGGACCAAATGGTGCGGGCGGTAATTTTGGCTGACATCATAACGGCGGGTGTTCCGGCTCCAGGCTGTGTGTTTGCACCGACCAGATAAAGGTTTTCGATATCTCTGCTTCGATTGTGCGGCCGAAAATAAGCTGTCTGTGTCAATGTCGGCTCGACACCAAACCCATTGCCTAAATGGGAATTGAGAACGTTTTTGAAGTACTTCGGGTCCACGAATGATGCGTGAACGAGATTATTCATTAGGTTTGGTATAAATCCGCCCTCGTCCAAATATTGCAGAACAGTGTTCATCAAGCGTGGGCCTTCTACATCCCAATTCGTCTCACCTTTCAGGTTAGGCACTGGAATCAGGGTGTAGGCGGCATGGTGGCCCTCCGGTGCCATCGATGGGTCGGTTAGAGTTGGTAGATGGAGATATTGGCTGAAGTCCTTGGCGAGTATTTTTCGGTCGAAAATATCGGTCAACAGCTCCTCATATCGAGGCCCCAAAATAATGTTGTGGTGCTTCAATTCGAGTGGGTTAGTCGTTTTTTTGAATCCGAAATACACAACGAACAACGACATGGAGTAGCGTTTACGTTTGACAGCTGAGTCGCTATTCTTTGACCGATGGCGACTGTCGATTAAGTCCATATAGGTGTGGGCATAGTCTGCGTTAGAACAGACGATGTCGGCGTCCAGAACGCGGCCGTCTTTCAATGTAACGCCGGTGGTTTTAGGCTTCTTGAATGCGCCTTGGTCGACCGTATTTATCGTGGCGACCTCGGCCTCGAATTCAATCACTCCCCCCAGTTCTTCAAATTTCTTAACGAAGCCCTCAACGAGTGCTCCCGTGCCGCCGCGCACGTAATGTACGCCCCACGTTTTCTCGACGAAATGAATCATCGCGTAAATGGCTGGGACTCGGAGCGGGTTGCCCCCAACAAGGAGGGTCTCAAAGCTAAACACTTGCTTTAACTTGTCGCTTTTGAAGTATTTGCTGGCAAACCGAAACAGATTGCGTACGGCGTCCAATCGGAACAATGCCGGTGTAACTTTGAGCATAGATGTGATGTCACCAAAGTACGTGTAGCCGAGCTCCAGAAAACCCGTTTTGAAGATCTTTTCGGCGTCGTCGTGGAACCGCTGGTACCCATCCAGGTCACCTGGCTCGATACGTTCGATTTGCCGTTTTGTGTTCTCTGGGTCTCCGTCATAATCAAAGAAGGTCCCGTCATCAAAGTAGATCCGATAAAACGGAAGAACGGGTACGATGTCACAATATTTCGACGTTGCAGGGCCTCCGCTGATGCCGGATACAACACGACGCGATGGGTCGAGAACAGCTTCAGGGTAGTCCGGCTGTTCAAGGTGATTTTGGTCGCGGGTGATTGAGAACAGCTCTTCGATGAAATGAGGCACAGTGATGACGGTTGGCCCCATGTCGAATTTGAAACCATCCACTTCTCGTACATAGGCCCGACCACCCGCCTTATCAAGTTTTTCTACGATGGTTACGTTGAAACCGAGTCCTTGAAGCCGGAGTGCCAGTGAAAGGCCTCCAAAGCCAGACCCGACAACAACCGCGCTGGGTCGTGCAGTCATGATTGTCCCCCCTCCAGAGTGAGTGGCATACGAGGCCGCTCATCGAACCTGTGCGGCCGATCTAAATCTTCCCATGAAACCGATGAGCCGCTCGCATCAGACCCAGCCCGCCACCAGCCCAAAGTGGCCGGACGGAGCAGGTCAAAAACGCTGGATGCGATCTGCATAACTTTGGTCAAAGGACCCACGACGGTTCGTCCATGGCGTGGGTCTGAGCCATGCGAAGTTCGTAGCTTGTGCCCGATGGCGCGATAGACGCGACGCGCAATCAAAATGCCTATGCGGCTCCGAAATGGAATATAGTGCATGCCGTGCAATGCGCGGGCGTACAATTTATCTGCAAGGTCAAGCAGCTCATTTATGATGCAGCGCATGACGTCGGGCGAAACGTCGAGAGCGAGAAACTGCTCGCTGGTCACTGCGTATTTGCGCAAAAGGTCTGCCGGCACGTAAACGCGCCCTAACGCCGCGTCTTCCTTCACGTCACGACAAATATTGGTCAGCTGCATCGCCAGGCCCAAATCCACGGCATAGGCAATGGCATGTTTGTCATGCACCCGCAAAACGCCGCACATCATGTGGCCGACAACACCTGCCACACGGTATGCATAACGCAGCAGCTCGTTTTCGGTGCGCAGGCGGACGGTATCCAAATCACTCAGCACTCCATCTACGAGCGAGATGGCTGTCTGGACAGGGATGTTGCGTCGTTCAGCGATTCGTAGAAAGCCCCTGACTACGACGCTGTCACTCTCGCCCGTCTCACAGCTGTTCTGAATGCGCGTGAGTTCCCGCTTCGCGTCAGCGGGGCATTGGGCCTCATCAGCAATGTCGTCGACCATGCGGCAAAAGCGA
>MDTC01243397.1_pt1 | contig 15224 bp, 15 predicted proteins | sample 811181 | NCBI WGS metagenome assembly MDTC01 (sample SAMN05326644, study PRJNA326480) | marine metagenome | isolation source: seawater | place: Pacific Ocean: North | collected 2011 | reverse complement strand
ACGATACAAAAACTGCAAAACAGCAGGTTATTGTTGCAAATAAAGACTTCATACAGTTAAGCAACTCAATGGCAGTGAATGATAAAATACTGAAGAAGCTTAATACTGAAATAAAAGGCGCTGTAAAAGAAATAAAAGAAGTAAAAGATCTTACAAAATTACAAAACCGAAAGCTTTATATTTCTGAATGAAAATTTGGATATAAGTAACAAAAATATTTTCAACCGTTTAGTTTTTCCATTTAAATTAAAAAGTTAATAATTAAAAATTAAGTTACCTTAAAGGAGTACAAGATGGCTTATATTATTTGTGAACCTTGTGTTGGAACCTGTGATACTGCTTGTGTAGAGGTTTGTCCTGTAGATTGTATCCACGGACCTTATGATAAAGAAGGTGCTGGAGCTGAAGCAAAGGTAGACGGGTTTGTACCAAAAGATGAAGATTCACTCTACATTGATCCTGAGGAGTGTATCGACTGCGGTGCGTGCGAACCAGAATGTCCTGTGGAAGCTATTTTTGAAGAAAGTGAAGTTCCAGATGAATGGAATAAATATATTAAAATCAATTACGATTGGTTTGGTAGAGAATACCCAGGCTAGACTTATATAAATATTAGTTGGAGAAAAGCGGTTGTATTTGCAACCGCTTTTTTATTAAAAAAATGGATAAAAATCAAATATTAGAAATATTGAAAACAGTAAAGTACCCTGGCTTTAATAGAGATATAGTTTCATTTGGTATGGTAAAGGATGTCAAGATAAAAGAGGACGGCGTTCAAATTTATCTCAATGTTTCATCACAAAATGCCGAGAAGAAACAACAAATAGTAAAAGCCATTAAAGATCTTCTTTCTCTTAAGGTCGAAAATTTAAAAATAAAACTTTCCGAGGATAAGACCCCACCAATTCAGACTCAAAATCCTGATGTTAATAGAGGTTTGGATGGTGTTAAAAATATTATTGCTGTTGCAAGTGGCAAAGGAGGTGTTGGAAAATCAACGATTGCTGTCAATATTGCTTGTGCGTTAGCTAAAAATAATATTAAAACAGGACTCCTAGATTTAGACATATATGGTCCATCTTTACCAATTGCTCTAGGATTATTTGACCAACCTAAAATGACTCAAAATAAGAAGCTAATCCCATTAGATAAATACGGACTTCAAGTTATGAGCTTTGGCTTTATAAGTGGAAATAAATCACCCGTTATTTGGAGAGGGCCACTTGTTTCAAGGATGACAGAGCAATTTTTTATGGATGTTGAATGGGGTGATCTTGACATTTTGATCTTAGATTTACCTCCTGGAACAGGAGATATACAGCTAACATTAACCCAAAAGATAAAAATGACTGGTGCAATCATTGTAACAACTCCACAAGATATTGCTCTTTCAGATGTTCGTAAAGGAGCTGATATGTTTAGGAAGGTAAATACTCCTGTTCTTGGTGTAATTGAAAATATGTCCGGTTTTCAATTATCAGGTAAAACATCAAATCCAAATTCAAAAATACTAATAGGAAATCAAGAGTTAGAAATAGATAATGATGGTAATTTTAATTTAAATATTGATATCTTTAAAAAAGATGGAGGTCTTAAAGAAAGCGAAAGACTTGGAGTCCCATTGCTAGGTAAAATCCCATTATCAAAAGAAATTATGCATGCAACAGACTCAGGTATTCCAATTGTTATTTCAGCACCTGATAATGGTGCAAGTAAAGTTTATTTTAGTTCTGTAGACCAAATATTAAAAATAATAAAAAAATAGTTTAGGGTAACACTTCGTTAATTGCTTTATTATTTTTATTGTATAATATTAAATTAATTATGCAGGTTGTATAGTCCGATTCGCAGGGATAAGTTCTCGGACTTTTTTACAATGTCTAAATCATTAAGAAATAAAATACTTCAAGGGAATATACCCAATCACATAGCTATAATTATGGATGGGAATGGTAGATGGGCTCGGGATAGATCTCTTCCTCGAATAGCTGGACACCGAGAAGGAATTAATTCCGTAAGAGAAATCACAAGAGTTTGTGGAGAAATTGGTGTTAAGAATCTTACACTATATACTTTTTCAACTGAAAATTGGAATAGGCCTCCTTCAGAGGTAAAGGCTCTCATGGCCTTACTGTTAAGAACTATTAATATAGAGATTAAACAATTACATATGAACAATGTTCGGTTTCAGATAATTGGAGAATTAGAATCTTTACCGAAATCCACAATTAAGGGATTAAAAAATGGGATAGAACTGACATCTAAAAATTCTGGTTTAAATCTTTGCCTTGCTCTGAACTATGGTAGTAGAAAAGAAATTTTGGATGGTGTAAAATCAACAATAAGAAAAATTCAGAAAAAAGAGTTAACAATTGATCAGGTAGATGAAGTCTTTTTTTCAAGGCAATTATATACAAGAGGCTGCCCTGATCCTGATCTAATGATCCGGACTAGTGGTGAGTATAGATTGAGCAACTTTTTATTGTGGCAAAGTGCTTACACTGAAATTTATATGACAGATGAATACTGGCCAAATTTTAGAGAAAAGCAGTTGTTCGAATCAATATATGACTTTCAAAATAGAGAAAGGCGATTTGGTAAAGTAAGCGACCAAGTGAAAGAAGCATGAAAAAATATTTTCTATTGTTAATAGTTAAGGCCTGCCAAATTGTAATTGCTCAAAATGTTAACAAAATTAATCTGGATAAAGTTGATGTGGTCGGCAATACTATTACATCAAAAAATACCATCATTTTTACCTCAGGACTTAGAGAATCGACTGTGGTTAGCTCAGCAGATTTTCCAAGAGCTATAAAGCGTCTATGGCAGTTAGGTCTTTTCCAAGATATACAATTAGAATATGAAAACGAAACGGATGATGGTATCTCCTTAAAAATTAAAGTAAAAGAAAATTATATACTAGGTGACGTAAAATATGAAGGCAACAAGAAAATAAAAGATACTAAATTTGAAGAAGAACTTGGTTTAACACGAGGCCAAAGAATAAAGCCAAATAGTTTAAATTTTGCAAATAATATTATAAAAGAATTATACAATGAAAAAGGGTATCTAAATGCAAAAATAAGTTCTGAACTAAGAATTCCAAAAAATGACACACAAAAAAATACCTCTACGGATAGCGAACTAATAAGAGATATTATTTTCAAAATATCTGAAAAAAATAAAATAAAAATTAACAAAATATCATTTAATGGAAATAAAAGCTTTTCAGATTTTAGACTACGTTGGCAATTGAAAGAAACAAAACAACAGCCTTTTTATATGTTTTGGAGATCAACCTTTGACAATTCCAGTTTTAAGGAAGACATAGAATTACTTTCCACGTTCTACCAAAATAAGGGTTACAGAGATTTTGAAATTTTAAAAGAATCGATAACTTACTCTGAAAATTTAAAAGAAATGAATATCACTTTAACTATTTTTGAAGGAGAAAAGTATAATTATAGGAATTTTTCCTGGGAAGGAATGTCTCTTTTTAGTGAAGAAGATCTACAAAATACCCTTTCCCTTAAGAAGGGTGATCAGTTCAGCGATGAAGAGTTCAACCTTGCATTATATTCAAGAGTTCAAGGGCTTTATCTAGATAGAGGATATATTTACAGCCGTATTGAACCCCAAATAACCCCAGTTGGATCAGACTCAATAGATATACACTTTATAATTACGGAGAATCATAAAGTGTATATCAATAATATTATCGTTCAAGGTAATACAAGAACTCGTGAAAATGTAATAAGAAGACAACTAAGAGTTTTTCCTGGTGATATTTATAATCAAGAAAGAATAGCCAGAAGCTATAGAGAAATTATGATGCTCAACTTTTTTGCTGATGCAGCACCTAATATACTCCCAGTTTCTGATGATAAAGTTGATGTCGAGTTTAATGTTGAAGAAAAACCGGCAGGACAAGCTAGTGCCAATATGGGATATTCTCAGTATCTAGGTTTAACAGGTGGAGGAGGCATTACACTCCCAAATTTCCGTGGAAGAGGGCAAAGTCTTAGCTTCAGCTTTAATGCAGGTGTAAGCGGAGGTGGGCAGAATTCTTACGCATACCAGTCCTATAATTCTGACAGGCCAAAAAGTCGTTCTGCAAGCATAAGCTTTACAGATCCTATGGTCAACGACACTAAAAATTTAATAGGGGGTTCTCTTTTTTATAGAATGACAGGTGGATCAACCATGTATTACTCTCCTTTGGAAACAACAATTGCTGGAGTAAGTATTATGCTCGGTCGGATTTTTAAATGGCCTGACGACTTTTTTCGGGGAACATGGCAACTGCAAATGAACAGAAGACAGTATAAGGGTAGTCAAGCAGACATAGATAGCTATGCGGGAGGGCGAACTAAATCTGACGGTATAAGTATAGTACAATCCATTCGCAGAGATAGCCGAGACCATCCTGAGTTCCCAACTATTGGGTCTCAATTTTCTTTGAATTCAACATTATCTGGATGGTTTTTAGGTGGTCAAGAAAATTTTCACAAGCATACCCTTAATCTTGAGTGGTTTACTCCAACTTTTTGGAAATTTGTTTTAATGAACTCAATGAAAGTAGGAGCTATTAACGAACTTCCTTCAAAGAACAGTATTCCGTCATATATACCTTATAATGATAGATTCATAATGGGAGGTAATGGGATACCTTATGGAAATGTTTTGAGAGGGTATGATGACAACAGAGTGGGTCCTCTTACATCATCTGGGAACCCAATTGGTGGAAATACTTTAGTAAAATTTAGTACAGAATTCAGAGTCCCATTTGCGGAAAACCCTGTAGTTTATGGAATGATTTTTGCTGAGATGGGTAATGTTTGGTCTTCAAACGATTTGATGGAAAGACTGAGCCTTCCTAGGTCTGGACCTCTTGATTTGAAAAGATCTGTGGGAGTGGGAGTTAGATTTTTTATGCCTATGATTGGTATGTTAGGATTTGATTTCGCAAGAGGTTTCGACAGAGTTGATAACAATGGTAAATTTAAGCCCGAATGGAAAACAACTCTTACATTTGGGCAACAGTTTTAACAAGAAGGAGTTAACCTTGAATAAGTCATATAAACATATAATCTTCCTGTGTTATTTCATATGTTTTATCACACCCTCCATTGCGCAACTTAAAATAGGGTATGTACTATCTGAAAGAATTAGAACGGAATTTGAGGACTTTAAAGAAGCGGAATCTCAATTGCAATTGGAATACCGTAAGGTCCAAACAGAGTTTGACAAAATGGTTCTTAAAATGGATAGCTTAAAACAAGACTATGAAGTCAAACGCCTTATGTCGCTAGATAAAGGTGAAAGCATAAAACAAGAGCTTGCTCAGATGGAGAGATCGATACAAACATATCAAGCTGAGAAAATTGGCCCTCAAGGTGAATTAATGAAGAAACAAGCTCAAATGGAATATGAGATTTTAGGGAAGGTAAAAAAAGCTGTAGATAAAGTAGCTATAAATGAAGGTTTTGATTATATAATTGATGCATCCGTTGGTTTACTATATTTTAAGCCCAAGTATGATATGACAGATGATGTACTATATGAATTACGTAACTTAAAATCAGGCAAATAGATTGGAAATAACTCTCGGAGAAATAGCCTTAAAAATAAATGGGGAAGTTATTGGAAATGCGAATCACCCCATTAAAGGAGTTTCTCAAATTCAGGATGCTAAAGCTGGTACAATAACCTTTTATAGCAACCCTGCATACAGAAAATATCTAGACAGTACCAATGCAGATGCTATCATTGTTGAAAAAAAAGTCTATTTGAAACAAAAAATGGGTATCGTTGTCAAAAACTCACAATTTGCCATGGCAATAACGCTTAAACTTTTTAATCCAATCTTAAAAGATAAGCCAACAATCCACCCAAAATCTTCTATATCAGATGATGCTAATATTGGTAATCATGTTACAATTGGCCCAGGTGTATGTATAGAAAAGGGAGTAAAAATTGGGGATGGATGTAAAATAGGTTCAAATTCTTATATTGGAGAAAGTTCAGTCATAGGCAAAGATTGTCAATTATTTGCAAATGTTTCTATCTATGATCACACGGTTATTGGAGACAATGTTATCATTCATAGCGGAACAACATTAGGTTCAGATGGATTTGGGTTCGTTACAATTAATGGTTTTCATGAAAAAATTCCTCAAACAGGTAACGTTGTTATTGAAAGCGATGTTGAGATAGGTTCCAACTGTTCAATTGACCGTGCGACAATAGGGAGTACTATTATAGGCGAAATGACAAAAATAGACAATTTAGTTCATATTGCTCACAACGTTAAAATCGGTAAGGGTTGCCTGATAACTGCTGCCTTTGCAGTCGCAGGCAGTACTGAGATAGGCGATTTTTGTACTTTTGCAGGTCAGGTCGGTATTGCTCCACATCTGAAAATTGGGAAAAATTCAATTGTTGCTTCAAAGGCAGGTATTACAAAATCTTTAAAAGGCGGCGAAACGTACGCTGGTTTTCCTGCTAGAGGCATTACTGAACATAATAGAAGACAAGCTCACATTAACGAAATAGCAAAACTAAAAAAGAGACTTTCAAAATTAAGTGCAAGCGAACTAGTTAAATAAATTTTAAGATGGAGAGAAATCAAAGAACAATAAGATCTTCCCAATCATGTGAGGGAATTGGACTTCACACTGGCGTTGAAACTATAATCACTTTTCACCCTGCACCAGAAGATTTTGGAATTCGCTTTATTAGATCGGATATCCCAAATTGTATGGAAGTAAAAGCTGACATAGATCATGTGGTGGATATTTCTAGAGGAACAACCATTGAAGAAAATGATATAAGAATTCATACCGTAGAGCATGCTTTAGCAGCGGTAAGTGGTCTTCGTTTAGATAATATTCTCATAGAATTAAGTGGAAAGGAACCTCCTGTGATGGATGGTAGCGCAAAGGATTTTGTTGAATGTTTAATTAAAGCGGGTGTAAAAATTCAAAGCAAAGAAAGAAGAGTTTTAGAAATTACCAGAGCAGTTAATTATACTAATTCTTATAGAGACATTGACATTCACGTAATACCCTCGGATCGATTTAGAATAACATTCATGGTAGAATATCCCTTACCTGCACTTGGTACCCAGTATGAAGCAATTTATAACATGGAGGAAGATTTCTCGTTTGAGGTTGCTCCGGCTAGGACATTTTGCTTTTTAAGTGAGGTTGAAATGCTTAAGGAGCAAGGACTAATAAAAGGAGGCGGGTTAGATAATGCGGTGGTGATTATCGATAAGGAAATAGATTCAATAGAAATGGATCGCTTAAAAACTTTGTTTGGTATAGAGCATAATATAATACAAGGTGCAAATGGTATTTTAAATGGTAAAGTATTAAGATTTAAAAATGAGCCTGTTAGACACAAAACTCTTGATTTAATTGGAGATCTTGCACTGTTAGGATATCCAATAAAAGGACATGTAACTGCCGCCAGAGCAGGACATGCAAGTAATGTTGAATTTGTAAAGAAACTAAAAAAACATTATTCAAAAGAACTAGATGCACTAAAAAAGGATAAAAGTAATGAATCAGTTTAAGAATCAGACAAATTTTAATATTAATGATATTATCAAAGTTCTGCCACATAGGTATCCTTTCATTTTAATTGATAGAATTGAAATAACCAACCCCGGAGAACAACTTGTTGCTTTAAAAAATCTTACTATTAATGAGCCTTTTTTTCAAGGGCATTTTCCCGGTCAACCAGTGATGCCAGGTGTCCTATCTTTAGAAATAATGGCGCAGGCAGGGTCATTTTTAATGCTTAGTCAAGTCGAGGATCCATTGTCAACGAATATGTTTTTTTCAACTGTAGAAAAAGCAAAATTTAGGAAACCAATAGTACCGGGTGATCAATTGATCATCTATATGAGATTAGTAAAAAAAAAATTAAATCTCTGCAAATTTCACGGTGTTTGTAAGGTTGATGATGGAGTAGTCGCTGATGCAATTTTTTCAGCTAATCTTGTAGAAAGAGCGCGAGCATAACATTTCTAGCTTGATCCACTCCACCGCCATTATTTCAGAAAGTACAGATTTAGGTACCAATGTGAGAATTGGTCCTTTTTCAATTATTGAAAAAAATGTAAAGATAGGTGATGGTTGTATCATTGGAAACAATGTCACTATAGCTTGTGATACTATTATTGGTGAGAAATGTAAAATTTTTCATTCTAGCTCAATTGGGGAGGTGCCTCAGGATTTAAAGTACGAAGGCGAGAAAACATATACTAAAATTGGAGACAATACAGTAATTAGGGAATTTGTTACTATTAATAAAGGAACAAGTGAATTAGGTAAAACGCAAATAGGATCCAATGTTCTACTAATGGCTTCAACTCATGTTGCTCATGACTGCTTGGTTGAAGACAATGTTATCATGTCAAACCTTGCTACCCTTGGTGGGCATGTTAAAATTGGTAAATGGGCTATACTTGGCGGAGGTGTGTTAGTTCATCAATTTACTAAAATTGGTGAGCATTCGCTAATTGGCGGTGGTTTTAGAGCTGTCCAGGATGTCCCTCCATTTATAATAGCTGCGAATCATCCTTTAGCTTATAAAGGTGTGAACTTAGTTGGGTTGAAAAGACGTGGGTTCTCTAAACACGATAGAAACTTAATAAAAGAAGTGTACAAGATTTTCTTTCGTTCAGGATTAAATAGAAAAGATGCTATCAAAAAAATTGAATTAGAGTTTTCCAAGTCCAAAGTAATACAAAGGATATTAGATTTTTTTAAAAAATCTAATAGAGGAATTATTTAAAATTTTGTGAACCAAATACTTCGCTCCGAGATTAAAAAATTTATATTATTTGGATTAATAATAAAAACCACATTTGGATCAATCAATTTGAACGCTGAAAGATTACTATCACAGATAATAATTAGATCTCATCCTATAAACCCCATGAAAGACTCTGACCGCTTTTCTGCCTTGTGTAGTATTTCTTTCAGATCAATTTCAGGGCATAAGAATTACGGATATCAACCTAATATTGGGTTTGGCTATAAAATAAGCAAGAATTTTGCTTTAGAAGGGACCATCTTTAATAAACCTTTGGGTAATTCTTCCGATCAGGTAATAAGTGGAGGTGTGCAGTATTTTTTTGGTGGTGTGGACACGTTAAGCTGGGTTACTTCTATCAAAAAATCTAGTTACAATTCAATAAAAAACTATAATCTTAGCAGCATCACATTCAGCATTTCTAAATGGATTAACTTTAGAAGCAAATTTTTTAAGTTTGGTTTTGGTTCATCCTTTTACAAAAAAAATGATTTTTCAACAAATTTAATTGGTCAAATTAATTTTTCTTTTATGAATATTTTAATACCGGTAGGAGAATCTCAAATTGGATACGAATTAAAGGCTGATCAAAATTCATTTTTAAATTCTTTATTTATACAAAAAGCCTTTCATTAATGAAAAAACATGTTTCAATATTTGGATCAACAGGTTCTATAGGTATAAGTGCTCTAAAAATTGCAGATTCTTTTCCAGACATTATTAAAATTGAAAGCCTTACTGCAAATTCAAGTTTTGAGCTTTTAATTGAACAAACTAAAAAGCACAACCCGAGATCAATTTGCATAGTTCAAGAGGAATTCTATAAAGATCTCAAAGCGGGAGTTAATTCAAAACAAGTTGAAATTCTTGTTGGTAGGCAAGGCTTGATTGAACTAAGTAGGAGGGAAGATGTAGATATTATGCTGAATGGTTTGGTCGGTGCAGCTGGTATGGAACCAACTCTATATGCAATAGAATCAGGCGTGAATGTTGCTTTAGCAAATAAGGAAAGTTTGGTGATGGCTGGTGGGATAATAAATAAGGCAATGAAATCATCTGGAGCAAAACTATTTCCTGTAGATAGTGAGCATTCTGCAATTTGGCAATGCTTAGCTGGCGAAAGCCTTAATGAAGTAAGAAGAATCATTCTAACCGGTAGTGGAGGCCCCTTTAGGAAAAGAGAATTAGAAACATTCATTGATATTACTGTAGAAGAAGCTTTAAATCATCCAAATTGGGATATGGGGAAAAAAATAAGTATTGATAGTGCAACAATGATGAACAAATGCCTAGAAGTAATTGAAGCATATTGGCTTTTTAATTTAGACCCTAAAAATATTGATATAATTATACATCCTCAATCTGTTATACATTCGATGGTAGAGTTTAAGGATGGATCTATAAAAGCTCAGATGGGTGTCCCTGACATGAAAGTCCCTATCCAATATGCTTTAACATTCCCTTCCCACTTAAATTCTCAATGGGAAAGTCTAGATTTCTTATCCTGTGGCGATCTCACTTTTAGAGCACCAGATTTCAAAAGATTTCCTTCTTTAAAATTGGCCTATAGTGTGCTAAATACTGGCGGTACTGCATCAGCAGCATTGAATCTATCAAATGATTACGCCGTAAAAAAATTTTTGGAAGGCAAAATAAAATTCACAGAAATCTACAGAATTAATTGTTCTAGCGTTCGGAACCATCCTTGGGTAGTAGAGCCAAACTTAAACGATTTAACTGATTTAGATAGTTGGGTCAAAAAACATGTAAACGATTTCTGATTCATTGGAACTTAATTTTTTTTTTATCGTAGATTAGATAATAATGACTACCTTATATGCATTCATAATATTACTTGGAGTATTAGTTACAATTCACGAGTTTGGTCACTTTATTGCCGCTAGGTCTGTTGGTATTAGGGTAGAAAGATTTTCAGTTGGAATTCCTCCTCGACTAGCTTCAATAACTTCTGTTGATGATGGCTTTTTATTTAAATTGTTTTTTTTCAAATTTGTAGATGGGAAGATTAAGTGGGCTTCGGTTATGTCCAAAATATTTAAAAAAATTAACCGCAGAGGATCAAATACAGAATATGTGATAGCATTATTACCTTTAGGCGGTTATGTGAAGATGGCTGGAATGATTGATGAGAGTATGGATACTAATATTGATTATAAAAGTGATGAATTTCAGTCAAAAAGTTTATTTGAGAAAATTTGGGTTCTAAGCGCAGGAGTTTTAATGAACACGCTCCTTGCTATAGCTGTTTTTTCAATGCTGGGATTCTACAATGGTATCCCAAAAACCAAAAATGATCCCATTGTTTTTGAATTGCAGGATGACATGCCAGCAAAAAAAGCAGGCCTGATTTCAGGGGATAAAATTTTATCAATTAATTCTACAGATGTAGAAACTTGGGAAGACATGACAAAAATTATTCACTCTAGTCCTAATAGGCTTCTCTCATTTAGCATTGAACGTGGCTCAGAAAAGATGGATTTAGATATCAAAACCTCTGAATATGTTGTTCCCTCTGAAGGTATTATTGATACAATAGGAATCATTGGTATAAGACCTGAAGTATATTACGAAGATATTTCGTTTGTAAACGCATTATCTAATGGAATTAAGCAAACTATTTCAAGCTTCGGCCTAATAATATATAGTTTACAAATGCTAGGCTCTGGGGCTGCCTCTATTTCTGACCTTGGAGGTCCGATCATGATAGCGCAACTAGCAGGCCAAACTGCAGAGGCTGGTATAACTCCCTTCTTAACATTTATGGCACTTCTAAGTGTAAATTTAGCTTTCCTAAATATATTACCTATTCCCGGTTTAGATGGTGGCCATATTTTTATTCATTTGATTGAAGGAATTCTACGTAGGCCATTAAAAATCAAAACCCGGGTTGTAATTCAACAAATTGGGATGGCATTGTTACTAATGCTTATGGTTACTGTTATTATGCAAGATATAACTAGACTGTTCAATTGATAATGCGATCAAGCTCTAATTTCAGATAACCATATTTTAGTTTCAACCTAATCATTACAGGATATCTCATTATGTCATTTGAGAACATGATATCTAATTCAGCTTTATTCTTAAACATTTTGTTATCCTCACTTATAGGTGAAACGGTTGTGCAGTTATAACTTCCGGATGGGACATTAACTATCTGATCTTCGATTACTTTTAATTTTAAAATAACGGTCTTTTTATTTTGAATTAAGGATATTCTTTTATCTTTAAAATTTTTAATGTTATGCTTCCGGAAGAAATAGAAAAGAGAATATGGAGACTGGGTATATTTTTCTATTTTTAATGTGTCATTATCAATTATTGCATAATTACTTTGCCTATTAAATACGAGACTTGTTGACCTTTTAAAGTTGCCTTCCCTTATTTTTTCACTTATTTCGAGAGGTAAAAATGTTTTTGTATCTATCCAGAGATCAATCTTGTCATCTATTGGGAAAATATAGTTAAACGCTGATCTAGTTTTTGCTTTAAATTGAATATGGTAGACACTATCCTTTCCAATAATTGTTTTTTTTATTACTTCTAGGCTTGCGCTTGCGGCGTGAATACCGCGAAATGAGGCTTTATAAAAAAGAGTTTCTCCTACATTCGTTGCCATTGCATCTCCAAATAAAGCAAAATAGTTCATGGAAAATAAAATTCTTTTTATCAACGTAATTGTTTCCAAATATCGTTATCTAATAAAAAAATTTTTGACCCAGAGCCATTAATCATTCCACCATCAATTATTAAATCTATACCGTTATCAAATTCATTCAAAATATCCTCTGCTCTAATATGAGGTCTATTTCCTTTAACATTAGCACTCGTACTTGTAATTGGGTTTGGAAATAGGCTGGATAGCTCCCTACAAAAATCATGTTTTGGTATTCGAACACCCAGAGTGCTCCCGTTACCCATTATTAGATTTGAACATACTTTTTTTTTTGCAGTTGCAATAACGGTGTTTCCATTACTCAACTTATTTTTTATCTTGCTTTTTTGATTTGTTTTTATGTTCATCCAACCAATTGCAGTTTTTTTATCTGGTGCTATTACACTCATAGGTCCTGATCTATTCTTTAACTTGTTTAATTTTATAATTGCGGTTTCATTTTTAGAATCGCATCCAAAACCATATACTGTGTCTGTTGGGTATGCAATTATTCCACCTTTATGTATCACATTGCATGCTTGCAAAGTGGCATTCGGTGAACTGATTTTAATTAATTTTCCCAAGGGACGTTACGGTTTAGTTTTCCATCTTCGATGAAACCAAAAGTATTGGTCTGGATATCTTTTTACATACGACTGTAAGTAGTCTGTATATTCTTGAGTTATACACTTTATATTTTTGTCATTGGTATTTATAGTCTTGAAATGAATATGGTATTTTTGGAAATTCTCTTTAAAACATACACCTAATAGTAATGGAGCTCCTGTGTTGATGTGAAAAAGTGCAGCGCCTTTAGGAGTAGAGGCTGGGATTCCAAAAAAATCTACAAATACGCCTTTTTTCTTAGCATCTTGATCACTTACAAGCCCTAGTATCCCGTTTTTTGATAAAACATCATACATAAGATTAACTGATCTTCCCCTAAAAATATGTTTTATACCTGCAATTTCTCTTTGATTGATAAAAAATTTATGGGCTCCCTTATTTTTTTGTTTTTGTGCAACTCCAACAAAGAGAGGTGCATTTTCTGCAACCCATTGGCCTAGCATTTCCCATGATCCGAAGTGACCAGTAATGAAGACAATTCCCTTTTTTTGATCTAAAAGAGATTGAAGTTTTTTAAGACCTTTTACCTCAAGATTTATATTTTTGTAGGATGCAGGTAGTGATGTAAATTCTATAAAGTTATGACAAAAATTTAAATAAGTGTTTTTCAGTATTGTTTCAATTTCATCAATGGTAAGATTGGGGAATGCTTTCTTAATATTTGATCTTGCCTGCTCTTTTCTGGTTCCTAAATAATTATAGAATAATTCTCCAATTCTAGAGGCGATATAAAATCGTTTTCTAGCACTTATACTTGAAAGTCCTTTTTTTAAAATTTGCAAAATATAAAAAGTAATAATGTGGGAGGTCTTCATTTAGGTTTGAAATTACACCATAATAATTCACAAATTTAGGCTGTTTTTTATTTTACTTAATATCTAAATGTATGAAATTAATGATTGTGAAAAAGCTTATAGTATTCTTATCTATCGCATTGTCAGTCACTTATTCTGATGTAATTTATCGAGTTCCAATTGGAGGTGTCATCGATCTAGGCTTACCGCCTTACATTAAAAGAGTTATCAAAGAAGCGGAGGATTCTAACGTCAAAGCCATTGTCTTTGAAATTAATACCTTTGGAGGGAGAGTAGACGCCGCTACGCAAATTAAAGATGCTATACTAAGTAGTAAAGTACAAACTATTGGGTTTATTAATCGGCGTGCAATTTCAGCAGGAGCATTGATTTCTCTTTCATGTGAAAAAATTTATATGACAGGTGGAGGACTAATAGGTGCAGCTACTGCTGTTGATATGTCTGGAAAAAAGGGTAGTGAGAAAGTTATTAGCTTTATGAGGGAAGAAATGGCTTCTACTGCCGAACAAAGAGGAAGGAACAAAAAGATAGCAAGAGGTATGGTTGATGAAGAGTTGTCTTTTACGCATTTAGTGTTAAATCAAGATTCGGTTTTAGTAAATGACATTGAAGGAAGGAAGGAAGGCAAGTTAATCTCATTAACTACAGATCAAGCCCTAAAATATCAAATTGCTGATGGGGTTGCAGAAAATATTGATAGTGTTCTTGATTCTCTTGGGTATGAAGATTTTCAAATGATTGAGAAAAGTGAGAACTGGTCTGAAGATATCGTAAGGTTCCTGACAAATCCTGTGGTTGCATCTTTATTAACTACATTTGGTTTTTTAGGAATTTTATTTGAGTTGCAAAGTCCTGGATGGGGTATTCCTGGGTTTGTAGGCCTAACTTGTCTAATTTTATCTCTGAGTGCATCTTATATAGCTCAATTAGCCACTATGTCTGATCTCCTTTTTGTTTTTGCCGGTATAGGCATGGTATTGTTGGAGATTCTAGTCATACCAGGTTTTGGTATTATTGGTATTGGTGGCTTTGGATTAATGATGTATGGCCTATATCTATTGCTTTTGCCAGATATCCCAGTTGGTGATGAGATAGTTGGTCAGGCTATGGATGGCTTTTTTATCGGATTAGTAGGGGCCGTTATCGGATTAGTGTTATTGATAAGATTAATGATAAAAACAAAGTTTTGGGAACAGTTAACATCTCCAGGTTTGCAAGAGAAAACTGATGGATTTTCAAACAGTTTTGGATGGGAGTCTTTTAAAGGCAAAGAGGGGATT
>MDTC01020121.1_pt1 | contig 15226 bp, 5 predicted proteins | sample 811181 | NCBI WGS metagenome assembly MDTC01 (sample SAMN05326644, study PRJNA326480) | marine metagenome | isolation source: seawater | place: Pacific Ocean: North | collected 2011 | reverse complement strand
GATGAGAGGGGATGGGGTGCCTTTGAGGGGTGCACCCTATACCATTAACTTATATAGGTAATATAATCATTTTGGACGACATATAAAAATCTGGTGGCATAAAGTTATTAACAATAGTGCACTAGTTATGAACAATCCTCTAAGTGGTTGAGTCAGTGTCCATTAGAGCCGAGTGGGAGCCCAATAATAACCTCATCTATAGAGAGTTAAGAGACACCTAGATAGGAGAGTTAAGAGACACCTTAGAGTAGATAGACATAAGAGAGACTAGAGGTATAGGAGACACCCCATCACCAGTCACTCCAGTCATTGAGGCGGATAGCTGAGGTAGTCGGTGCCACTGGCTATCTGGCTATAGGGTACCTTCTGATACCCTAGGTCTCTAGAGGACCCCTTGAAACTTGGAGCTTTTGGGATTCTCCAGTTTCTGCAAAGTCCGGCAAAGTTGGGCGAATTATCCCACGGCATCCCATTGGGTTGTCCCACACATGGCTCTCCCTAGGGCTCCTCTCACTCTCACTCTAATGACTTACAATAATAGGTCCTAGTGTAGTAAGTGAGTCACCATTTTGAGAGAACATAGAGAGTCCGGTCCGGATGGGGCCTACCCTATTGGAGAGGGCCCGAAACTTAATGTTGCCCTGGTCAAAAAATGGGTCCGGGTCGGGGCGATAGAAAATACCCTATTCGAGAGACTCGTTGTCTTTATTTGTCCTATAGGGCTTAGAGTGTTTGATTGTCTGATTGTTATAGATATATGAGGTGTCTGAGGACTGGGATGGAATGGGACTGTCTGATAGGTTATATAGGTGTCTTATAGGTTTACCAGTCCTTTATAGTCTTTATTAGGTATATTAAAATTATTAATAGTATTACGAGCGCCACATGTTCCCAAGCCTGTAGGTGATCTAGTAGGCCATATAGGTGTTGGTGATTCAAATTTTTCTCATCAAAAATTTTTCTAGAGGCTCCCTGCTTTCTTTAAATATCAGGGGACTCATTGTCTAATTGGTCGTCAAATGGGTTGACATGTCCATCTTTCATCTTTTTAAGTATATCCCGCAGGTTTGCCGCATCTTCATAGTCCTCATCTTCTATAGCTTTTCGGAGTGCATGTTCTACAATCTGTTCAGAATGGCCTCCCCAAACCTCTTCTTTAGGGGACTGTTTAGATAGCCAATAGGCGATTAGATGTTGTACCCTCTCCTCCTGTTCTTTCTGTAATAGTTGTTTGCCCCTAACCTTTTGCCAAGCATAGCCAATATAAAGCCCACTTACAAAAATTAAAAAACCTACTATTACCATCTCAAATATACTCATAAATTATTTATCCCTATTTTAAACTTTAAATAGTTTCCATATATAATATACATGACAAATATGCCGCAAACTTTAAGGTTTGAATTAGAACAGACAAATAATCTAGAAACTTTCCTAAACGATAAAAAACATTGGTTTAGTAAAACTATTGCCCAATTCTTATGTTGGGCACTTGAAAACAATGTTGATGAATTTATCTTTGCCGAAGTTATTGTACCATATAAAGATACAGAAACTGTAGAAACTATAAGATTGGGTTGTAGAAGAGAAGAGTACCTAGATGCTCTTGAAAAACAACTAATAAATTTAATAGAATTTGAAGAGTATGAATTATGCCCAAAAATACAGGAATGGATTGACTATTTAAAAATAGAAAAAAAAGTAAAAAATGACAAAAAATAATACCTCATCGACAGAAGAAAATATTGATTTTAAGTATCACCTGACAATAGCAGAAGAACAGCTGTTTAACGACAATGATGTCTGTAATATATTTGATAAAATATATGAACTTAAAATAGATAATCAGAAAAGTGAAAACTCCAAGTTCACAGAATTATGTAATTGGATAGAAGATAAATTTTAAGAGATAAATATATTATAATATTACAAACCCGAATCGTTAATTATGAAGAAAAAGAAGTTTAAAAGCAGTATAAAGGCAGAAGATGCTTGGCAGGTTTTAAGAATTCAAGGTGAATTTACTAAAGGTTTTGACCAATTATCAGAAATTGGACCATGTATTAGTATATTTGGTTCGGCAAGAACACATCCACTCAATCCATATTATGAAACTGCAGCAAAGCTTGCAGAATTATGTACACAAAGCGGATATGGAGTTATTAGTGGTGGCGGTCCTGGTATTATGGAAGCTGCAAATCTTGGTGCACATGAATCTGAAATGCCAAGTGTAGGTTTAAAAATACAATTACCCTTTGAAGCAAAAGAAAATGAATATATTGATGAATTAGTTGATTGTAGATATTTTTTTACTAGAAAAGTTTTCTTTTTAAAATATTCTCAAGCGTTTGCGGCATTTCCTGGAGGTTTTGGGACATTAGATGAATTATTTGAGACATTAACCCTTATACAAACAGGCCACATGAGAAAAGTTCCAGTTGTTTTGGTTGGAAAAGACTATTGGCAAGGCTTAATGGATTGGATGAAAGGCACGATGTATGAAATTGAAGGAAATGTGTCAGAAAAAGACTTTGAATTGTTTAAAATAGTAGATACTGCACAAGAGGCTATAGACTATATTTTAGAGAATCTTGATAAAAATGAAGTTAATTTCTAAATAGATTATGATATTACAAAGATATTATATTTATTAAATATAAACACGCCCCCGCGCGTAACAGAAGAGATATATAAACTACTTTCCACGTTATTTTATTAAATAACAACAAATAATTAACTATTCGACAAAAAATAAAAAATAAAAAATGTCGAATATAATTAATGACAACAACGAAGTTTTTAAATTTCGTATAGGAACTGATGACCATGTATGTGGTACTGACGTTCCAACAATCGCCGACAATGATGGTGTTCAAAGACCAGTTGGAGGCGGAAACCAATCAGGTATATTCGTTAAGACTAGAAGTAACTTCACAATTTATGTTAAACTTACTGATGAAAACGGTACTTCAACATGGACTGAGTATACTAATGTAGATGTTTCTGACGATGATTTTAAAATTGGAGTTACAATTGCTTGGGAAAATGCAGAAGCATTCTTCTTTAAAGGACAAAGTAACCAAATTTTTAGAATTGTTGGTTTAGAAGGAGCTATTTTAGTCGATGGTGATTTATCTGATGGACCTTATAATAGAGACAAATTAGTTTTTGATAATCTATCTCAAGGCATCGTTCCTCTTGAAATCGTAGGAGGAAGCGGAGAAGGAGGACCAGGTGCACAAGGACCAGAAGGACCAGAAGGACCAGTAGGACCTACAGGTGCTAAAGGTGATCCCGGTGATGTAGGACCTAAAGGTGAAACTGGTGCATCTGCATTAGATGCATGGAAAAGTTTGGAACCTGAGGAAAGAGCAGATGCTAATGAGAGTGATTTTATCGAAGCTATATCTGCTGAAGGTGGTGGTTCTAGAAAAGAACTTAAAGATGATGCAGGTAATACCGTTGTTAAAATAGATGTTTCTGACGATGGTGAAGGAAACCCAAAATATGCTCTTGTTCCAGAAACCGATGGTACTATAGACCTTGGTAAACCAGGACTTGAATTTGATACTATATATGGAGCTGAAAATACTATAATTCTTGGTAGTAAAACTACTATTGGAGCTGGTAACGATGGACTTCAAATTGGAAAAATGGAACTTAATGAGTTTCCAGAATCAATTTTAGCTGCAGCCGCTGCTCAAAATTTGAACCAAAAAGGAATATTAGAGCTTATTGGTTTAAAGACAATGTCTCAATTAACTGTAGACCATCTTAAAAAATTAGCTTACCATTTTAATGTAGATTATGATGCATCTGCCACTGAAAGAACAAGTGCAGATACTGCAGTTCGTGAAATGGATGAGGCTAATATTAAGCCAGGTGGTGGTTTTAAACCACCAGCAGAGGGTGCTATGGCTAGAATAGATGGAAGAGCATATTTCTATAATGCTGAAGAGTCGTGTTGGATATCTATGGACCAAACAGGTGATAGAATTGAAATGCACACTGAAGTATTTCTATGTGGTTCTGAGGAAGGAATCAATATTCCTTATAATGTAGCTGCATTTGCCAAAGAAGGAGAAGCTATTAAAAGTAACGGAGGAGAATGTTACGTAGTAGGTAAATTCGGAATTGGAGGAGCAGACCCTGCAAAAGAATTGGCTAAACAAGGTTTTAAAAATATTTCAGAAGGTTTTGAAACTTGTGAAGAATGTTTAGAATCTATATTAAACGCTGAAAAAATTGGAGAAGGTGAATTTGAAGATACTAAAGCTGCTGAAAAGGAGTTAAGAGTATTAGAAGAGCAATTTGCTGCTAATGTTCATGAACTTGAAAAAGTAGAATCTGCTTTATTTAGAATTTCTCAATTAATTAAAAGAGTAGGAGCAAATTCAGACGCTGCTGTTAATAAATACATTCCAGAATTGGAAAGATTAGAGGCTAGAAGAACAGAATTGCTTACTCTTTTAGAAAAAGATAGTGCAAGAATAGAGGCTTTAGAAAACTTTTTAGCTGGTAAAACAGATAACTCTATGGATGCTACTGCTATTAGATTAATTGATGGAGATGGAAATGAAAATTGGTATGCATTCCCTACATTAAGAGAATTAGAAATGTCTTATTCTGAAAATAGAGCAACATTTAGAGATATGGAACCCTATTTTAATGGAGCAACTTCTTTTAGTTTTTATTATGAGATGGATCCGACCGTTGAATGTTATCAAATCACAGAATATCATGTGCCGGGAACAGCTGGAGAAGTCGAGCTTGGGGGTTATAAAACTTTCAATATGCAACAATTAGCTAATTTAGCTAAATATTCTAATGTTGATTCTTGTAATGATGCTAAAGCAGCTTTAGAAATAGAGTCGAAGCTTAATCAAATCAAAGCAGATGGCAAGAGATGGACAAATGACTTTATTAGGACCTCTAGAGAGTATGTAGACGTGAGTTCAGCATCTCCTGAGGGTAGTTTTCACGCGAGATCTATTTTTGATAGATTCGATACTAGCAACGATAAAGTTATAGCTGGTATTCATTTTGTAATGGACCCGATATTAGATGAAAAAAGTGGTGACCAACACCCTCTTTACCATACTAATCATTCGTTTTGGAGCAATGGTTTTACTAATAAATTTGCAGCATTGAATGAAGGAGTCAAAAATGCTGGAATCATTGAAAACAAAGAAAGCCTAACATGTAGTGCTTATGATAAAGCTATTTTTGAAAAATTAGCAATTTATATGCGAGGAGTACTTGAAAATTTAATTACCCAAATTGAGGCCCAATTGGTATCATCTGATGCGCCTAGTGAGGCATATGCTGAGATTGAATACCGCAAATACCAATTAGAAGGTATATCTCTTTTAATTAGTGATGCAGGTGTTAGTAAGCCTTTAGGTGTTAGAGATACTGATACAGTTCCTCATTTTGAAAAGATAACTGCAGAAAATATTCATACTTTAAATAATGAAGAAAAAACCAGATTATCAAATAATGTTGAAGTATTAAAGTCTTGGAAATACTATAATGAAGTTATGTCTTTTATTATAGAATCAATTTCAGGAGAAGTTCTAAAAATAAATGAACAAATTACTAATGCTGATACTGAAGTATTAGTTAAACAACAGGCGGTAACAGATGCGAAGGCAGTGTATGATGCTTTAGATGAAAACACTAATACAAATACAGAGTTTAAAGAAGCTATTGACGCTATTCAAGCTGCTGAAGAGGATCTTGAAAGTGTAGAAGATGTCTCAAATACATTGAAGGCGATGAAAGCTGCTAAAGAAGCAGGAGTATGGAACGATAAACAAATAGCACAAAACTTACTTGTTGAAGCTGGTTTAAATGTAACAGAATCTGCTGAATATTTAACATTGTATAAACAAGCTTTAAAAGAATCTGAATTATTAGATTTTAATGCAGTACTTAAAGATGTTAAATCTGAAATTTTAAAGTTGAAAGATATCGAGGCACAATATGCTGATGCTATAGCACCTCATACAGATACTTTAAATTTAGTAAAAGACAAAAAATCTACACTAGAGCCACAACTGATCTCAAAAGAAGAAGAGGCAAAAACTGCAGAAAGTACTGTGAAGACTTTACAAAAAGAGATCAGCAATAAAGAAGATGCACAAAAACAATTAGAAGATAGCGATAAAAAAGCTACAGACGGTAGGAATGATGCAGAAAAAGTAATTGAAGCCTATGTACATAAAGGCGAAATTATGGAAGGAATAGAATCAGAGGTTTTCGATTTAGAAGCATTTATTGGTTTCTTAAGAAGTATTAATCAAACTCAACTTAATGAAGAGGTTGGGGATGTTATTAATGGAGCACAAATTATTCTAGCTGTAAAGTGGGTAAATGATAATGTCGAATCCGATCTGGATAATGATTTAAGCCTTGGTATAAGGGCAATTGTTGCACATCCGGAATTTACTAATTATTTACAAGCGGTTTCAGATATAGCTGAAAATCAAAGACAGAGGGCAATAATAGAAGTTGCTATTACCAAGTTAAATCGTACTCTTAGTGGTGCTGAGAAAAATGGTGCTAAAATCGCGGATGAATTATCAATTTTAAAGAGCCAAATGGCTGATTATGAAAAGACAATTCAAAATACGGAAGCTGATATTTCAAAAATAACTCAAAAGTATTCTGTTGAATGGGAAACTCTTCGTGCTGATATTGAGCAGGAAGTCAACCAAATTAGAAATGAAAATGAGCATGAAATAGAAGAATATATCGATACTGTGTTTCAAAAACAAGGTGCTGGACAAACAATAGAGCCGTATCGCAATATAGTTGTTCCAGGAGCAGACTGGTATACTAATATGGTAAAGTTTGTTATTATGCTTGACTCTTTCAATAAAATTAAATTGGATGATTCTCTTAAAATAGAAGATGCTGTTAAATTTTTCGAAGATTTTGATGCACATAATATGACGATGTGGGAGACTGCATTCTCTACAGAAACTCTTGAAAAATTCAGTATTTATGGAGCTACTCCTGCGTATGATTCTAACTCAACTATACCGTTCTTTGACGCTGATCAATATCAAAACTTAGATCATAGAGTTTTTAGAATACATACACACAATGGTACTTTAGAAGAGAAAATATCAATGATAAAGCAGGTTTATACACAGATGTTCAGAGTACAGAAAGGGTATTTCCTAGCTGATTCAGAAGGAGGCGATGCACAAAAACCTATATTTACTTCTGAACCTGCATTAGAGTGGAAAGAAATCTCTCCAATGTTAGAAATTGATCTTTTAAATAGTTACATACGTGGAATTGTTGTTCCTTTCGGAGAAGTCAATGAACATGGTGATGGAGATATTAGCCAATTTATCGGAGAAATTCAAAATTTGCAAGGTAACTTTATGAGATTTGCAGAAGCAAATCAGGCTGTTTTAGAATACCATGAAGAATTCTTTGGAGAAAAAAGCGCAGAAAGCTTAGAGGGTATTGAAAAAATAATATCAAAAGATGATGAAATTCCAAGTGATGAGGGACTTCAAATGGAATTAGAACAGGCTAGGCGAGAATTTGAAAATCAATTCGAGAGTTCAACAAGATGGTTGAATGAACACTTCGAAGGCCAGCTTAAAAATGCTGTTTTTCCAAATGAGCTAGATATGTATTTTTCAAAACTAGAAGTTAAACCACCTTATAGAATAGGTGCTATAGCACCAGGTTTTTTAGTTGCTTTTGATGCGGATATTACCGCTTTAGAGCAACAGCTAACAAATATATTTGGACAATTCAATATGGTTGACCCAACTGATGATCAGAAATTAATTTGGAATAGTAGAGTTGAAAACGCTAATTTACAAATTAAAAACCTTTACGAATCACGTGATAAATTAGCTACTGAATTTGATGGTGATGCTTATAGCAGCGACATTGTCAAATTTGTACAAAAGTTAAATCAACGAATCACAGATTTTACATTGATGGTTGAAAAGTTCAACGCTGATTTAATTAAAGCCGAAGCTGACATATTAACGTTAAAGGCTTCGAAGCAGACAAAGGAAACAGAACTTGTTAATGCTTCAAATGAAATTGATACAGTTAAAGATGAGCTGAAAGAGATGCAAGATTTCTTTGCATGGATGAATGAAAGTGCTGGAATTCCGTTTTATGAAGATTTAACCACTGCATTAGCATCATTTCCTAATGATATTGATTTTGAAGAAGTACCAAGTTTCAAAGTTTACAACGTAGAAGTTGAAGAAGCATTTGATGACCCAGGAATAATTATAGGATATACAGTAAATTCTATTGATATTTTTAACCCTGAAGAACCAGGTGATTTTGATATTACAAGTGCTGATTTTACTCCTACAATGTGGTATAACATGCAACAGAATCTTTTAAAAACTGAAGAGTATCTAAAGTTTAAAGGTAACCAGGCTACTTCGGAAAAGAAGAATTTGGAGACTGATATTGAAGATGCAAAAACTGAAATTGCAACTCGCGAAATGGATAAAGCTGCATTGCAAGGTGACTTGGAAATGATATCAGGTGAACTTTCAAAAGTAAGTGCTGAAAAATTAGCCATGAAATGTTTAGAAAATTGTAACACCGTTACACCATGGCATAGTTTTGTTATAGATTGGCAAACAGATATAGATGTTTTAAATCAAATGATCGCAGACGCAGAAGCTGCTAAAGCAGACGCAGAAGGTGAAGTTGAAAAAGCAGAAGGTGAAGTTGTTAAAAAAGAAGAACAGGTTGCAGAAGCAGAAGCTCATCATGCTGCAGCTTCAGCTGCATTAACGGCGACAGTAGAAGGAATGCCAGAAAAGGCAGAAGCTCAAGTTGTTCAAGTTGTGAATGAAGATGGAGAAGAAAAAGAAACAGTCTATTACGGAGATGTTAATGAAGTAGATCCAGATGAAAAATTGGATGCTGATAAGTTAACTGATGACGTAAACAATGCTAAAGATGAGGTTACTATAGCTGATGAAGAGAAAAAAGAAGAAGAAGAAAAGCTTGAAATTAAAGTTAATTTATTTAAAGCTAAAGAAGGCGAAGTCGCTGTCTTAAATCAAATTCTTAATAACTTTAATCAGTTAAAAGCTAAATTAATCATAGATTTAGAATTGGAATTTACAGCAGTTGAGTTGTTAAATGAAGATGCTAGACTTTTAGATGAAACACTTAAAAGTGCAAATGATTCTAAATATGAATTAAGGCATTTAGGAATAGCTAAAACAACACCAAGTCAATCTTACAAAGATCAATATAATTATAACGCTGAGGAAATAGGCTTACTTGTAGACGTTCATGGTTTACAGATTGACAAGCCAGATGGAACACCTTTTAGTATAATAAAAGGATATACTGCTGCAGATATAAATGCTGAAGATGGTCAATTATTAAATAAATTATGGAACGAATATAAAGAAACTGGTACAGTGGCTAAAATAATTAAATTAGCTGAAGATGCGGAACAATTTGAAGAAGCTTGGAAATTACAATTTAAAGCTGAAATTTTAAAAGCTATAGAAGTATGTAACACTCCTTCTATTGCTGGTTTTGCAGATATAATTAATAGTGAAGCGGAAATGGCAAAATTCGGAAGTGATATTAAAGATGGTGGCAAGGAAATAAATGGAAAGTTAGAAACTTTATTTAATGAATTTAAACCGGGAATTGTTGAAGACGAAGAAGCAGGTACTGCAGCTATTAAATTCTTTATACCTTCCGATGAGGAAGAAGGAGAACCTACTGAGGTAGCAGGACTAGATGCTTGGTTATTAGCAGGTATTGTTAAAATCAATATGGAAACTGCTAGACAACAAAATATTGCCGATTTGGCTTTTGCTAGAGCAAGTGCTTTAAAAAGACAGAGTTCAATTGAGTTGGCTAAACAGGATATTGTAACTGAAGGCGCTGTTACTATTCCTATGGAAATAGAAATAGAAAATAAATCTTCAGCATCAAAAGTAATTACATTAGAATGGTTTACTGGAGAAGGTTATGGAAGTAAAGAAGCGGCTAATATTGAACAAGGTTCAGAATTATGGGCTAATAAAGGTAAAATATATATTGAAAGTGCTAGAGTAACTGATATGACTAGAGACTTTAACAATCAACACCATGATGTTGAAGTACCGATTCTACCAAATGAAAAACATACTATTAAGATATGGGGTCAAATGCCTGCTATGAAAATAGAAGACTATGACACAATGGACTCTTATGAATATGTTTGCGCTAAAATTAATAATTGGGGAGATTATAAACACCTATTTGTTAATGGATGTGAAGATGACTATGAGGCTTTTAGATATGTTATAGATGCTCAAACAGGTTTACAACATGCTAACTCTAATTTTAAAATTGAAGTTAAAGAGGGAATAAACCCACCAGATTTGACTGAATGTAAATTAATGCATTCTCCATTCAAGAATTTCGCATTTTATGATGGAATGAAAGATTGGGAGATGGAAAAAGTTGAGTATTTAGTTAACCCATTTAAAGCATACAACGAGGTTGTTGGTGCAGACTTTAAATTTGGTGATGATGTTCCAAATGCAGCAAGATACAGATCAGGAGATAATTATCTATTTGATATGTCGGCTGACGCAAAACAGTCTTATAGTTATAATGACCTTAGAGATTGGAATTTAGCCGAGCTAAAAGAATTGGCAGGTGTTAGATACACTCAATTTATAAAAGGTCAAGACCAGTGGGATGCTACTATTGGTTATTGGAAAATGCCAAATTTAGATAAAGTAAAACACTTATTTGGAGCAAATGGCTTTAATGCCCCTTCACTTATATGGTTTGGAATAGTTCAGAACATATCATTGAATGCATTAAATAACCATAGTTGGAAAGTTGAGAACCTCTCTAACTTGGGAGACCCTGAAAATAATAACTGGATTGCACAAATAGGTGGAATCAATCTAACTAAAGAGGCTTTTGAGCATTTCATAAAAAATTATGAAAGTAATTATTGGGAGCAAAAAGAAAAGTACGATAGCCAACAAGAAGAAGGATATGTATTTGAAGAAGGAGAAGAAGTGGTTGCACACCCAGGATTCCTTGTTAATATGCGATACCACGCAGATAGTATTCAAAGAATAAACATTGATAGTGGTTCTCTTTTACAATATGGATGGTGCGGTACCACTGCTGAATTTGAAATATTTGGATATCTTAATGATTTTGGTTACGAATCGAAAATTGTAAATGAAGGTGAACACAACCATGGAGAAGTTAAACAACTTATCAATGGAAAAGACGAGCCTTGTGGAGATGCTTATACAAGTTCAATATTAAGTGATGGTGAAATAAATAACATCGGTGCCGATCTAGTAAATGTAGAAGGTACGACTTATGGTTCTGTAATAGTTGGTGGTGATGCAATTGCCCTAGATATTAATGGTAAACAAATTGCTGTTACAAAAACAGACGCAATAGGAAGTTTTAAATTTATGGTAAATCATCATGAGCTTCATTCAATACAAATTTCTGGAGGAACTGACGCCATTACTGGTGGAGCAAATACTACTAAATTGAAGGTTAATGCTGAATTTGGTGCTTTGCAAGGTGATGCTGGGAAAATTAGACCGGTATTGGAAATGAGAGCAACTCATGCAACTACAATGGCTGCAGAACTAATGGCTGCTGGAAGTACTAAAGCGGAAGCAATAGAAAGTACTAAGCATGTATTAGAGGCAACAGGTGTTGATGCTGAATTAGCTTCTAAAATATTTAATATGGAAACTAATGAAATAGCAAATGATGCTGCCGCTATTGCTGCAATGTCCGCTACACAAAATATACTTAATGTTTTAGAAGTAACAACTGTTGATGTATTAGAATTAGCAGGACCACCAATCAATAAAGTAGTAAAATTATTAAAGGCTCAAAAAGATAATGGTGAAGCCTTAAATATTAATACTGCTACAGAAGGAGCAATCCTTGAAGCTGTTGAAGAGAAGATTGGAACTACGGTTCCACCTGCTTATGCTACAGGACTTGGTGATGTGTTGGAAGCGATTGGAAGTCTTAACGTTGAACCTGTTATAGATAAAACAGTAGACAGATTGACTGCTCATAAAGCACAAGCTGCACAAGAAGTTACAGCTATTGCCGATGCAATGGAGGTTCTAACAAAAGCTGTAGTTGAAGATCCTACTGCAGATTTAAGTGAAGCTGTTGCAGAAGCAAATGCTGCAAAAAATGAAGCACAGACTTTAATTAATTCTACTGCTACTAATAACTTGAGAAAATTTGAGGATAGCGCATGGAGACTAACGTATACCCCTACTGAAGAGGCAACTCACATAGAAGGGTATTGGCCACTATATCTAGATCCAAACAACGCAAGATACTATTCAACGTATAATGAAGAATTGGAAAGATATGTACATACTCACGAGTTTGATGGGCAGAAATGGCATATGCCAGAAGGAGGAGTTGAAGGCGTTGACTATTTCCACGGAACGTATGTTGATGCTATTCCAGGTTTTTATTCACTAGAAGACTTTGATGATGTTAGACATGCTAAATTTGTAGAAATAGCTGATATTATTAAATCAGATATTATTGCAATGGCAAATGGTACACTTTTCGGAGCTCTAGATGCTAACGCTGAAGAATGGACAAGGAAAGCAAACGAATGGGTTATTAACATTTACACAATTATGAGAAATAATCTAGATTTGGAAGTAGCTATCATGACTTTACTGAATTCATGGAGAAGTTTTATAGATACAAACGCAATGAACCAAGGCGGAGCTGAACAACAATTAACATACAGAATACTTGAACGCATATTCGATGACATTCGATCATGGGGAGATTGGGTATGGCATATTGAAAATACGGACAGCAAAGAATTGTTAGAGTTTTGGATCGATGACAAAACATCTTATAGATTAAGCCAGGCTAAGAACTATAAGGAAAATTATGAAAATAATAATAATCTAGGAGATGTTCCACCTAATGATTGGAGAGTTGAAGACACTCAACGACACAATGATTGGAGTAATTGGGTATCTCAATGTACAAGAATAGCTATTTTTGAAGAAACTAATAGAGTTGGTCAAGAAAAACTTAAATCTATGGAAGAGGCAACCTATAAAATGGTTAAATTATCAGATATTAATTTTGAAAGATATGAGCACTTAACAGGAAATATAGTAGTTACTATAAAAGCTGAAGCTGATTATGATAACATTCAACCTAATAGTTTAGATTATTGGAAGAAGGAAGGTGAACCATCTGAAGGAGAGACATATAATTTTATGATTGATATGTCTGTTTATGACAAAGCTGAAAATGGTGAATTTACTGTACCATTCTTGAGAAATTGGGATAACAACTTCTTAGGTTCTAATGACCACATGAGAAAAGCTAGTTTAAGGTCTCAAATAAACTGGGAAAACGGTCAATTTATATTCCCTCACCTACACGTGAAGGAAAATAAAGATGGAGATACAGAATTTAATTTTGTTGTACATAGATTTTCAAAATCATCCGGTAATAACCCATATTTAGGAGATCCAAACGCCCACTATATAGCTGATAGAGGAAATAAGCTTATGACTTTAAGTGATATGGAAACGTTCAATGCAGATGGTATAATTTTTTCTGGTCCACAAAATCAACAAGATAGGTATGTTTTATCACGTTGGTATGAAACTGATATGACAGAAGATTTTAATAAGTTTGCAAATAATTATTTGAATAAACTTGATTTTAGAGCTGAAGAAGCTATAATACCAGGTGCTCAACTTATCAGCTGGAGAGGCTATGTATGGGGAAGTAATAATCAAATACAAAACGGTGAACAGTTATTAAGACCTGATAGCAGCGGTGAATACGATAGTACTATGTATAAAACCTTTGATTTTGTTAAGTTTGAAAACGTATATTCAAACTATGTTGGAAGAAAAGGTGCAGAAGGAGACTTTAGCGGTGAATTATGGTACAAACATAATAATTTAGGACATGCTAGAGTATATCAAAAAGAAGGTGATGAATATTTACCATACAGCGGTAGAATTTATAGAAAAGATATAGATATGGAATTTACAACAAATTCTACTAGCTATATTTCTAATAAATTTTGGTCTGTGCAAACTGGAGAATGTTTCAATGGATACATACCACATGATAGATATGGAGACGAAAGAAGTTTCCTTTACATGAGACCATCTGGTGGTTTTGAAGAGTGTGATATGATAACACCTGTTTTCTGGAGAGATGCTTTTTATGCTCAACAAGTGTTTAATCGCGACCATGTTTTAAACCCAATGTTTGAAGGTTATAAATTTATATTTACAGGAGGACCTTCTAATGGTATAGGAGAATCTCCAATAATAGGTGAATTTACATATACTAGAGACTTAAAAGAAGCTTACCGAAAAGGTACAGGTTTAGACCCGGAAAATAACGATAGACGTCTGATGGACTATAAGGTAAATCATGTTTCAAAAACTATCACATGTGAAATTCTTCAACAAGGTCATGTTTATAACTGGAATGGAAGAACTTACGTTGCTGACAGTGAATGGAAAACAGATTGGAACCAAACAGTCATTTGTCCAGATGAGGATAAAGATGGTATAATTAAAATATGGGATGCTAATGATACTGATGCTAATAAAGGATACGATAGCGATGGCGATGGTATTCAAGATGCTGATGATATTTTTCCGCAAGGAGGAAGCGAATATACTATTGTAACTGAAGAAGGAACTGGCCAAGAATATTGGTTAGGTTACCCTGTTCCAGTTGGAAGTAGAATCGCACTTGCTGATTGGAGCACTTGTAGTTTAACGTATTATGAAGTTACTGGTACAAAATCTACATTAACCACAGAAACAAGACTAGAGTTTAGAATGGGAGAAAGAGAAGAAGAAGGCCCAAGCCTACCTGAACTGTTAACTCATTACAAACAAATAGCGGAATTCGAATACATGTTCGAACATGAATGTGGAGAAGGTGGAGAAGGTGGAAAAGAAGGAGGAATGAAATAAGTAATTTTTTCTAAAATCTGATTCTTAAAAACTTTCATGTTTTTAAAACTTATAAGAGGGGACGAAAGTCCCCTCTTTTTTGTTTTTCCATAGATATATAATAACATAATATAATATTAAGATATTATAAGTGTCGTTCTTTGAAAAAATAGAAATACAAATATGGAAACACAAACAATTGTATTAGTTTTAGTTTCTCTATGTGG
>MDTC01038319.1_pt1 | contig 15228 bp, 15 predicted proteins | sample 811181 | NCBI WGS metagenome assembly MDTC01 (sample SAMN05326644, study PRJNA326480) | marine metagenome | isolation source: seawater | place: Pacific Ocean: North | collected 2011 | reverse complement strand
TCTGAGGGCCATCTCATAAATTCAGATAAACCTCCATCTTCATGAAATCCGGCTACCTTCATAGATACACATGCTCCACCTTGTCCTTTTAGGCACCAAAAACAACTATTACAGTGAATAACATTATTTACCGCCACTTTATCTCCAATTTTTAAAGAGTTGGAATTTTTTCCAACCTCTATTACTTCACCAGTAATTTCATGACCATGAACAACAGGGGTATCTTCAGGCTGTATATAATTTGGTCCAAACTGCCATTCTTCAATATCTGTGGCACAGATACTTGTAAAATTAACTTTTATTATTGCATCATTTTCATTTAATAATTTAGGATCTTTCCAGTCATTTTCAAGCCTTACATCTTTATTTCCATAATAAACTAAAGCTCTCATTTGCTTTCCTTTCTGATTTTGATCAAACTTCCATCTTGATTAATTTTCTCTATTCCTTTAGCGCCATGATATGTAATTGCTTTAATATTTGCTTGAATTGAGTTGCCGCTATTTATTTTGATTGATGTTTTTGTTTCACTAGAATCAGGAAATCCAGAGCCATCTGGCAAGCTGGTACATAATTCTAGTCCTAGGTTGTAATGCCTACCATACCAAGGATAGCCTGAGCCTCCTCCAAAAACCTGCCAATTCCACACATAATTAAAAATATCTTTATCAAAAAGCATCCCTATGCCTACCCCTGTAGAAGCATTTGTTAATGCATACCACCCTTCTTTAAAATCATGAAACATTGCTAGGTCTTCAAGTTTTGAATCTCTAGATGGGACTGTTCTCATATCTTCTTTTTCTCCATTTTTTGCTACAGTGTAAGGCCACTCCCCTCTTTCATGTTTTTTTAACCTTGCCCCCTGAGTATCCTCCGACCAATTAAAAATCTGAGGGCCTGGCATATCAATCCTGCAACTTTGATTTAAAAAAGGGTCTCCAAAAACTATATGCTCAAGCCAAACACACTCTTCTGGCTCAGAAGATTCATTAGTAAGATTATAATCTATATCTAGATAAGGACTGTTTGACCTGAGACTAAGAGTTTTTTCCATAAAAAATGGAGTTCTGTATGTCCTTACCCAAAACTTTATTGAGCATTTTTGTGGAGTGTCTTCAATAATTTGGCAGTCCCATGGCATGGTGCTCATTTCTGAATGCTGGCCAATTGGGGCCCCTCTATATTCTTCTGTATGATTACCGGCAGTTGGCGCACAAGTTTGCCATCCGCCCTCATACGTATCTCCCCAAGAAGAATCGCCAGTACTAGCTAAGAATTTTCTAGTGTCCCTTACTCCCCAAACACTTCTCCACATGTAATCCGTGTCACTTGGTTTATGAACAAAGGAGTAAATATCAGCACCTTTATCGACCAGAACCATTACTCTTATAAGTTCATTTTCAATAATTGCTACCTTATTCCCTCTGTACTCCCAATCATCTGACACTCTGCAGCCATAATTTCTTTCTGTTTGGTAATGCATTTTTTACTTCCTAATATTCAAAATCAATCTGAAGCTCACTAGTTATAGACCTAAACCAATCTATAACTTCGGGATGATAAGGAATTCCATTATCATTCCTCTCTTTTTCTTCTTCATGCTCCGGCAATCCTGCATACATTACTCTATCAAAACCTGGGGCAGGATTACTATTTTTAAGTTTATCTAAATATTGATCTACGTCATCCATAAATTCCTCTAGGGTTCCAAAAGCATCAATATTATAAACAGTAAAATGATGAGTGGTTTGTTTTCTCCTAAAAGGCCCAAGTCCATTATTTCCAAGGCCTCCACATAAAATTTCTAAAATTAAAGAAAGCCCATATCCCTTGTGAGAGCCTATTTCTCTTGTTCCCCCAAGAGGCAAAATCATGGGTTTGTCTTGAGGATTTTCATATTCTGGAATCTTTGTCTCTTTCATTAATGGCACACCATCTTTATCTGAAACCCACCCCGGCATAACATCTACGCCAAGTCTTCTTGCAAGCTCAATTTTGTTTCCTGCAACTGAGCTCATCGATGCATCGAAAATGAAGGGAGGGTTCTTCCTTGTAGGCGCTCCGACTGCTAATGGGTTAAGGCCCACCAGTTTTTCACTACTAAATGTAGGCACAACCCCTACCCCGCCTCCTGTGGTTGCTAGACCTAACATATTTTCCTCTACTGCCATATTTGCATAATACGCAGCGGCTCCAAAATGACCCGAATTCATAATGGTAACCGACCCCACCCCGAATTCTTTTGCTCTTTTTATTGCTTCCTTCATTCCATAAGGCGCAATTGCACAACCTAATCCTCCGTCTCCGTCAATTTTTGCTACTGCCCCATAATCTTTCACAACCTTCCACTGAGGGTTGATATTCATGCTTCCTGTAGATATTTTATTTTTACTTTTATTAAATCCATCAACATACATTCTGAGCATGTTACTTGCTCCATGACTATCAATTCCTCTTTTATCCGCATATGTAAGCACGTCACTAACGTTGTTGGCATGATCAGGGCTCATACCCAATTTTATAAAGATTTGATAAATAACCTTAGAAATTTCTTTTGGCTTAATAAAAACTGCTTTATCTGTAGGCACATGAAATCTTTCTAGCATATTGTCTCTTTCTCTTAAATCTAAGCTACGTATTAAGTTTTATAAGTTATAATAATATTAATTTAATTAGATTATGGATAAAGATCAAAAAATTATTAATTTTATGGGCGAATGGACTCCTAACGAATGGAGATCTTTTGAACTTAAATATAGAAATGAAATTTCCAGAATAAATAACCTTAAAGAGGGACTAGGAATAGCAGTAAACTATTCAAGAAAAGTATTAAAAACTCATAGCACAAGTTTTTTTATTGTTACTAGGTTTTTGCCTAAATACATGAGAGATGAAGTAGAGCTTGTGTATGGGTCAGTTAGATTTCCAGATGAAATTGTAGACTCATTTAATATTAAAAATGATGAAAAAAAAGCTTTACTAGAACAATGGAGGAAGAATTATCATATTGCAATTCATACAAATTCCTTTAATGACTCAGTAGATGCTGGCGTTCCTGTGTTACTTGCAGGATTCGCTGAGGTCGTCAAAAAATATTCAATACCAATTAATTATTACAACTCTTTTCTTGACGCAATGGAATTAGATGTTGAACCTAGAGAATTTGAAGATATTGACGACTTAATTGATAACTATGTTTTTGGGAGTGCTATTGTTGTGGGCTATTTCCTTGCCTATGTTTATGGAAGTAGCGAAAAAAATAATTTTAATGAAACTTTAAAATCATCTAAAGAATTAGGCATAGCCCTTCAAATAACCAACTTTATTAGGGACATAAATGAAGATCTCGAAAGAGGCAGGGTGTATATACCTAAAAAAATTCTAGGAAATAATAATATTTCTATAAACAACTATTACCAAAACATCAATGAAAATACTGATGAAATCAACTCTGCTAGAAAAGAAATGGCTTATATAGCAAATCAGTATTACCAAGAATCTAAAAAGGGAGTGGAAAGTTTTTCTAAAGAAAGCAGAGTAGCAATAAAAGCATGTATTGAATTGTACGGGAAGCTTAATGAAAGAATTATCACGAGGGGAAATAATATTAAGATTAGAGAAAGTTTGTCCTGGTCAGAAAAACTAGGTGCTCTTCCGACAAGTAAGTACTGGAAGCTACCTATTGCCTACCTAAAGCCATGAAAGAAAATGGCACCAATAGCATAGGAATAATTGGCGGAGGCATGGGCTCTATTTCTGCAGCTGTTTATCTAATAAAAAATGGATTTGATGTCACTATCTATGAAAAAAACGAAACTCTTGGAGGTAGAGCAAATATTATTAAACAGAATGGATTCAAATTTGATGTAGGCCCCTCTTTGCTTAATTACCCTTGGGTTTTTGAAGATCTATTTGAGTCTGCAGGCGAAAATCTACATGATCACTTAGACCTTATAAAAATAGAGACTGGGGTTAAATTTCTATGGGATGACGGAGAGTCTTTTTCCGTAACCTCTGATTATCCCAGTTTATCTGAAGAAGTTTCAAGGCTAGAAAATTCAAAGATAAATGGCCTCCATTCTTTTTTAAAAATAAATTCTACTAGATACAAAACTGCATTTAAAAAATTACTAAATACTAATCTTGATAATCCTTTGAAATGGGGTGCTAGGTTAGGGCTCAGAGAGCTCACTTCTGGAAGTATGTTCAAATCTATGCATTCTGATTTAAGCAAGTATTTTAAAAGTAAATACATCAAAGAAGCTTTTGGTTCATATGCAATGTACTTAGGGGGGTCTCCTTATAAAATACCTGGGTTTTTCTCTATTTTGCCATATGGGGAAATTGCTTATGGATTATGGATGCCTAAAGGCGGAATATATTCATTAATTGAAAAGTTAGAAGCGCTGCTTGTAAAAAATAATGTGAATATTAAAAAAGATTATGAAATATCAGAAATTGTTATTAATGAAAAAAATGAAGTAAAAGGTGTTATAAATAATAATGGGAGCTTTCGTCCTCATAAATTTGTTATTTCAAATGCAGATTTGGCCACCACTCATGAAAAATTAATCAAAAGAGAAAATTCATATAATTTTGAAAATGTCCAAATGACCCCTTCAGTTATGACTTTTTATTGGGGAATAAAAAAGGAAACAAAATTTCCTCATCATATGATCTTCTTGCCTAATGACTACAAGGCTTGCTTTGAGGATCTATTTTATAATAAGAAGTTTTCTGAAGGCATGCCTTTCTACACAAGCTCCCCATCTACTTCAGATGAATCTTTGTCCCCGAACGGAAAAAGTACTATGTTTGTTCTAGTTCCTCTGCCAGTTACAGAAAAAAATGATCAAAAAAATATTTACAGTGAAAGCGTTGAAAAGATAAGAGATAAGATTTTTAAAAAATTTAGTCACCACAATATTAATCTAAGCAAAAAAGATATTGAATTCGAAAAAGTACTGACTCCGGATGAATGGAAAAATAAATTTGGCTTATATAAAACATCAGCTTTTGGCTCTTCCCATAATTTATTTAATATTGGCCCCTTTAGGCACAAGAATAAATCAGAAAATATAAAAGGATTATACTTTGTAGGCGCAAGTACTAGCCCCGGGACAGGCCTTCCCATGGTTACAATAAGCGGAAAACTGGTCGCAGAAAGGATAATAAGTGATATTTCATAAAAAATTTGGCCCAGAAGGAAAAAAAATAGTCATTGGTATACATGGATGGGGAGGAACCCACAACACATTCTTGCCTATTGAAAAAAATATCAATGGGGAATTTATGATGATTAATTTTGATTTGCCTGGATATGGTCAATCCTCGAAGCCATCAAAATGGATAATAAGTGATATTGTCGATTCTATAGCTGAAGAAATTGCAAATTTAACCACTCAAAAAATTGATATTCTAGGTAATTGTAGTGGAGCACTAATATCCATATTATTATCTAAATCAAATAAAATTAATGTAAACAATTTATATTTAATTGATCCATTTTCTAAAGCACCATGGTACTTTAAAATCTTTACCAATAAATTCATTGGTGACTACGCATATACCACTACTTTCCAAAACCCACTAGGCAGATTTTTTACAAATTTTTCTTTAAAAGGAAAAAGGAACGAGGAAACTAATATGACATCTTCATTCAAAAATATAGACAAGGAAACTTCATTGGGATATCTAAGGATGCTGGTCGAATTAGAAGGCACTAGTGTCATGGAGGGCATAAGATGCAACCCTATAATTATAAATGGCGAAAATACATTTAAGGACGCTTTAAAAAGTTTAGATTATTATTATTCAATATGGAAAAATCTAAAATCAATAACTATCCCAAATACGGGTCACCTGCCTATCGAAGAGTCGCCTGAAGAAATAATTAAGCTAATTAAAGCGGGGTGATGCCTTGATATCTTTAGTCATTTTTTTATTTATTATAATAATTTTAATTAACTCCATTGCTAATTTTATCTTTTGGGGGACTGAGAATGATGGTGGCGAACCAAAAGAAAGCTTATCAATTCTAATACCTGCTAGAAATGAACAAAATAATATTGAAAAGTGTATAAAATCAATTAATTTCGAAAAAAAATTCATACGTGAAGTTCTAGTTTTAAACGACTTTTCAACTGATTCTACAGAAAAAATATTAGAAAAATTATCAGCTAATCATGAAAAACTGAAAGTTATAAAAGGAAAGGAAAGACCAAAGGGCTGGACTGGGAAATCTTTTGCTTGCTTTCAGCTATCTAAACATGCTAAATCAAATTTAATATTATTCATTGATGCGGATACAGAACTTAAAAAAAATGGCCCGGATAAGCTTGTTAATTTTATCGTTAACAATAAATATTCAATGGTCTCTGCATGGCCTAAAATTGAAATGAATTCAATAATTGAAAAAATATTAATGCCATTATTGAACTTTATTGTATTTACGTCCTTCCCTACATTTATATCTAAAAATTCTAATAGGCCTTCTCTTGGCCTTGCTCACGGAGCTTGTATAATTTTTTATAAAAAAACTTATGATGAGTTAAGTGGTCACAACATAGTAAAAAGTTCTTTATTTGAAGACACTGACATGGCTAAAAAATGGAGAGAAAATGGAGAGCGGTCATACTGCATAAATGGAATGAATATTATAAATGTTAGGATGTATGATAGTTTCATTAAAATATGGAAAGGGTTTGAAAAAAATTCTTACCCCTCATTTAAAAATAATTTATTTTTTTTTATTTTTCATATTTTTAATTTATTAATATTCAACTTACCGATTATATCAATTCCTCTGCACCTTCTAGGGGTAATAAATAATTCAGCTTTATTTGGTTGTGGAGTGATTATAATATTAATTAGGCTTCTGTTTTCACTGAAATTTAGACAGCCATGGTGGTCATTCTTATTTCATTCATTTGCTGAAACAATATTCTTATTAATTAGTATCTCCTCTTTTGTTAAGTATAATTTCTTAGGCGGAATTGAATGGAAAGATAGAAAATATGGTAAACAAATCAAATAATAATGTAGTAGTAATAGGATCTGGGTTAGGCGGAATATCATCAGCCCTTAGGCTTTCTAAAATTGGATATAAAGTATCTATAATCGAGAAAAATGAGTCTTTGGGTGGCAAAATATCATCATTTAAAAGTAAGGGGTACAAATTTGATCAAGGCCCATCTTTAATAACCTTGCCTAAACACTTTGAGGAGCTGTTTAATGATATTGATGAAAATATAAATGAACATATAGATCTTATTAAACTTAACCCAATGTGCAGATATTTTTTTGATGACGGGTCAAAAATTGATTATTTCTCCTCACTTGATTTAATGAAAAGAGAATTTGATAAGATTGGCGAAGATTTTAAAAATTTTTATAACTTCTTATCCATAGGATCAAAAATTTATGAACTATCAGAAAAGACTTTTTTAAATTTCCCTATGGGAAAATTCCCTTCAAATATAAAATTTAAAGAATTGATTAGGTTCCCTTATTTAAGTTCTATAAAAAGCTACCAATCATTAGTAAATAAAACTTTTTCTTCAAAAAAAATTAAACAAATTCTTGAGCGTTACCCTACTTATGTGGGCTCTTCTCCTTCAAATGCTCCCGGAATGCTCTTTATAATTCCATATATAGAATATGCTTTTGGCAGCTGGTACATAAAAGGAGGTATTTATAAATTAATTGAATCTCTAGAAAAGCTCTTAATCAAAAATAATGTGGAAATAATAAAAAATTGTACTGTTCAAAATATTCAAACTTCCAATAATGAGGTTTTTGGAGTGGAGACCTCTAAGGGGCCAATACCTGCAAAAATAATTATAAATAATACTGATGTATCAAACTTAGATAAACTCCAAAATAAGAAATCCAATCAAGATATAAATAATTACTCATTATCTGGCTTTGTAATCATGCTAGGATTAAAGAAGAAAATAAATTTAGAGCATCATAATATTATTTTTTCTAGTAACTACAAAAGAGAATTTGATGATTTATTCAAAAGAAAAAAATTTCCTGATGATCCAACAATATATGTCTGCAATTCAACTGCCTCAGATGGAAGTGTTGCACCAAAAAACTGTTCAAATTTGTTTATAATGGCAAACTCTCCAGCCACAAATAGATCTTGGACTGATGATGACATTGAGTCTGCTAGAAAAAAAGTCTTTAAAAATTTACAGAAAATAGGTATACATATAGAAAAATCTACAATTGAGGTTGAGAAAATTCAAACCCCTAACTATTTTATGAGTCAGCATAATTCTTATGGAGGATCTCTATATGGGAAAAATTCTCATGGAATTAAAAATTCCTTTTTCAGGCATCCAAATAAAGAAAAAATTAAAGGCCTTTATAATGTTGGAGGCACTAGTCACCCCGGAGGAGGAACTCCAACAGTAATTAAATCATCAAAAATAACTACCAATATGATAAAAAATGACTATTAAAAAAATATTTAGCTTGTCTTTGTTGGCATTTTTTTTAGTGCTTTTTACTGGAGGAATATTAATACAATTTTTGAATCCGGAAATGTTCAAAAACACTGAATGGACACCTCCAACATTCATTCTAGTTGCATCAATTCTTTGCCTTATTAACCAAAAAAAAAGGACTGTATTTTTACTGCTTTTGTCAGGGCTTATAGGATTTTTTTCTGAAATAATAGGTATTATCACTACTTTTCCTTACGGAGAATACACCTACACTTCAAAGCTAGGTATAAAAATTTTTGATGTTCCGTTAGTACTTATATGCTCCTGGATAATTGTGACAAATTTAGCTTTAGATTTAATTTCTTTTTTAAAAATTAAGAAAATATTTTTTCCATTCATATTTTCATTTATTACTACTTTTTATGATTTACTTATAGACCCATTAATGTCTGGCCCATTAAATTACTGGGCATGGAATGGAAATGGGGGAGGGTTTTATGGAGTCCCCCTTGAAAACTTTTTTGGATGGTTCTTGGTAAGTTTATTTATCAGCATACTTCCCTGGAGAACATGGAATAATTCATTTTTTCCAATATCAGTAAACATATTGTTACCAATATTTTTTATAACAACCTCACTAGCCAATGAGCTTTACATTCCGGCACTATTGGGAATACTGCTGATTTCTTCTTATATTATTCTTATTCTTAGAAGCAATTTATTTAAACCTGATATCCTCTCCTAAAATCAGCTTCTGTTGGTATAACATCTCCAAAATCTTTATCGCTAGATTTTAATTCATCTTCAATCATTGAAATTACATCCCATTTTGGGCTATATCCAAAGTCATTGATTGATGCGGTTAAATCAAATTCATAAAAAGTTGGAGTTATTGGCATCTCTACTTTGCAATAATCAAGATTCATGTTTTCAGATAATTTAGGAATAACATCTGACCAAGCAAAGCTATTGGGCCCTGCAATCTGATACGTTGAGCCTAAAGTATTGCCATTACAAATCATTGAATCATATGCGTGAACAATATCTCTTATGTCTATAACATGCTTTTTCCAAGATTTACCTTCATGGGTAGGGATTATCAGTTGCTTTCCTTCCAAAATATGTTGATTTAATTCAGATATAACCTTGTCTATATTTGGATTATCAGAATTCTTTAAAGCTTCAGTGTAATAACCTGTATAAAATTGATTCCATCCGCATACCTCAAATCGCCCAAAAACCATTGAAAATCTAAGTATTGTAACTGGTAAGTTTTGTGATTTGTAATATCTTTTCGATAAATTTTCTGCAAGAATCTTTGAATATCCATACCAATCAGTAGTATCTTGCGGCAAATCAAATTCTGAAATGGGGCTTGTTAATTTTTTTTCAGGATATTTAGAAATCGTAGAATCTGTGCTAGTAACAATAAGGTGCTTTAGCTTTGCATTTTTTGAGCACGCTTCAAGAATATTGAACGTCCCTTTAACATTTATATCAAAATACTGATTAGGAGAGAATGGGCCTCCAGACTGAAAAGCAGCCCCCATATGAAGAACTACTTCATTTTCATATACTGCCCTACTAACATCATCAAAATTTTCTAAATCTCCTACTATAATCTTGCAGCCAAGTTTTTCCATTTTTTCAATTTTTTGATCTTTGCTCCAAGAAAATCCTGTCACATTGTGTCCTGACTTTATTAAAAAATTTGCAACATTAGCACCAATTCTGCCAGTTATCCCGGTGATTAATATATTCATAAATTACCTCTTTTCAAAAAAATATAAAGACCTATACTAGATATTAATATTATTGTTTGAGGGGGATTTTTGAAAATAAATAAAATAATGACTAAGAAAGTCGGAACAATTACCCCTTCTTCAACTGCTACAGCTTGTTCTGCAACAATGAAAGAATTAAACATAGGGTCCTTAGTTGTTATGCAAAATGGCAAAGTAGAAGGAATAATAACAACATGGGACATTACATCAAAATGCATTGGTTCAGGAAAGAATCCAAATGACTGTACAGTTTTTGAAATTATGACATCTCCGGTGTTCACAGCTGACTTCAATACTGATGTTATGGAAGCTGCCAGGGTAATGGCTGATAGAAAAATTAGCAGACTTCCAATAATTCAATTAGGAAGTTTAGTTGGGATTGTGACTTTTGCAGATATATCTCAGGCAGTAGATCAGTTTACTAAAGATGTGCTAGGGAGCTGGAAAACATGAGTGAAAATAAGCCTAATATTATTATAATTCTAGCTGATGACTTAGGGTACTCAGACCTAGGGTGTTACGGATCAGAAATTAAAACTCCTAATATTGACAGCTTAGGGAATAATGGAATTAAATTTTCTCAATTCTATAACCAAGCCAGATGCAGTCCTTCAAGGGCCTCTCTGATGACAGGTCTTACGGGTCATCAAGCAGGGGTTGGGCAATTATCTGGAGATTTAGGTGCACCGGGCTACAGAGGATTTATAAATAATGAGTGTGTCACGGTTGCTGAAGTTCTGAAACAAGAAAGTTATGATACTTATTTGTCAGGCAAATGGCATCTTGGAGGAAGCTGGGATCCAAGAGAAAAAGACAGCTGGGAAGCTGGAACTGATAATCACCCAACACCAATGCAAAGAGGCTTTGACAATTTTTATGGAATAATGGATGCGGCATCTAGTTTTTTTAGGCCTGAAAGTCTTATGGATGGCAATAAGTTTATAGATATTGATGATCCGGATTATTATTTTACTGATGCTATGTCAGATAGAGCATGTGAAATGATAAGTGGCTCTATGGAAAATGAAAATCCTTTTTTCTTATACCTATCATACACAGCACCTCATTGGCCTCTTCATGCAAAACCTGAAGATATTGCAAAATATGAAAGTAAATATCTCAAAGGGTGGGATTATTTTAGAACTGCAAGGCACGAAGAAATGAAAGGTTTAGGCATTATAGACTCAAAATGGGATATATCTCCAAGAGATTCAGATGTAGGAGATTGGGAAGATGCAAAATATCCAGATTGGGAAGATTCCAAGATGGCAGCTTATTCGGCGATGATAGATAGCATGGATCAAGGCATTGGAAGGGTAATTCAAACATTAAAAGCTAATAACCAGTTAGAAAACACTCTTATTTTCTTTATGTCTGATAATGGTGGCTGTGCAGAACTGATGAGAGAAGACGGAGATTGGAGCAATACATCACAATGGGAAACCAACACTATAAATGGAGAGCCAGTAAGAGTAGGTAATATACCTAATTTAAGACCTGGCCCAGGAACAACTTTTCAAAGTTATGAGACGCCTTGGACAAATGTTAGCAATAGCCCTTTTAGGCTATTTAAAAGATGGATACATGAAGGAGGCATAAGTGCTCCACTAATTGTTCATTGGCCTTTAGTAATAAAAGAGTCAAGGGTAGAATCTGAATCAATTCATATTATGGACATACCTGCAACTTCAATAGAAGCTGCGGGTGCGAAATACCCTAGTGAATATAATGGCAATAAAATAAAGCCCATTGAGGGAGAAAGTTTTTTGCCTCTTCTTGCTAATAAATGGTCACGCGAGAAGCCTATGTACTGGGAGCACGAAGGTAACCAGGGAATTAGAAAAGGAGAATGGAAACTGGTAAGAGAATTTGGCAAAGATTGGGAGCTTTACAACATGAATGAAGACAGAACAGAGCTAAATGACCTTTCATCTACAGAAATCGGCAGGGTAAAAGAGATGAGCAAAGAATGGAAAGAATGGGCTAAAGTTAGTAACGTACTTCCTTGGCCAGTAGACCCGAATGTTATGGCAAAAAGATTGGAAGGAGATCACTCTCACATTCATCAACATAGGGGGCCTACTGCCGGTCAAATCGCTGAAGGGAAAGGTAAGTTTCTTTAGTATGCCTTATTTAGAAGTTTTATGGTTTCCTGGTAGAGATGAAGCTCAAAAAAAACAACTTGCTAAAGAAATTACTGCATCATTTGTCAAAATAACTGGATGTAAGCCTAATGCGGTTGAAATTATATTTAAAGAAATTTTAAAAGAAAATAGCGCAAGCTCAGGAGAACTTATCAATGAAAATTGATTTATTAATATTATATAATGATTCTTGCCCATCATTAGATCCTACAATTAAAAGAATTAATGAAATTATTGAGGAGAATAGCTTAGCAGCTAACCTATCCACAAAATTACTAAAAAATGATAAGGAGGCTATTCAATGGAAATTCGCAGGTTCTCCCACAATATATATAAATGAAGTTCAGTTTGAGCCAATCGATTCAGATTTATACAGACTAGAAAACTGTAGAACATTTGTTAATGATGAAGGTAAAATTTCACCAATACCTTCTAAAAATAAGTTACTTAAGGCTTTTCTAAAAGTCTAGAGAAAGGGAAAAAATGCCAAATATAAAATTAAACGCTCCATATGTAAATTTTATTCTTCCAGCAACCTCTGATGAAAGTTACAGTTTAGACCACCCCTCTTTAGGGGAAATAAAGGTTGTAATTTTTAGTTGCAACCACTGCCCTTATGCCCAGGCATGGGAAGATAGAATAATTAATATTCAAGAAAGATTCTCCAAAGATAATGTAAGCATAATTATGATTAGCTCAAATGATGCATCTAAATATCCCGAAGATAGCTTCGAAAAAATGAAAGAAAGGCACAGCGAAAAAAAATTTAACTTTCCTTATCTTTATGACGAAAGCCAAGAAGTATCCAAGATGTATGGAGCTGAAAGAACACCAGAAGTTTTTGTGTTTGATTCAAATAGTTTGTTGAGATATACAGGAGCAATTGATGATAATTATGAAGATGAATCCTTAGTAAAATCTAAATACCTAGAGGACGCATTAGATAGCATAATCAAAGGAAATAAGGTCATGATTGAAACTACAGATGCAGTTGGGTGTACGATCAAATGGAAATAATTTAGTTAAGCATAAATTAAGTGTCCCAAAGAATAAATTTTATATTACTTTATTATTTACTTGCCAATGGTTTTGGGTTTTCTGTTTTTGTTACTAGAGGAATAATTGTAAGTTGGTACATACTAGATCAAACAAATTCAACCTTACTAGTTGGGCTTATTACTGCTATTCCTACCATGACACTACCATTTTTAAGTCCTATTGGAGGAAGATTGGCAGATTCTATTTCTAGAAAATTAGTTTTCTTTATAACAAGAATAGCTATTTTCTTAATTTTAATTGCAATGGCTCTTTCTATAAATTTAAACTTCTATTCTTTTATATTTTTAATAATAACTTCAGTATTTTTTGGGTTAGCATCTAGCTTGGAAGCCTCATCTCAGCAAAATTTACTTATAGATATTATGGGAATAGAAAATGTTTCTAAAGGAAATGGGTATAAAGAATTATTCAATAGTAGCTTAAATGTAGTACTTCCTATAATTGTCGGTATATTACTAACAATTCTTTCCTCATCTTTAATTTTTTGGGTACTTCCAGCTATTGGTTTTTTGGCATTATTTTTCGGGTATCTTCTTTTTAATGGCTTTAATTCAATTAATTCAGAAATTAAGGAAAATCAAAGTTTTTCAGAAGTTACGATCAAAGACTCTTTAATTTATATCAAAAACACTGAAAATATTTGGATATTACTTTCTCTTGGCTTTGGCATGATGTTGTTTTGGGCTTTCCCTCAACCCTTACTACCATTGTACTCAAGAGAAATATTAAATATTGGAGGTAGTGGTTATGCAGTTTTATCAGGATTGTATTTTGCTGGCTCAATGATTGGATCAATACTTATAACATTGTCTATAATCAAAATTAAAAGTTCAAAAATTTTGATTATAAGTGCATTATTGTTTAGCTTTTTTGTTTTACTTGCTTATCACTCAACATCACCAGTTTTATGCGGCATATTCATATTGCTTTCAGGTATATCTCACTCTGCCTGGTGGATATCTATGCTAGTTTTTTTGCAAACAATTGCAAAAGAATCTTATAAGGGCAGAGTTATTGGATTTTATTTCGGGTTATTGGTGTCAGTTGCTATTGGCTCAATTATTGGCGGCCTTATAGCAGAATATATAGGGATAAGGCCAACTATCTATGTAGCTATGGCATCTTTGGTATTTATTCATTTGATAACGTTTATTTCTCCAAAATTCAGAAGTTTAAATTTATCTAATAAAGATTCATATTAGTATTGCTTTTAAATTTGTTTTTTTGCAACATATCGATGTATGAATCCTCTATTAGGTAAAAATTTTATTTTTTTAATCACTGCCAACTGTCTTGCGTTCTGTGGATGGGTTTTTAGAAATTACTTAATTAATTGGTATGTGCTGGAAAAAACAAACTCTACTTTAATGGTAGGGCTATTTGCAGCAATACCTACTTTTTTTGTATTATTCCTATCTCCTTTTGGTGGACAGTTAGCTGATAAATTTTCTAGGAAAACAATTTTTCTAATTATGAGAATTTTTAGTATGACCTTCTTTTTTCTTTTGGCCTTCTTTATTCACATAGAATTGTATCCTCTTTTATTCATTGCTTTATGCTTTTCAGGAATTGGAATTACAGCTGGACTAGAAATAAGTGCTTCTAGAAATTTAATCTTAGATATTGTTGGATTTAAATATTTAACTTGGGGCAACTCTATTACTGAATTTCTTAATTCATTTTTGAGTACAATTGGGCCATTAACTATTGCAGTATTTTTTACATCTATATCTGACACAAGAGTATTTTTCACTATGCCTGCCGCACATTTTGCGAGTGTTATAT
>MDTC01035262.1_pt1 | contig 15232 bp, 12 predicted proteins | sample 811181 | NCBI WGS metagenome assembly MDTC01 (sample SAMN05326644, study PRJNA326480) | marine metagenome | isolation source: seawater | place: Pacific Ocean: North | collected 2011 | reverse complement strand
ATCTCTTTAACCTCAAACCAATGGAGAAATACTATGAGAAGATCAGCCAGTGAAATCTTAAGAAACCTAGATATGAGGATTGCTCACCTTGAGAAAAAGTCGTCCAGAGATAGTTTATATTATCGTCTTGATCGTCTTGAAAATAACTTTGAGGATAAAGTCATTGAACTTCTTGAAAAGAGTGTCCTCTCAGTGGGTAAAGACGGCAAAAAATATGTTGTGGTCGGAAAAACTGAGGTTGATGAGTTTAACGGTAAGTATAAATATATCATTTCGGATTTCTATATTCCTTTAGATACAAGGTCTATTCTTAAAGAGTTTAGAGTTCTTACAAGTAGATTAGGAGTAAGTGTTACGGATAAGGAAATCATTGAATACCTTACGGAAGATGTTGAGGGAAACTGGACTGAACATTGGTACTTTGATGATGATGAACCAGAGGCGAGGCATTTTGATTTAGAAGCGATTAGAGATAACGCAAGAAACAATACTAGAGATGACATATATTACGATGTTTATGAAGATTTTGAAATTCGTTCGGACGACTTAGAATTAAAAGGTAATCAGTTAGTACAACACTTTCAGGCTCAGTGGCAAATAGAATTAGGTCCAAGATATTAGTGGTTGATCCCTTGTTCACATAAAGGACAAGTATCACCAATCTCGCACTTAATACTTTATAACCTAGTCATTAGGCTAGGTGTAAGAGATCTTAGAATGAACCTCATCTTCTTCGGGATTTGGGGTTTTTTTGTATGTGGTGCGAGTACAGTAGGTCGTTGGTTGGCTAGAGACAACCGAACATTTTTGATAGACAGGGATGAATCATGGAATTCAAAAATAAGATAATCCAAGGCGATTGCATTTCAGTAATGTCTGAAATGCCCCACGATTCTATTGCGGCTTGCATTACAGATCCCCCATACAACTATGAGTTTATAGGTCGAAATTGGGATGATAAAGAAATCAGTCGTAGGTTAGATAGGATCAAGGACAGTAAAACTCTGATAAAGAACATCCCCTATGGGGGTGGACTCGCAGGAGGGGTGCGTAACGCAAGATGGTATAAGCGAAATCAAGATAATGTGATAGAGTATACAGATTGGTGTAAAGAATGGGGAAAGGCATTATTCAAAGTTTGCAAGCATGGGGCACCTGTAGCTGTTTTCAACAGCACTAGAACAATCGCTCATGTCCAAGTTGCCTTAGAAGAGGCTGGTTTCTATACACGAGATATTCTAGTATACAGAAGGCATTCTGGCATACCAAAAGGGCTTAATCTTAAGCGAAAACTTGAAAAGATGGGTCATCCCGATGCAGAGAGATGGGATGGTTGGCATACTTGCTTTAGAAATGAATGGGAATCAATAGTCTTAGTTCAAAAACCTTTACTAAAGAATTATTGGGAAACTCTTCAGAAAACAGGTGTAGGGGTCTTCAAAACAATCAACGAAGATGGTTCTTTTCAGTCAAATATACTAGAAGGCTATTACAGCAAATCAGAGAAGAAATATGCTCATTGCACCGTAAAGCCCCTTGAGTTAATTAAGAAGTTGATTGTTACGCTAGTACCCAAATCTGAGGATAACATAGTCTTCGACCCCTTTGCAGGAAGTGGAACAACCTTAGTTGCGGCTAAACAGCTCGGATACCATTATACAGGCATTGAAATAGAGGGGGAGTATGTGGGGATCATCAAAGATCGTTTGGCTGAAGCCTCTCAATAAGATACTAGAATGAACCTCATTTCCCTTTGGGATTTGGGTTTTTTTCGTATCTAGGGTTTTATAGTTTCTTTATGGCTACTCATAAGTGATCTCACTTAACCTCAAACCAATGGAGAAAATCAATGAAAAGGTATGCAGAAGACTACGATTATATCAAAGATATGGGTATGGATGCCTATAGAGATATGAAGAGAGAAGAAAGGGAAACTCAAGATCTTGTTGATGGGTTTTCTTGGGATGACACTATTTACTCTGGTGGTGATCTAATCCAACCTTCCAATGGTGAAGTGTTTGAGATTAAGAGGAGTGCCTACGATCCAGAATATGCACCTATTTTTAGTGGCGAAACACATTACACAAGTGAATCCTATAAGGGCAGATCACTCGGCATCCCTATGGTTAAACTGAATAAGAAAACTATTCAGCGTCTTTCATTACTGGGTCTTCAATTTGCGGCTAATGCTTTCCGTGCTAAAAGATCAATACCCGCTTTAAATGATGCTCTTTTGCCAACTCCTAGATATAAAGGTTCTTACCCAAAAGGGAAGATAAAGACTCTTGAAATGGGGAATACTTACTTGGCGTTAAGCAAAAAGTCTCCAGAAAAGATTGCGAGAAAACTCTTAAAGAAATACAAAGGTATTCCAGATTGGGCTGAAGGTCTTGAGGAGGGTGTAAGTAAGGGTATTCTCGTCATTGCACGAAGTGAAGATGATAATAGGAAACTTTGCTTTGAAGCTAATCGAGGTGCAGAGGATCTACTCTCTGAGTATTTCAAGGTTCAGAAGAAGGGTGGGCTTCTCTTCTTAGATAAGAAGCCAGTCGAGTATGAGATCTTCCAAGAAGAAAACTGGACTAAGCGTACTATCTCTACTGATAACCAAGAGAAGTTGGACATCTTAGCTATCGCTAATGAACGCCTACGCCCAGATCACAACAAAGAGTTCATTGAAGATTGCATGAGGAGACTTGGTGAGGATGAAAGTCTCACTGACCAGGATTTAAAGCGTATTCGTGCAATCATGTATCGTATTGGGATGAAACCTCAGACTAACTCTTTCCGACAAGCTAGTCTGAGAAGATGTGCTAGTGGTTGTGGGTGTTCGCACTGCACTTGTAAAAGAGAAGCAGGTAAAACAAGACGAAGAGTTCCAAGAGATATGTTTCGCAGACCATCTCGCAACATCATGCCAAGAGACTTGGAAAAGGTAAGGTCAAAAGCGATCCCTCCGAACGCTTATGATGACATTCCTTTTTCGGGTGGACAACATGACTTCTATGGTGCTTTGCATGACCTTGTAGAAGAAGGATATGAGTCAGATCAGATTGTTAAAAAACTAACTCGTAGATTCAAGGTTAAAGCTCCTTTTATTCTTGAGCAGTTAAGACGATTCTATGGTGAGGTAATGCGTGTTGCTAGTGGTGAAAAGTCTGCTTTACAAGTAAGTCGCTCTACAGCTACAGAACTCTCTCTAAGAGCTATGAGAGAAATCGCCAGTGAACTCAATTGTCGCTTAAAAGACTGTTATACACAAGTTCTTAAAGAAGGTTATGATAGAGAGTTAGGTATCACATATCTTCTTGTTTATGGTGAAAATGATGATCTTATGGATCATAAAAGTCTGTTCTTTGTAGTTGCCGATCAAGACGGTGAGCAAGCTATTGAAGATTTCCACAAAAGCGAGAGAGAAATGACCAAGTTTTTTAAAAACTTAATCTCGTAAGTTTCTCTTCAAACATCGTAGATAAAGACGCTCTTATGAACATTCTGTTAACAGAGAGTTTTGATAACATACTTTAACAATAAAAGACCTCTCTACTCCCCTAAATAGTATAAGGTATAGGTACTATCTAGGAGAGGAATAGAAAATGTCCTTAGACACCAAATACAGACCTAAAACTTACACAGATGTTTTAGGTCAAAAAGCGACCATTCAAACGCTTAAAGGATTTATCAAGTCAGACGCAGGGTGGAGACAGTCTTATCTATTTGCAGGGCCTTATGGTAGTGGTAAAACCACACTAGGTCGTATTATGGCTAGGGCTTTACTCTGTAGTTCCCCTGTAAATGGAGAACCTTGCGATGAATGTCATTCGTGTAAAGCAATGTTATCGGGTAGCCATGATTCATTTATTGAGGTGGATGCAGCCACGAACAGTGGTAAGGCAGATGTAAAGAAGTTGCTTGAGGAGCTTGGTTATGCTTCTTTCTCGGGAAAGAAGAAACTCTACCTCTTTGATGAAGCACACCAATTATCTAAAGACGCACTAGACGCTTTGCTCAAGCCGATGGAAGAAAATGATCGTGGATCATTTGATAAGAAACTCGTCTGTATTTTTGCGACCACTGAACCAGAAAAGATGAGACAGACGGTACTGAGTCGTTGTGCCCCTGCTTTTATCATTCGTCATGTGGATTCAGAAGAGATCGCAGATCGACTACAAAAAGTTTGTGAGTGGGAAGGTTTTAAGTATGAACGAGAAGCACTTGTTTTAATAGCGGACTTTACAGAGGGTCATATTAGAGATGCTTTGAAAGCTATTGAGGGAGTGGCTTCATCAAATGATGGGGTGGTTGGATTACAAGGTGTAAGAGCTTATCTTCATGTAGATCGTAATGATGTGATATGTAATCTATTACTTGAAGATAACGCTAAATGTTTAAGTCTTATAGATGAGTTATTGCAATCGACTCCTGTAGGTATTGCATATGATCGTTTGCAATCTGCTTGTATGTTTTCGATTTCATTGGGAATGAAGGCAGGCATTCCCCCACCCTATTGGAATAGGGAAATGTTACAAGAGATTTGGAATCGTCATGGTATGCCTTTGTTGAGTCTTGCAGACAACTTAGCAAGTCGACCGATTAGACCAACTGCAGGTATGTTTAAGTGCGATGTTTTAAAATGGAAAATAGGGGGTATAAGTTTTCCAGTAGTGCAACAACAAAAAATTGAAGAAAAAATAACGATTAAAGAAGAAGAACCGCAATTTGACCAGAATAAAAAAACTCTTTCTCTCACAGAGTTTACTAACATGGTAAAAGGGATAGTGTCTATCTAAATTCTTTTACCGTGAGCAACTTATGAGAGAAACTTCTTGGGTGGTCTTGGAGTTATCATCTAAAGGCGAAGATGAAGCTATCAACGGCACCCTGAAAAGTCGTATTGTTTATGAAACATCTTTTACCGAAGATGACATATACATTCCTATTATAAAGCAAAGCTACCAAGACCCTATTTGGTTGATGGAGGGGTATATTTTCATAAAGTGTGGTTATGGAGCTTCTGATTACTATAGGTTAAAGCAAGTTGGTCTAGTTTTTAATATCATTAGTCAAATAGATGAACATTCTAAAATGATTAGTAAAGGGGTCATCTCAGATAAACAACTCAAACACATGATTAAAAGAGCGGATAACTTAGGGGGTTCTTTTAAATGTGGGGATGAAGTTAGGGTAAAAGCGGGTCCTTTTAAGGGGTTTGAGGGTGAGGTTCTTTTAACTTGGAGAAATGAAGACATAAGAATGTACTCCATAAGGCTCAATTTTCGCAGTGTGGAAATCCTCTACACTATAGACTGTTTATCTGTAGAAGGAACTTGAAATGGATCAAAGATTAATGGAGCAGATTTTCTCTGATTCTCAGGGATTGCATACTTGTCCCTCACCTCGACACATAACGGAGGAACAAAAAGATTCCATCCAAAATATTCTCAATCATATGAGTAACATTTCTCCTATAGAAGCCGATATGGTAGAACTTCATCTGCTTCATGGATTAAGTCAGGCTTATTTAGGTAAAATATTTGGGTACACACAACCCAATGTTCATTACAGGGTCAATCGAGGTTTAGAGAGATTGAGGGTCTATTCGCAAATAGAGATATATGAGGAAAGTGAACTTAGAAAAACCTTAGCTAGTTTCTTTACAGATCCAAAAGACATAGAAGTTTTAGTTCTTTTATATTTGTACTCTAGTCAAAGTTATGTCGCTCGGATAGTCGGAGATACCCAAGGAAAGGTAAGGTACAGATACCTTAAATGTTTGAAAGCTATGAAACACTCGCCCAAGTTGAAAGATGTATACAAAACATTTAAGATTATTAGTGAAAATATCACCTTATTGAGAGTGGTTTCTGAGGAGGAGCAAAAGAAGAGAGTTATATTATGAATAAGATTTTACCCAAAGACTTAGTTCAAAAATGGGTTAATGAGGTTATGACTCAAAGTTACGATATAACAATACATCCTCAAGAGTATCCCTTTGGAGAAAAATTCATTAGGAGTCTTCAAAAAGAAGATTGGGATGTTGCCATCATAGAAGACCACAAAATAGTGGTAAGTTCTAATGATCCTCTTAAACTTGCAAGCCTTGCGATCAAGTTAAAAAGAATGGGCTACTTGATCGAAGATTAGTTTAATAAATCCTTTATATCTCTCCCTGTTATAATTAATTAAGGAGAATAATATGACTCGTCATTCAAGAAGAAGAAATCGTATAGTGAAACCTTTTAGGGGTCAACTCTTCGATATGGTGGTTAAGAACTTTGCGTATGTTGCTATACCAGATTCTTTAGGTAGGCCAGTAAGAGATGAAAAGGGTAAACTTAAGAGGTCAAGAAGGAAAGAGGTCATTGATACCTTTTCTACCTATTACAATCTTTGTCTTGTTGATGAATACTTTAAGATGCTTTATGAAAGTATGCTGAAGGGTGAAAAAGACATTTCATCAAGTATGGAAAAAGACTTCTCTATTTCTTGGAAATACTTACTGAGAAGATTCGCTTCTAAAGCACCAAGAGGTATGAGAGAGAATGCACTTAGAGTAGAGAAAAGACTTCCGGAGATTGACGAAGCTATCAATAATGGAATGGATAAGTTAAAGTCTGGATCTGATCTTAGAAGTGTACTTATTGAGTTAAAAAAGATAACACGAGGAACTAACTTTAAGCGTCTTATTGAGTTTTATGCAGAACACTTAGATAACACATTCAAAATGTTCGGTATGAATGTTCAATCTGAGATGAAGAACAACCCTAAATTTAACATTCGTTATTTTCAGTTCTCAGAGGGTGATGAGATAAGTGAAGTTATTTCTCAGTCTTCTAGTATCATCAAAGCTAAAGTTGAAAAGTCTGCTAAACTTAAAAAGCTAAGAGATGCTAAGTTGAAATCTTCTCTATTAAAAGAGGGACACCATGTTGAAACCCAACCCTACTTTGTTAAAGATAAGGGTATGGCTTATCTGACAGTGGCTTATGATGCAAGGGCAACTCAAGTACCTAAACCTAGAAATAAACCCAATTTTCCAGAATTTAAGCAACGAGAATATGACCTTATTACCAATCTTGAGTCTTTGGTTAAAGGGCAAACAATCTATGATCGAGGTGTTGATCCTAAAGAGTTCTTTATAGCACCTCGATGCTCTATTCAATATAGTGATAGTGGTAGACCTAGCCTTGTCTATAAAGAGGGTGCAAAAGAGAAAAATGAAGAGTTGATTGAGATCATTAAAGTTGCAAGAAAAAGAGCTCATCAGTTTTCATTTCCAGAATACAAAGAGGGATTTGGTCTAAAACCTAATGGTGAACCCGAAGCAGGTTATCACACAAAAGGTATTTTAAAAGGCAAACCAAGATTTCGCTATAAAGTGCCTAAAACTAGACTTAAAAAGTACAGACAAGCTGTTAAGGTTTTCACTAAAGTCTTACAGTTCAGATCTCAATGCGAAAACTTGTCAAACCACGCAAAGGAAGTTTTTAAATATAAACAAGAGTTAAAGCCTTTTATTAAAGGTGTCTACAGCAGTGAGTTCACAGATGAACTGGGTACTTCTTATATTCGTTTTAACAGTATGAAAAGACTCGCAAAAAAGATAATCCAAAAGAGAGAAGCTAGGACATTAGTTAAAAACTCTGAACCTACAATTTCTGAAAAGACTATCTTAGTTGATGATTACCCTGTTTGGAAAGGTGGGAAGATCACTTATGGTGAGAGAAAGATTAGGATTGCAGAGTTTAACTATGGCGGCAGAGCCAAATATAATCCTATACACCACAAAGACCTGTTGAAAGAAGCACTGCAAAGAATCAACTTAGGAAGGTCTAGGGATAGTCTAACAACAGAACAAGAAGCACGAATCCTAACTCCTAAGTTTAGGGAGATCAAAGGAACAGATGGTATTACAAAAACACTCCAACTCTGCACCTTAAAAGATTCAGAGGGAAATGAAATCGAGATTATAGTTTCCGGTAGATATGCAGGTTATGAACTCGATGTGATCTTAAATATGGAGGGTAGGTTTTATGAGGGTGGTTACCATATAAAAGACATACAAACAGGAGAAAGTAGGAAAGTTGCCCTACCTCGTATGGTCTTTGATGAAGAGGGAAATGTTTCTACGCTTATTGAGAACCAAGTTGGGATGGACAAGTGGGAATATGAACAAAGATTAATTGAACCTTACATTTCGTTCAATCCTGTAACTAAAAAACTAGTGTTAGGTATTCCTGGCGGAACTATGGGAACAGCCGACAGAAACTTAATGCGAGGTCTTGCTAAACAAGTAAGCACTATAAATGAAAAGAGAGATCCCGCTATCAAAAGTGAAAGGGTACAAAGCCTAAATCCATTTTTCACTTTTGAAGCAGAAGACTTTGAAACTATTCGTGAAACTCTAGGTTCTGTGGCAATGAGTGCCACAGCTACAAAGTACATTGACGAATATTATGAGAGTTTAAGAGCTAAAGAAAACTCTATGACTGTTGAAAACACTGAGAGATTTACTCCAGAATCTCTTGGGGGATTCGTTCAAACCACTGCTAGAGGTACTTTCAAGTTTAGCAATAAACAAAGAGAAGCGGCTGCTTGGCTTGAAGCGTCTAACATGAGAGGTGTTATTGCTCTTGATACTGGTGTTGGTAAAACCCTAACTGCATTGATGGCCATTAAAAATGCGATCAATGAAGAAATGGAAAAGGGTGGCAAAGAGCGTAGGTTCTTATATGTCTCTCCTAAAAGTCTTGTAGGAAACCTTAAGGGTGAAGTTAAGGCTTTCATGGTAGAGGGTGGAGAAACCTTTATTCGTGAAGATGGCGTTGAAGAAAAAGTACCGAATTGGAAAAAAATTGTTAGTTCTCGCATTGATGAAGTTTCCTATGAAGATTTTGTGTCTCGATTCAAAGAGATTGAAAATATCGAGGGTGAACTTCTCAAACTAGATGATGGTCCGAAACTTACATCCGAAGCTAAAAGATTAAACAGAGAAGTCAAACACAAGGGTGAAGTTGCTACGATTACTTACGAGATTGGATATAAAGATGGTAAAGAGGTGTGGAAAAACGAGATCGACTTTGAAATCGGAAACACTCTTGATGTAGAAGCTCGTACAGCATCTACAAAGCCTAAAGCAGATGATATTCGTATCTCTAAAGAACTGATCTCTTATCCCTCTTTAAGTGCGAGCCAAGAAAAAGAGCGAAAGAAAACCCTCTCTGAAACTCGTAAGTCTATAAACAAGTACAAGAGAGAACTTAAAGTCAAGCAGTTTCCAAAAGTTAATAAATACTTTGAAGATCAATATCATGCTTGCTTCTTTGACGAGATTAACGAAATCTTTAGTGGGAAAGGCAAGGCAAGTAAGAACTATGCAGTATCTTCTCTAGCACACCCTCGTAAGGTGTTTTTAACTGCTTCTGCTTTAGATCGTGATCCTATCGACCTTTATCGTTTGTCTACTTTGGCAAAGGGATCTATACCAACTAAAAAGAGCGAAAAATCTTTTGCTGAAAAGTACGGAAATGTTGTCTCTGGTCGTATGGTAGGTCTTAAACCTAATAAAGAAGTACGCACTCAGTTTTATAACTGGGTTAAAGAAAATGCGTATTTCTCTCCAAAGATGGACATCTCAGTAGACGCTAGGTTTGGTGTAGATTATGAAGATGTAGGGCTACCTAGTTTACAAGAACTATATAGTCGAACGATAACTACTCAAATGAGTCCTAGTATTGAAGCAGAGTATCGAAAAGAAGCTAAGAAGATCTCTGGAGAACTTAAAGCAATGCTCTCTAAGTATCGAAATCTGAAAGATCAACTTTCTACTTTAAAAGACACTCATGGTGATCTTTTTGATAGCACTAAGAGCAAAACCTACCAAGACCTTACTCTTGCTACAGGCAAAGTAAAAAAGGCTTTAAAAGAACTTACTAAAATCTCTTCTAAGGTTGAAGGAAAAGTTGATGTTGCTACGAGAGTATTCAAGGAAAATAAAAAGTCGAGGTTCTTATACTTCTGTACCGATAAAGTCCTTGCTCGTAAAGTAGCTAAGTCAAACAGCAAAGAAGATAAGTCTTCTGTTCATGCCTTGCTATGGGATAACGACATTACATTCTATCAGAATGGGAAAAAGGTAGCTGGAGTAAAAGCAAAAGATAAGATGAGTCTCAAAGAGTTTGATCTTACAGTGAACCCGAATATTTGGTCTGATATTAGAGTTGCGAATGAAGAAGATGAAATCGACCCTACTTGGGCTATGAGTATTTCTAAGAAGTATGTGAAAAATAACGCTACTTTGGCAACCGCAGTTTGCTCTGACAGTTATGCTCGTGGGTTTAACTTTCAAACTTTTGATAAAGTTGTCCATCTTGATCGTGGGGATGGTTTTGATTCTGAACTTTTGAAGCAGAGAACAGCTCGTGCCTATCGTGGTGGACAATCTAAGAAAGTTGAAGAGATTTTTATTGACGCTACCTTCACAGAAGATAGTGAGACTTCTGGAACAATTAGTGAAGAAGCAAAGTCTAAGATAGATTATTCCCTTGTTTTAGGACTTCAAAGAAAAGAACTTATTGAAGGTAATGAGTACCAAGAGTGGATTTGGTCAGAAGATGAGTGGGTTGAAGTTGGTTCAAGTTGGAAGTTTCCTAAAACTAAGAAAAAACAAAACGCAAACTATCTAGTTATGATGACTAAGATCAACTCTTTATTCAGTAGCATGGGTTATGTATTACCTATTGAAAATGAAGATGGGACGACTACGAAGAAAGTAGTTTTAAATAAAGGTGTGAATCCAAAAGACATTGCTGATGTAAGCCAAGACATTGATATGATCTCTATCGACCAGTTAAAGTCATTGGTAAACAAAGCAGATCAAGATTTCTTCCAAGACATTATATATAACGGATTGAAGTCAGATCTAACTGCAAGGATTGATGGTAGGTCTTCAGACACAGGAGTTGCAATCAAGACTCCAGATATGCTCAACTTTGTCCTTAATCCAACCATTGAAAATAGAGTTAGGGTTGAAAAGCAGTTGGCCGACTATGAGGAGAACCCAATCAACCACATTCACTTCGACCCTACTCGTTATGACCAAGCAGGATTGTGGCTAAACGAGAAGATTCAACCACCTGTTTTAAAATTGTCTGATTCTCAAAAAGAGATCCTTGATATGATTGGTGGTCCGACTGTTGTCGATTATGCACTTGGTGATGGGTCAGTTGAGATAACTAAAGATGAAGATGGACAAACCGTTATTGCAGTAGCGAATGGAAGATTTGTAAGTGGTGGAGAAGTTGCTATAGATAATGACTATATCTATAACAGTGATGTCAACTTAACTTCTTGTGCCCCTAGAGGTTATTCATCTAAGTTCTTATTCTCTCAGATTGTTGTCGCAAAACGCACAGGTAAAAAGTACATACAATGTTATGCAGGTGGGAAATCTGGAAGCCGATTCAGTGGGTATGCAGTATGGCCTAAGTTTGGTTTTGATTGCGATGTTGATGTAAACAAAATCCTAAAAAAAGCAGGAGATTCGATTTACGCTGTTGCAGTAAAAGAAATCTATGGTTTTCCTGGTACTATGAAGCTCCAAAAGTTGCTCTCAGTTTGTGCAGATGTTGTAACAATGGGATACAATAAAGATGAGATGAGAGAATATAAAGAATCCTTACTCGACTGGAAAGCGAGAAAGGAACTTAATGAGTCAGATAGTCAGTGGGATTCCCAAAACCCAATGCCTATTAAGCCAGAAAAGAAAGAAGTTAATGTCGAAGAACGAGTTCCCGTAGGAGAGAAGTTGTGGGCTTTATATGGTGAGGGTATGACAATGAAACTCGACTTGACTGATGGTTCTTCGGGATTAAAGATTGCAAACAAATACTTGAAACATAAGTCCTTTGCAAAAAATGTTGAAGTTCAAGACTTTTTAAACTCACCTTCAGACCTCTTTAATACAGAAGACCCTTGGTGTTGGGAACAAGAGATTGATAATGTCAAAGTTCGTGGTTCAATCATGGATTGGAGAGATGTGGTCAAACAGTACCCTGATGCAATGAGAACCGCTTGGTATTCTCATTTACCTCTGCGTACAAAGATTAAAACTCTCTGTACTACTAACAAAGAGTTTAACGCATTTATGCGTAAATATAATCTTATAGACCCTCACACCACATTCAAAACACAAGAGCCTAAACTCAGAGGGCAACAAATGGGTCTTTCTGAACCTAAAGATCAAGATCAAGTAGTTCGTAATGTAAGGAAGTTAGGGTCTGAAAAGACTTTAACTGACAAAGACATTTCGGAGCGAAAACTTTGGGAAGATACTCAAGACCCAATCATGCTTGATATTTGGGAAGAAATCAGACTTGAAAACTATGTTGGTAGAGTTATCTCAGAAGTGATTGAAGATGATGACGATCCGGATCTCATTGAAATCCAAAAACTTAGAGGAGGAAAATAAGATGGAAGATTTAACAAGTGTTCAAGAATGGTTCGATTACATTAGTGAGATTGCTATGGAAGATATGATTTCTCATGCAAAAGTAATCGGAAGTATATCTATGCAAGAAGAACTTGAATCTCAAGGATATGACGATGATGATATTATGGCAATCTATCAAGCAGTAGCTAAGAGATTTTTAGAATATAACATTCGTATACCAGAAGCTATGAGTCAATCTTGTGTAGACTTTCGCAAATTAGCAAAAGGGATTTTAACACCTTAGTCTTTTTATAAGTGATACCATTTATTAGGGAGGTATCACTTATGGACAAACCCTACACTAAGAAAGAAAATAATCAAAGAGTATGTGTTGAAGCAGAACTGAAGGGAATCACATACCCAAAGTACATCTTTACTGTATTACTTGAATGTGGCTTTTCGTATGAAAACCATCAAGATACGATACGATTTGTCCATAATCAAGATACAGACTTATCTGTAATGATGACTGTAGATAAAAATCATAACTGGCACCACTTAATAGCATATCGCCATTCAAAGTGGACTCTTACTTATGAAGGTGATGTGAGATACCATGTCTTTGGTAATGATGTATTAAAGACCATACGCAGAGCTTATGATCACTGGCATGGTCTTTAAGCTAGACCAAGATCGTAAGGTAGATTATCAATCTTCTCTGCTAAATCACCACACTTACGGTCACGCATAACAAGTTTCTCTAGCTTTTCTGATTCTGCATGGTTGTGATCCCAAAGACCTGTTCCATGCCCTACAATAGAGGCAAATGCCAAGAACGCAACTCGACTTAAACCATCATCATCACAAATGCTTAAGTCGTGCTTATCACAAAGACGGTCTATGCACTCTTCAAACTTTTCTCTAAGTTTTTCTGCTTCTTCTTCGCTGTCGATTTCACTAGCAAGGTCATATTCATTGTGGATGAAGAATACCCAATCCTCATCGTCATATCTATTACCTGCTGTACGAGTTGATGAAGATGACTTCTCAAGACGAGCAACCCTCATGTCCTTATTTTCATTAAGGGTTGCTTCGCCTTTTCTATTCAGCATAGCGTTTCCATCTCTCAGATACTTAAAGTTTTCCGTGTGACCATCCATTAAGATAAACATGGTCGCCTCAACATCATCCGCAATCTCAGCAACATCACCTGCCTTTTTCAACCCATGCTCCCTACAAAAAGCGATAAACTCTTTAAGTTTTTGTTGTTGTCGTAGTTTGTACTTGGGCACTCTAGCAGAGTGCTTCTCAAGACGAGCAACCCTTGATTCAAGGTTACGGATGATTTCTGATGCTGTTCTTCTCATGCTTTTTCTCCATTATGGTTTGTGGTTAAAACTTTCAATAGTTACGCTTTCTCATATCTTTAAATAACTTAGGGTTATCTAAGATTAGAAGAGCAACACCTGCGTCTTTAATCTCAATGTGGTAACTAAGGAAATCACGAATTTTACGACCGTCTTCATCAAGTCTTTCGTGATTAACACCCACCTCAAAAATAAGATAGTTAGCATCACCACCATAAGAGAGATGAGTTTTTTTATCTACCGAGATAACCTCATCGTCTTCTTCAAGTATGACATTTATTTTTTTCTCAACATCCTTGATGAGATTGAAAAGATCACTAGCTGAACTGATTTGTGTTTTGTAGTCATGTAAAGGTGTGTAGTTTGTCGCATCTACAACATGAACTTTAATACCCCCACGCAGACTTGATGACTTTTCAAGACGAGCGACCCTCATCTGTTCGCCTTTTTCAGTCAACTGAATCATAAGTGGAACATTGGGGTTATCTACTTTTACTAACCCCTTGTTGTGAAGAGCTTTGGCCGCAGACTGTAGTGAGCCATAATTCACTCTTAACCCAGACACAACATCATTAAAGTAATGTTCGCCAATCCCCATTACTTGTAGACGCTCCATTATGGCAATTTGCCCTTTTCCTTTGGGAGCAGATGACTTCTCAAGTCGTGCAATACGACTCTCAAGACTACGAATAATTTCTGAGGCTGATCTTCTCATGGTTTACTCCTTAAATGAGATTGTTGAATGGTTCATGTTCATAGTGAGGTATAAATAAATTATTAAAAAGGAGATTCGTTTATGAGAATAATCGTAGAGGGTCTTATCGGTGTCGGTAAGTCCACATTCACAAAAGAAGCAAGTAAACTATTTAACCTTACTCCCATGTATGAGTCAGTTGATGATAATCCCTTTCTTGAACTGTTCTATTCAGACGATCCAAGTCGGTGGGCTTACACTCTACAAATGCACTTCCTCTACGATAGATTCTCAAAACACTTACCAGAAAACACCATTCTTGATCGCTCCATCTTTGGAGACACCTGCTTCGCCAACCTATTAAAAGATGATGGAGTCCTCACCGAAGATGAACACAGCTCGTATATGAAACACTTTGAGATGCTTAAACCTTATATTCCTCATGTTGATCTGTGTATTCATCTCCATGTAAGTGTAGAGCAGGCTATGGATAGGATTTCTAAAAGAGGGCGAGGCTTTGAGTCGGGTATCGAAGAGTCTTATCTGCACAAACTACAGGCTCAAGTTATGCAGATACCAGATAGACTTCCTAAAGACACTAAATACATCAAGCTCGATTGGTATGACATGGATGAAGCACAGAGGTTAGAGGTCATACGAGGATTGTTGTAGCTAACAAGCAATGGGTGGATCAATTTTATTTGCTACTGTTTTTTCATTCACTTCATAAACATGTAAATT
>MDTC01031531.1_pt1 | contig 15233 bp, 8 predicted proteins | sample 811181 | NCBI WGS metagenome assembly MDTC01 (sample SAMN05326644, study PRJNA326480) | marine metagenome | isolation source: seawater | place: Pacific Ocean: North | collected 2011 | reverse complement strand
GCTCCATTATTTTCCTCGCTCTCCAGAAGAAGAAGAAGAAGAAGAACCAAGCATACAATCACTCGACATTGAGAAACATCGCACGCATTCGTTAAGCAAGCAATGAAGAAGCGCGGAAGAAGTGCAGACGGGCGCGAGAAGAACAAAAACGACGAAGATGAAGAGGCGTTTCCTCGCGGGAATTTCGTCGACGATGAAAGAGACGAAGAACACGAAGAAGAAGAAGAAGAAGAAGAACAAAACGAGCGATCTCGTCGCGCTTCACGAACGAAGACAACCACCACTGCGACGGAGCGATTCGCGGCTATATCCAAAGATTCGTCTTTGAGTTTGAAAGGTAGAAAAGCTGGAGGTAAAGGAAGTAGCGGTAAATACATCGAAGCTTTGAAGTGGAAGACGTTACGCAGAGGCGTCAAGTTGCTCGGAATTGTTTCTCACGTATCGAATAAAGGATTAATCGTCTCATTACAGAACGGATTGAAAGGAACGGTGTCGAAATCAGAAGCCTCGGATGCTTTTTATATTACTAACAAGGATAGAGTCAAGAGAAAAAGTAAGAAGAAGCCGTCTTCGTATTCCTCGTCTGAAGAGGAATTCAGTAGTAACAGCAGCAGCAGCGAGGAAAGTAGCGGAGAGGAAGAGGAAGAGGAAGATGGAGGCAAAAAAGCAAAGATTGGTTTGGAGTCTCTATTTCACGTCGGGCAAATCGTGCGATGCGCGGTTGTAAACCTCGACGAGGGGAAAACCGGTGGGAAACGGATTGAGTTGACTCTGCGTCTCTCGCAAGTGTGCGCGGGATTGGATAAAGAGTGCTTAACTGAAGGCGCGGCGATACCAGCAGTAGTCACTTCCGTGGAAGATCACGGATACATCGTCGAATTCGGTATTGATGGTTCTACCGGTTTTTTGTCGCGCGATAGCGCAGGGGATGAGCACGATTCGCTTCTCACCGGTCAGCTCATAGAAGTTGTCATCGCGTTGACGCCAAAAGCGAAAAAGGATATCAATAACAACAAGAAGAAGAACGGAAGAGGGAGTAAACTTGGCGAGAGTAACGTGTATAAAGTCAGCGCAGACACGAAACGGTGCTCAAGCGCAATTGCGCTCGAAAATAAATCGACGTTGATATCTACAATTCTTCCCGGGATGTTGGTAAAAGCGCGCGTGAAGTCTGTTCTCGAAGATGGCATTTCTGTCTCGTTTATGACGTATTTTTCGGGAACAATTGACTGCTTTCACATCGCAGCCGAAGATACAACATCGTTTAAAGAAGGACAGAAGTTACGTTCGCGCGTGATTTTTGTAGATGCTCAAAATAAACGCGTCGGTTTATCTCTTCAACCGCACTTGCTTGAGGCACGCTCGCCGGCAAGCATTCTTCCATCGACCGGGTCAATCTTCGAAAACGCCATGATAAACCGAGTAGATCCAAATGTCGGAGTATCGCTTCAAATCAGCCAAGGTGGAAAGACTAGAAGCGTCGCTGGATACGCGCACGTTTCGCATCTTTCCGACGATCACGTAGAAAAAATAGAAAAGAAGTACAAAGTAGGAAAACAAGTCAAAGTTCGAGTGATTGGACATCGATTGTTAGACGCCGTCGCCAACGTTAGTTTAAAGAGATCTGTTTTGGAGCAACCCTTCTTCAGTCTGGAAGAGCTAGTTCCTGGGATGATTGTCAAGGGTGAAGTTTTAGCGACAGAACATTTTGGAGCCATCGTAAAACTTGCCGAAGGTGTCAAAGCTCTTTGTCCACCGATTCATGTGTCCGATATCGTCGGACGAACGACGTCATCTAAAGTTACTCCTGGCGCAATCTTGAAGTTTCGAGTCATCAGCGTGGACCGATCCAGACACAGAGCTATCGTTACTCATAAGCGTGCGTTGATAAAGTCGGAATTACCGGTGTTGAAAACGATCGAGGATGCGATTCCTGGACGAACGACGCACGGCATAATTTCAGGCGTTGTCGATTACGGCGTTTTCGTCACACTATATGGAAACTTGAAGGGATTAGCAGGATCGCAAGATCTCGGGTTGGCTGAAGGTCAGAGTATTGCAGACGCCTATGCGGTTGGTCAAGTTATTCGAACGACAATCGTTTCTGCGGATCGAGGAGAAAACAAACTGAGACTTTCGCTAGGCGGCGGCGGCGGCAACGAAGACGACAATGCTGCCGAAGGAGCGGAAGCAACGGTTGGTGCTGCTGCTGCTGCTGCTGCTGCTATCTCTTTGTCGACGGACGCAGTACCAATCGGTAAAGTTTTTGCATCTGCGACTATCACTAAAATAGTCCAAGGCTCGAGCATTATTGAGGTGACTTCGAGTACAGAAGAGGGATCGTTTCAAGGACTCGTCGCGTTTCAGCACCTATCCGATAACCCCGTCACGGCTCTGAGCATGGCATCAACTTTAAAAGTCGGGGAAGTTTTACCTGGAGCTTTCGTGGTTATCGAAAGAAAGCCAAAAAGAGTTGTCATGAGTCGGAAACTTTCGATTATAGAGGCGGTAACAAGTTCAAGTCTACCCGATAGAGCAGATAAGGTAAAGGCTGGAAAGATATATCCAGGGTACGTCGCCTCAACATCATCGACGGGCGTATTCGTGCGATTTTTAGGTTCTCTCACCGGGTTAGCGCCTCCCTCGCAAATACCTGACGGATGTAACGCCACAGATTCGTTCTTTGTCGGTCAAACTGTACAAGCTATGGTCCTTTCGGTGGATGTTGAATGCGTTCCGCCGCGGCTTTCGCTTTCACTTCGGTTGCAAACAACTGCGCAACCTTTATCAGATGCGCCTTTGATTCGCTCATTCTTTGCGGACCTCGAGTTCTTAGATTTCAAGGTTGCTCAAGATCCCAAGGAGGCAGAGACTTTGTTATCTGAAAAAACAGTACGCATGTTTGAACCTGGATGTGATATCGAAGGCTCGATCAACGAAACGAAGGATTACGGCGTTTTGATCGATATCGATGAAGATGAGAATGTAGTTGGGTTGGTTTCTCCGCACCAAGTGCCGGAAAGCGTAGAAATAGAAGAATTTACCCCCGAGACTCGTTTATCTGGAAGAGTGTTAGACGTTTCTAGACGCGAAGGTGTTATTGATATCGGTAAAGTGAGCGTGGTGACCGAGAAGAATTTATCGAAGAAAAAGAAGAAGAAAGTAAAATCCGCCTCCGCAGCGCTGAAGAAATTGAAAGTAGGTGAGGCAACAGAAGCTATCGTAGAGCTTATTAAAGCTCAGTATGTCATTTTATCTCTTCCAAAGTATTCTGACGCTATTGGATATGCTCCCGTTCACTACTGTAACGTGCGTTTAAACGACGCTTCAGAACGGTTTGAGGTCAATCAGAGAGTGAATGTGGTAATTGCGCAGGTTCCTTCCGCATCTTCTCCTGACGATGTTAAAGGTGACGAGTTCTACAGCAACCGACTTTTACTCACCGTCCCGTACGTGGACACTAATAAATCGAATAGCGGTCCAAAGGTTGGGACTAAATTCCAAGGTGTCGTTTCGGAACTTCAGCCACTCCAAGCGCTTGTATCGCTTCCAAACAGTAAAAAAGGACGCATTCACATCACCGAGACTGGCGCTTTCGCGAAATCGAAGTTTCCGCTGGAAGAATTATCGCTCGGTTTGACTGTGAACGTTGCTGTTCTTGGCATGGCAGGTGATCGAGGTGGGCTACTAGATCTCACTCTCAGGAGCAGCGCAGACGAAGACAAAGACGACGAAAATGTGAACAAGAATGCAAAGAATGGTAATGACGACTTTGATGCAACAGCATCATTGAAAAGACCAACTCTACAAACGCTCGAAGTGGGTCAATCAATCCATGCGTACGTCATTTCGGTATTGCCAGACGGTGTTAAAGTGTGCATTCGACCGGAAATAACGGCTTTTGTTCCTCTGATTGAGACTGCGAGCTCGATCAAAGAGCTTAAAAAACCACTCGAGAAGAGATTTTCAAAGGGAGAAAAGATTAAAGCAACAATCGTCAACGTCAACGTTTCTAAGAAGCACGTCGACGTTTCTTTCCGGGATCAAAACTCTGTCAGCGTCGGCGCAAAAGTCTTTGGTATCATTTCGCGATTTAATAAAGGTACTTCTATGATGGTGAGGCTTGGCGCACACGTCACGGGACGGGTTTTCTTAACCGACGTATCCGACGAGTTTCAAGAAAAGCCATTTTCCGAAATGAAGGTTGGCAATGTCGTAGAAGTTCGCGTGGTTTCGATGAAATCGAGCGGAGAAGTCGATCTTTCAATGCGACCGTCTTTGTTGAGTAAATCTGGAGAAAAGAAAAAGAAGGTGGCGAATCCCGAGATTAACGACGCCAAGAACCTTGAAGTAGGGAAGGAAGTTTCTGGATACGTCAAATCTGTCGGCAAATCTGGATGCTTCGTTGCGCTTTCGCGTAATGTGGACGCGCTGATAAAGCTCACCAACCTCGCGGATGGCTTCGTCGTAAAACCATCGGTTGAATTCCCAACTGGACGATTGATTCGCGGACGCATCTTGTCCGCCGATGCGAAAACAAATCGAGTCGAGATGTCGCTGCGCGCTTCACAATCCGATTCTAAAACGCCAAACAAAGAAGCAGTCGCATCGTTGAAAGTTGGTGATGTGGTCATGGGAACTGTACGTAGCGTGCAATCTTACGGCGTATTTGTCACTTTAGACGAGTCTGGTATCTCTGGTTTATGTCACATTTCAATGTTTGCGGATATGCATGTGAAGGATGATTTGGCCAACCATGTCCGAGCCGGAGAAAGAGTTCGCGCCAAAATTATGAAAGTAGATTACGAGACGAGTAAAGTTTCTCTTGGCATCAAAGCTTCTGTTTTTGGAGACGACGATGACGACATTGATAACGGTGCACAACGCGAGGGTGATTCAGAAGACGAAGATGAAATGCACGATGATCTTTTACTTTCTGACGACGATGACGAAGACACTACTAATAATAAAGCTGCTAAAATGGACTTGGACGAGCCAGAAGAGGAGGTTGAGAATTTATCCGAGAAAGAGGAAGGCAGGGCAGAAGAATCTGAAAGCGACGAGGAGAACAATGAGGATGATGACGACGACGAAGACGAAGACGATGACGATGACGATGATGGCGAAGACAACGAAGACGAAAATGACGACAACAACACCGCGACTGAGAAGGAAGAAGATGTTGATTTCGCCTGGGACGAGGAGGAGAAGGAACAAAAACAAAAACTCAACGCGATGAAACGAAGTCGAGAGGAATCCACTCATCTCGAGGAGGGAGAAAATGCCAATAAACTTTCGAAACGCGCGAAGCGTCGCAAAGCTCGTGAGGTTGAGATGGAAATCTTGAGACAAGAGCAACAGTTGCGCGACGAAGGTCGTCTTCCTGAAAGTGCGTCCGAGTACGAAAAGTTGATCTTAGCGTCACCGCTTTCCTCCTTTCTTTGGATTCAATACGTCGCGTTCCAAGTGAGCGTCGGTGCGTACGAGGACGCGCGAGCAGTCGCTGAACGCGCATTAGAGGCAATTCCGGCGCAAGAAGAAGACGAGCGAATGAACATTTGGATCGCTTATTTGAATTTAGAGAACTCGCACGGGTTGCCGAATCCAAAAGAGGCTGTCTCGAGACTATTCAAGCGCGCCGTGAATTTAGCCGATCCAAAGAAACTGTACCTCGTCTTGGTAGACATGTACACGCGCGCGGAACAAATAGAAATTCTTGAAGAAACGCTTAAATTGATCGTGAAGAAGTTTCGCTCGAGTTGTAAAGTATGGCTGACGTACATTCGTCACGTTACGCTCAAAGGCGATGCGGAAGGTTCTAGAAAACTGCTCGACCGCGCGACGACTTCTTTACCAAAACGCAAACACATCAAACTTTTAGTCAAAGTTGCTTTGTTGGAGATGAAAGAAGGAGACCCCGAGCGCGGACGCACAATGTTCGAAGGTATTCTGCGCAATTATCCGAAGAGAACGGACATTTGGTCCGTATATATCGATCAAGAGATTAAGCAAAACATCCCGGAAAGGATTCGAGCTTTGTTTGAACGCGCCACGCACTTGGAGCTGAACGCGCGAAGCATGAAATTTTTGTTCAAGAGGTACTTAGAGTACGAGAGGTCTCATGGGAACACGGAACGAATGACGTACGTGAAGGCGAGAGCGATGGAGTACGTCGAGAGGACGCTGAATAATAATAACGATGAATAAGAAGAAAAGAATGCTCTCACTACCTCCATACCACGGTACCAGCAAACCTTACGCTCGTTTTTTTGTGCTTGGCAAGTCATAGTTGAGTTGTAATTAAACTCGTTGTGCTTGGAAATTTGCTTCATTTCCTGCTCTCTCTCTCTCTTCCGTCTCCCTCTCCTTTTCTAATTTGCATGTTCTGCGTCGAAGCGTCGCTCATTGCGACGACAACGACAACGAATCGGTACAAAATGCCTTCATCGCTCCTTCGTTCGCTACGTCGCGGATATCGCGTCGGTGGTTGTTTCAGTGGAAGAGGAGAAAACGTTCATAGTGTTGTACCTAAAAATTCTGCAACGTCGGCGCTTTTGCTTCTTCTCGACTCAAATTGTCGAGGACAACAAAAAAGGTGTATGAACCGAAGAACGACGATAGCTGCGGCGTCATCGACGCTCGACGCCGACCGTGAAGGCAAAGAAGGAGACGAAGTTCAACGCGGTAAGCAGCCGTCTGTTGGCCGTCCTCGGGAGAATAAAAATAATAGCACTAACAACAACAACAACAACAACACCGAGAGCGTGTTTGGGACCGTCGTGACTGCGCAAGCCAACTACTTCCGAGTCGTCGTGAACCGACGACAGATTCCTTCGAAAGAGTTGAACCGCGTGCGCGAACAGTTCGACGCCGCGCGAAAAAGAGCCGAGGAGGCGAAAGCGATGCACGACGTGGAACTTTTGGGCGAGAAACTCCGGAAAATTATCGATATCAACGAAGAAGAAGGAGGAGGAGGAGAAGAAGAAGAAGAAGGAAAAGAAGACAACGTCGAGTTGTTGTGTAACTGTCGAGCGCTTTTGAAAAAGATGAAGCAAAAAGTTTTAGTCGGCGATATCGTCACTTTAGACGCTGAAAAATCTGGGATCGATTGGGTGCAAGGTTCTGGAACGATTTACGACATCGAGAAGAGGAAGAACGAAGGCGGAAACAACTTAGCGATCGCGAACGTCGACGTGACGCTGTTGACGTTTTCGTTGTCGCAGCCGCCGTTGGAAGAGAAGCAGTTGACGCGTTTTTTAGTCGCGTTTGAATACGCGCGCGTGCCGTTTCATTTGGTATTCAACAAGAAGGATTTGATAGAGGAAGAGAGAGTAGAAGAATGGCGAGAGAAGATGCGAAGGTGGGGATACGATCCGAAGTTTGTCTCCGTCGCGACTGGGGATGGTATCGATGAGATCGTGAAAGTTATAGGAAGCGGGAAGACCGTCGCCTTGGCTGGACCTTCGGGGGTTGGGAAATCGAGTTTGATAAATCGCCTTCGCGCGACGAGCGCTTTGGAATCGGCGCTTTCAGTCGAAAAGAGACAACAAAACGATTACGATGAAGATAGAAATAGGAAGGATTCATCCGAAGAAGGCGAGGAGGGGAAGATTACTTTTGTGACGGATTTGGACGTAGAAGGCGGCGGCGGCGGGAAACTAAAGAAAGGCTCGAGATCGGTGGAAAACGAAAAAGCGCGAGAGATTTTAGAATCGGCAGATTTGCAATCGGTGAAACAAGTATCGGCTCGAAGTGGGAGAGGAAAACACACGACTCGACACGTTAGTTTACTTCGCATGAAAGGTGGTAATTTACTCGCCGATACGCCCGGGTTTGGGTATCCGTCTTTAGAGAGTATGGTTGTTAAAGATGTGGCGCTCTGCTTCCCGGAGATTCGAGACGCGATTCAGCGAGCCAAGGAAGAGCGAGATGCACGATGCGCGTTTACCGATTGTACGCACGTCCACGAGCCAGGATGTGTAGTTGGTGATTCAAATTGGACTCAAGAACGATTAGATTTATACATGGAGTTGTTAGAAGAAGTGAAGAAACTTGCAGTAAAAGAGAAAGAGGCGGCGTATAAAAGAGAGACGCACGTGCGAATGAAACAAGCTGCCGGAGGGGCAGATAGAGTAGAGGCAAAACTAGAAACAAAAAGCCATCGAAGGGTAAACAGAAGGACCCATCGCATGGCCACGCGAGACGAGCTTTTAATGAACGAGGAGGAGGAAGAGGAAATAGACGAGGAATTAAACGAGAAATGAAACGAGGAATAAAAAATTTTCTTTATTCGCGCGGAGCCATCAACGATCAAAGGAAGAGTTGTCACGTTTTATTTTTCAATATAACACAATGAAAGGCTAAACTTCTCAATACCTGTGCTTGATGTCAGGAAAGATAGTATTATTCGATTTACCGCGCCGGTAAATGCAAATTTTGAATATGGTGTATAATATTATGCGTTGTTGTTATCGCGAAGACCAGAAGCCTGACTTTTTCTCCTCCTCTTCCTTGCTGCTAGTGTCGTTGTTTGTGGTGGTGGTGGTGGTCGTCGTCGTATCGACGTCGTACGAGCGTCCGTCCCCGATCGCTCGGGCCAGTTGCATCTGCGCCGATGCCAACTCTTCTCTCGCGATTAATAACTCTTCCAACGCGGACTTTGTCATTTGTTGTTGCTTCGATAACTCCTTCGCGTACAAAACCTTCTCCTTTTGCGTCTCGATCAACTTGGCGGCCAACAACGTTTGGTTCGTTCTCGTCAACTGCGTCGGGCCTCCGTTGAAGCAGTCCTCGACTAAATACGTCGCGTTTTTCGGTAAATCGTTCGCTTCTGGCAACACGAGCAAGTTGTTCGCCCCTTCTTGCCACCTCGTCCCAAATATCGAACGCACGAGATATTTGTAGAAAAAAATTCCACCCGGTTGCAAATCCACCTCGCAACTCCAATGTCCGCCTTCTTTGTAGTGCATTGGGATTGCTTTCGCTTCGTCCCAAGCGCCTAACTTCTTGTGAGAACCTAACACGAACAAATTCTCACCCCATTTCGTATCGTATTGAACGCTAAAGTTCACCGGGGTCGATTTTGTTCGAGAACCAATCATATCCAACGCGTCTTTGGAGTACGGGTCGACTTTTAAAATGCTCTGATCGATGGAAATGACGTTGTTATTCACGCTCGAGGAGGACGTTAACTTTTGATCAGCCGCGGAAATAGACTTCAACGCGTTCATTTTCCCTTCCGAGGAGACCATTTTCATGAATTGATCTTTATTGTCATCGTAGTCTTGCGTCGAAGCGTTGATTTTCAAATCTCCTCTCCTCGTTCTTCTCGACGGAAAGGTGGATTGATTTGAACGAGGAGGACGACTGGGAGCCACAGAAATTTTGTTCGAAGAAGGAGAAAACGTCCTCGTTCTCGTCGTCGTCGTCGTCGTTCTCGTCGTCGTCGTTTTCATGAGGACAGAAGAAGATGAAGAGCACGCAATGTGTCGAGGACAGGTGGTCATTTTGATTTTCTCGCGTGCGGAGTGCGCGTGTTTTTGGAGAGGGATGAACGAACGAGAGGCCTAGAGAAGACCGCTGGATTTTTTCGTCTCTCTATCTTCAAAACTCTTCTGTCTTTTCAAAATTTTGGCGGGAAAAAAATTTTGCTTTTCACAGGCAGGTGACAAACGAGAAACAAACAAACGAGAGAAACATGACGAGGACAACAACGAGGAAAGCAAACGGCGGCGGCGATACTGTGAAATATTCAATCATCGTTCCGACGTACAACGAACAGCTAAACATCGCCATGCTTCTCGCCCTCATCGTCGAAGCGATGGAGGAGGGAACAAAAAGGAAGGAAGGAAGAAAAATATCCCCGTCGTCGTCAACTCCGTCGTACGAAGTCATCGTCGTGGACGACAACTCGCAAGACCAAACGCAACAAACCATTCAAAAGTTACAAAAGATTGAAAAATATCGGGACGTTTTGCGTCTGAAACCGAGGAAAGGGAAATTAGGTTTAGGATCGGCATATATTCACGGTTTACAGTTTGCGAGAGGTGAGTTTGTGATTCTCATGGATGCGGATTTGTCGCACAATCCGAAAGCGATTCCTGAATTTATACGAAAACAAGAGGAGGGAGACTACGACGTCGTCACCGGGACGAGATATTTAGCGTCGTCGTCGTCGTCATTATCAATATCATCTAGAATAACGAATAGCAGTAGCAGTACTAAATCAAGTCGTAAAAGCAAAATCAAAGAGCAGGAGTGCGGAGTGTACGGTTGGGATACGAGGAGAAAGTTGACTTCCCGAGTCGCAAACTATTTAGCGCACGTGTTGTTGAACCCGGGCGTGTCCGATTTGACTGGATCTTTCCGATTGTACCGGAAAACGACTTTTCAGGCGCTTGTGAGCTCGATGCAGTCCGTGGGGTACGTTTTCCAGATGGAAATTATAGTTCGAGCGAAAAGAGGAGGCTTTAAAGTTGCCGAAGTCCCGATTTCTTTCGTGGACAGAGTGTACGGAAGTTCCAAGTTAGGCGCGAGCGAAATCATAGGATACCTCAAAGGATTAGTCAGTTTGTTTATGAGAGTTTAGTTTAAAATGTCGCCGCTAACACAGCGCTATTAACACTTTTCAAATAAATAGTGGCTGACGAACCATTCGTTCCCGTCTGAATAGTTGAACAACTCCGAACACGACAGGAAAAACAGTCTCCAATACACGTACCATTTCGTCGTTAGATCTTTACCGTACGTTTGAGCGATAATTGGTTCGACTGCTTTTCTGTTCGTATCAAATTTTCTCAACCAGTCCTCGCACGTCTTACTGTAGTGCTTACCGTTTACTCGCCACTGCGTTTTCAAATGCAACTTATTCGTCGTGAAATACGCAAACATGCGTTCGCTCGGCATCGTTCCGCCGGAAAAGAAATATTTACTCATCCAATCCGACTCGTTCTCGGCGATAAAGTGGAACGGATACGTTTTGTGCGCGAAAATGTGTAAAAACATCTTCGCTTCTCCGCCGGATTTCAGCCACTGTTCGCATCGACCAAACAACACCTCGTAATTCTTCATGTGCTCAAAACATTCTATGGATACGATTCTATCGTACGAATTTTTCCCTAAAGGTGGCTTGAAAACGTTCAAATCTTGCGTAATGATTTGCAAGTTTGTAATGTTTCTCTCTCGAGCGCGCAAGTCGATGAACTCTTTCTGCGTCTTACTATTTGACACGGCGGTTATTCGCGAGTTTGGATATTTTTCCGCCAAGAAGAGCGATAAAGAACCCCATCCGCAACCTAACTCTAAAACCTCCTGACCGTCTTTAAACTCGCCCCGTTCGCAATAAAGCTCCATCATCTTCACCTCGGCTTCGTTTAAAGTCCTCCTCGACGTCGACGACAACTCGTACAAACAGCAACTATATTTGAGCTTTGAGCCGAGACAGTGCAAATACAACTCCGTCGGGACTTCGTAGTGTTGCTCGTTCGCTAAATTCGTCTCTACCGCCACGGCTTTGGTTTTTAATCCTCGGATGAAATCCATTTCATACTGCAACTCATCTTCGTTCGATTTAAAGCGTCCTAAACATTTCGTTCGCAAGTTGTACCGAATGCCGGCCCGAAGAATGAAATCGGGAACCAAATTCTTCTCGACCAAGTATTCGAGAAAGATGCGATAGAAGATTTGAAACAGAGCGAGACGGAGCGATTGAAGGACGGAGATGGTGGCGCTTTTTTTCGTCCCCGTTGTTGTTGTTGTTGTTGTTGTTGTTGTTGTTGTTGTTGCCATCGCAGAGAGAAAGAGAGAGAGTGTGTGTGAGAAAGAGAAACAAGTGCGGGGAATATTCAGACAGAGAGAAAAAGAGAAAAAGGCACCCAAAAACAACCAAAAAGGCACACAAAAACTCTTCCCCTTTCCCTCCCCGCCTCTTTGTTCTCTCTTTCGTTCTCTCTTTTGTCTTTCCGAAGTTAACGAACGCGAACGAACCGAAGTCAACGAACGAAAAGAAGAATAAGAATGAGGGAAGCAGCGTGGCAAAATCGAATCGACGAGTTGGAACAGCTTTTAAGAGAAGCGGAAGAGAAAGTGAACGAACGAGTTGCAATTTTTTTAGAAGGAGTACCCACGACGACGACGACGACGACGAGAAAGGAGGGTAGGAAAAGAGCGCAAGAAAGTGGGCGTTATAGAAGCAGCAATAGGAGTAGCAGCAGTAGTATTAGTAGTAGTAACGATGGTAAAAACAACAACAACAGATTAACGGCCGAAGGTCGGCGAAAACTCACCACGTTTGCAGCTAAGTTGAGCGAGTTGTCCTCTGCATCATCAACAACAGCAACAGCAAGTGGCGAAGATGTTACGACCGCGATGGTAATAAGAAGCAGAAGTGCGACGATTGAGCAGTTGCGAGTGCGTGGCGAAGCTACGTTACTCAAGTTAAAAGCTACGCCAGGTTCAATTGCGCGAGCGGCGACGACGACGACGACGATAAAGAGCAGAGCGTCCGTTTTACAGCCGAACGAAGAGGAAGAAGAAGAAGCGACGACGCTCTTGCAGTTTCAGCACCAATTGTTGCGAGAACAGGACGAAGAGTTGACGGATTTGTCTAACCACGTCACGAGAACGAAACATATAGCCATAGCAGTCGGTGAGGAGTTAGATTTACACACGCGCTTATTGGATGACTTTGACGACGACGTCGAACACACGGCTGGAAATTTAAAGAGAATAGCATCCTCGGCGCGACGATTGTTTGAACGCATCGGTAAGAGCAACTTCTCGCTCGGGTGTTGTTTAGCCGCGCTCGTTTTCATGCTAATCGTTCTCATCGCGTTGTCCATCTTGAAAGTCGAAGGCAAATTTCATCCAATATTTACTTAGAAGAGGGGGAGTCTCAGAGCTAGCGACTGGTGAAGGAGGCATGTGACTTTTAAATTTTAGTGTATTTCTATTAATCAGATAATTCGCCGTAATCGGTGAAACCATCTACTACTGCTTTATCTACATTGATCGGTATCTTTGATGCCGTCATCGCCTTCGGCGCTTCTGCTAATTTTTCCTTTGCCGCTGCTGCAATTTTGCGACGCGGTACGCTGCGTTCGATTGTTTGCTTCCAGTCGTTCATTTCGAGCTGCGTGACTAAAATTTCAAAGCACTGGTTCACGGTTAACACAGAGGAACTCTTCATTTGAGGAAAGTCGTTTATAGGAAGCCTCGCGTGTCGAATCCCAAGCGCTTCGGCTTTGTTTAACGTTTTCATCTTGTGTCTATTTCGATCGATGAACCCGCCTATGATGTATATATCGTTTTCGTTGAGAGTTGAAATTTCAAACGGCGAGTCGGCGGTAAGATAGACTAAATCCTTTTTGCGTTTGAAGAATATACTCGCTTCGTTGTCAGTTATCCCTCGTCGTTCAATTTCAAACGGAAGAGAGTTATCGTGCGTATAAATTCCTTGCCAGTTTTCAAAACCGTCTATCTTCTCTCGCAAATCGCGAGAAGTACCTTTTCCGTTCATACTCGTCAAGTGTAATCGCGTCGATATCTTTGCTTTCTTATTCACCGCGTAACAAATTCGCATCTGCTTCACCATCGACTGCTTTTCCGCCGGTGTCATGATGTCGTCAAAATCTAAATCGATAACTATGTTCTGTTTCGCCTTTGCAAACTTCTCCTTCATCTCTTTCTCCTTCTTTTGTACTTCTTTTAGCTTTTCGTTCTTCTTTCGAAAGGCTTCTTTCCGCCACGCTTCTCGCTCGTCTGTGGACATGTTCAATAACATTTCGTTAATCTCTCCTTTTCTTTTTAATCTGTTTGACTTTCGTTCCGTCTTTTCCTTCTCCTTTCGCGAAAGTTTTTCCGCTCTGTTAAAAAGCATTCGCTTCATCTTCTTTCGTTGCCGATGGGAGAGGAGCGCGAACGCCTCCCCTTCTTTATCTCTTTCATCTTTTTTATCTTCTTTTTCCTTCTCTCGTTGTTTTTCCGGCACCGCTGATGCCGTCGATGGCATCGATTCTGTCTCCATCGTCAACGTCTTCTTCTTCTTCGCGACTATGGGATGATTGATGTGGACGATTTTGATGCGGCTGAAAATATATAACGACCTCTCCCGCAACACCCAGACATTTATATCGATACCGATGATGTGATAACGTGACATGGTACTAGAAATAAATTTTAAATTAACACTACGGGTACTAACAAAACTTCCACCTATTCTCGCAATTGACGCACGTGACAAACGTGGTCATCGGTTCATCCGCCGACCTCGTTTGCAACTGATAGAAAGTACACGCTCTTTGTCCGCATTTGCCGCACTTGAACGCCGTCGTTGAAGCCTCTTTCCTTTGGCCCCTCACGGCTTCTGCTTCTGCGTGCTCTCGAATAGACTGATTCGCCGCGCGTCGTTCGTCTGAACCTAACTCTTCGCTCGATAAATCGATCAAAGTTGTCGCGTCAATCTCTCTCTTTGCAATCGCTCTCCTCAAATCTGGATTTTTGGGATCCTTCATGTTGAACGCCAGTTGTCGCAACTTTGCTTTGTACTCTTTTCCTAAGTCTTTCCATTTTTCACTCATGGCGTCTTCAACTTCTTCAACAATTCGCGCCAGAGAAGTTACGGAGATATCTTCGCAGTTCCCTTCGCAATGCGCTAAGGCTAAGCCGTACGCGATGACGTCGCGGGAACGATCACGAGTCGCGTTGTTCGTTTGCTCTATTTTACTTGCGATGGTGCGTTGCACTTGCTCGAGCGCACTCTTTTCGTCATTTTCTGTAGTCGTGTTTCTTCCCTCCTCCACTTTCTCCTCCCCTTTTTCCTTCTTCTTTTCTTCTATGTTTTCGTCGCTTTTAGGGGCCGTCGTCGTCGTCGTCGTCTCCGTCGTTGTTTTATTAGTTTTCTTCTGAGGCGGCGTTTTAGAATCAGTGCCGTTGCTGCTCTTCGAGACAATAATCTTCGTCCACGCGTCTTTGCATTCCTTCGCTTTCCTTTTCACCAATTCGCTCTTTGCCTTTTTCCGTAAAGCGCTGATTGATTTCCCACACGCCGCAAACTTTGCGCTCGTGAAATCGAACGCCTCGATCGGCGTCGACTCCAATTGCGTTAAAATGTCCACCGCTCTTTCCTCGTTTTCGTTCTCGTCTTCGTTGACTGCCTTTTGGACTAAACCGACGAGTTCCTCGATGTTCATCTTCTCTTCTCTTCTCTTCTCTTCTCTTCTCTTCTCTTCTCTTCT
>MDTC01043853.1_pt1 | contig 15236 bp, 15 predicted proteins | sample 811181 | NCBI WGS metagenome assembly MDTC01 (sample SAMN05326644, study PRJNA326480) | marine metagenome | isolation source: seawater | place: Pacific Ocean: North | collected 2011 | reverse complement strand
TTTTGTAAATGGAAGTTAACATTATCTAAACATTGTTGGAATTGAACTGTATTTTCCTTAAATCCTTTGTATAAACAATTTTGTTTAGCTTGTGCTAATTGTGCATGAACAGACATTTCTGCTAAAAATCCTAATAACCACCCAACAATTATAGCCATTGGTAATGATAGTATTCTTTTCATTATTACATCACCAGTATATACCGGTTGATTTTTTTTAATATTATTTTGTACATTTGTAGAAATAATTATATTAATCCATACTAGTACAATTAATGTACCAACTACTTGCATAATATTTCTATATATACTTGGTTGACTTCTTCTAATTACATCGATTTCTCCTGAAATATTACCTAAATAATTACCTAATGATTTAGCAAAACTCATATTATATTATATAAATAGAAATTTATTTTAAAGGACATTGATGATTAAAATTATTATGGGGTAAATACTATTAATAATAAATAAAAATATTGGTATACTGTATACCATGACAAGTATCGATCTATTGGTAACAAATAAAATCAAATATTATTCCGGTGAATTAATTACAACATGTGATAATAAAGAACATGATAATAAACATCATAAGAATAAACATCATAAGAATAAACATATTCATATGTGTAATGGTTGTATTGGCGAAATAAGATATCCATGTACTGAAGCTGAATTCATTGCAGAACAAAAAAAATGTGCAAAAATTAATAATAATATTGATAAAGTATGTTGTATGCGCAGTGGTAGACCACCTACTACACCACCACCCTGTCACAAAAATAAGGACTTTGAATCCTGTAAAAATAGTGGAGGATGTACATGGAATGGTTCAAAATGTGCGGTTTACTATGCACCAACTACATACACGATGGTTCCACGAAACAAGTGCAAAACATTCCCTGGACATAATGGTGGTATTCCAGTTGATTCAAGTAAATGTAGTTCTAAATAGTATATATGTTATTGAAATGATTGTCTAACAACCATAAATAATATAAACTTATTTTATAAATATAGACAAACTTTTTTTGTATAGAGCTCAGCTAATTAAATGAATCAAAAATACATGTGATAAAAACTTAAATTTAAGTAAATTAAACAAATAATTTATTTAAATTTTATGTTAATTCAGGCGTTTCTCTTTTTAAAGATTATTATCAATATTATTTGTTATAATAATATTGATTTATATAATTACCATTAATGTACCAACAATTTATATAATATTTCTACATACTTTATTGACTCGTTCTAATAACATTGATTTCTCTTGAAATGTTGTCTAAATTATTACGACGTAAGCTAGCAAAACCGATAATATATAAATTTATTTTAAAGGACATTGATGATTAAAATTATTAGGGGCTAAATTATTATTTTCTAATCCAGGTAAAGTAGTATTACAAATATCAAATTTATTTGATGGTATATTTGGTAATCTATATATACATTTATTCATACAAGTCTGGTTAGGTGGACATTCGTTAGGATATCTGCTATATGGTACATTTGAACTAGTAACATCTTTAGGAAAATGTAAATCTGGATCAATTATACTATGAGTACCATCACATTTTTTTGGTTGTTTACACGGTATTTTTAGCTCTTTTTTTTCTGGACAATTAGAAGACATCTCCTATAGTATACTTAAATATATTTTTATAAATTGAAATTAATTAATAAATATATTAAGATAATAGATATTATAACTTAATAAAAATGGCTGATAATAAGTTTAGTATCCTAATTATTGGCGATGGTGGTGTTGGTAAGTCAAGTTATGTTCGAAAAGTAAATACTGGAAATTTTAAATCAAAATATGATACAACTATTGGTTTAGAACCACATGAAGTTACATTATTAACATCAGATGGTGAAAAAGAGGTTACAATTTTAGATACAGCTGGTCAAGAAAAATTTGGAAGCTTAAGAAAATCTGTATATAAAATTGCAGATGCAGCTTTTATTATGTTTGATTTAACTTCACGCACAACATATACTAATATACCAAACTGGTATCGAGATTTAACAAATGAAAAAGGAGAAGATTTTCCAATTGTAATTATTGGAAATAAATTAGATTCAGAACGAAAAGTTCGAGAAAAAATGATTACGTTTCCTAAAAGAAAAAATTTACCATATTTTGAAATGTCTGTAAAAGATGAAACGAATTTGGATAAACCATTTAATACAATTTTGCAAAAATTATACAAAAATGATTCAATTGTTTGTGTTTATGAATAATAAATATTTAATAATAAAATTATTCTTTAACTACTGCTCTGCCAATACTATTTTCCCAGTCTTGTTCAGGTCTATCTTTTTGATTATTTCTATTTAATACACTTTCTAATATATAAGATTTCATATTATTTTTTTTCATATCATACAGTAAACCATTACAATCTTTAGGGAAACAAGTTCCACCAAATCCAAATTTTCCGTCTGGTCCTGGTACTTCTGTATGTGATGTAGATATTCTATCATCCGCTGCGGCTAGTTTTATCATATTATTATAATTTATATTTTTTTTTTGACAATATTCATAAATTTCATTACAGTATGATACTTTAACTGATAGGAATGAATTTCTAAAATATTTGATTAATTCAGCCTCTTTATTAGGTATAAATTCTAATCTATTAAATTTAATACATTTCTCTTCATATGATTTATTAAATATATAAGTAATTTTTTTTATTAATTCTGTATTTGTTATTTCTAATAATCCAAAAATCCAAATTTTATTATTTATAAAATCTTCTTTATAATTTTTTTCAGTTAGAAATTCAGGCATAAAATTAACTTTCAAATTATCACATGTTCCAGGTGGTACAGTTGATCTGATTATAATATCATTTTTGTATTTGATTTTACTAAGATCATTTAATACCTTTTGTATTATTTCTAGATGTACAGACCCATCTTTATTTTTGGGCGTTGGTACAGATATAAATATTATGTCGCAAGCTAATAAATCTGTAAGATTTGTATTTGGAGGTACACATAATTTTGGTTCAACATCATATACCAATATATTAATATATTTATTTGATAATTGTTGGAATGCTTTTCCTATAAAACCATTTCCTAGAATCCCTATAATCATTTACTATATATACATATATATAATAAAAATTGAATTATATTAATAAGATATAAATATTATAAATTAATATATTTTTGATAAATACACTAAATATGTTTGCTAAACAGGTTTCTAATAAAGATTATGATGAAAACTCTAAATTACTAATGTTAAATTTAATTAATAAATCAGCAAATAATAAAGATGAGATTGACTATAATAAATTAAGTAAAGACGACATTTTAAGACAAAAAAGAATGATTTCTTTAAAAGAAATGGCTATTAATAATGAGAAAAAACCACAAGATGAACTAACAGATAATGAACGTAATATTCAAGAATTAGTAGATATGCATTTAAAATATGAAAAACTTCTAACTGAATATAGAATTTTATACTTAGAAAATGAAGAAATTAAAATGCAAGATTCATCACAAAAAGAGAAAATTCAAAAATTAACAGAAGATAAAGAGATTGAAAAAGAACATGTTGCGGAACTAATTACAGAAGCTGAACGTCAAGAACAGATAATTCAACAACATGAATTGGTAGCAAGGAAAATGCAAAATGAATTTTTCATGTATAAAGTACGTATTGTTTCAAGTATGATATTGGTATTTGCAATATTCATTGGCTGTTATTTTTATAAAAATAATTATATTTGGTAAATAATTATTTATATAAATATTATGATATATTTAGAAATTCAATTGAAGAATCAACTAATGCATTTTCGAGTATATCATATATTGATTTAATAAAAATAACCTCAATACGATATTGATCTTCAGTTCCATCAACTAATAATTTATCTTTTATTTTTTCATAATCTTGTCTATTTTCTTCTGGCAATAATACTAATGTGGCACCAGCACTTATTGCACCTTCTAATTTAGAATGAACGCCACCAATCGCGGTTATATTTCCCTTTAAATCAATTTCACCTGTCATAGCAACTGTATTTTTCACATGAATATTACATAATTGTGAAATGATCGCTAAGGTAATTGCACCACCAGCAGATGGTCCATCTTTTGGTGTACTTGTATCCGGACAGTGAATATGTAATCCATAAGATCCATATTGTTCCCAGTCATCTTTAATTTTCTTTTTAATATTACTAGGAATAATATTCCATGCAATTGTTCTTGCACATTTAATACTTTCTTTCATAACATCACCTTGATTTCCAGTATATTCTAATTTTAATTCTTTAGAATCTGAAATTGTTCTAAATGCTTGGATAATTGTTAATCCACCAACACCAGTTGCAGTTGCATATAATCCGTTAACAACACCACACATCGGTTTTTCAGATATTTTTTTAATTAATACTTTTGCTTTATCTGAAAATAATTTTTCAACGTAATCTTTTGTGACAGTATATGGTAATTTTATATTTGTATCAAAAATACGTTTTAGATTAATTTCACGTACAATTTCGAATAATTTTTCTTTTAATTTTCTAACACCAGCTTCAAATGTATATGTTTCAATGATAAAATCAATTGAATCATCTTCAAATATAATATCTTCTACATTATATCCAACGATCTTATAAATTTCAGGTAATAAATACTTTTGAGAAATAACTAATTTATCTTTTTTACTTAATGATTTCATTTCAACTGATGTTATGCGATCCCTTAAGATTCTGTCAATTAATGAAGCATCATTATAAGTAAATATAATTAAACATTTTGATAAATCAAATTTAATACCAGCAAAATATTTGTCAGTGAAATCTGAATTTTGAGATGAATCTGTTAAATGTGTTAAAATGCCAATAATTTCTCTACCATGTTCTGTATGACTTACTTTGTCTAATTCATCTATAAATATAATTGGATTCATACATTTAGTTTCCATTAAAATATCTACAATTCGTCCCCATGTTGAACCAACATATGTATATGAATGACCATCTAAAAATGATCCATTTGTTGCACCTCCTAAAGGAATAAATGCAAATGGTCGAGGATTATTATCTGCATCTACTAAACATTTAGATAATCCATTTTTTATTATACATGTTTTACCTATACCGGGTGGACCAACCAGACCGATAACTGCACCATTTGATTTACCATTAATCCATTGGCCGATTATACGTTCAAATTGTAATTTGATATTATCATGACCATATACACAATTATCCAAAGTATTTCTTACAAATTTTATATAGTCAATTTTTTTTATATTATATTCTTGCCATTCATTATATAAATTAGAATAATTTTTCTCAAATAATGATAAATTATTATTTTGTAAATCATTAAAAATATTATTAATATCACTTTCAGTATTTACTATGGTATTATTATTATCTGATTTTAATGCTGTTTCAATTTTGATCTTAAATTTATCTAAAAATGATATAATAACTTCTTCTTTATAAATACCAAATGGAATTTTTAGTAATCCATCTAAATATTTTGTAGCTTTAGAAGTCATAGATCCATCTCTTGAAGAATTTATTTCTTTTAATTTTTCAAATGCTTTTTGTTTAATACTATCAGATGCTTTCATTGATGTAATTTGAGTTTCATAAGGAATTTTATCAGTTGATATATTACTTAATTTTTTCTTGTATTCTTCCATATTTGAGAAATTCTTTTTGAATGATTGTTGAACGGACCAGTGAAGATTTTTGTATAATATTGATCCAAATGGTACTGCTGTTGACAATGCAGAATCTGTATATAACATATCGAAAATTATATGAGCCATGAATTTACTATCATTATTATCTAATAAAAAGATTGTTATGATACGATGTTGTTCAAATATATCTGATTGTAAGAATTTTTTAATAACACCGGGTAAACTTTCTTTTTTTAAATCTGATAAATAATTATAATCTTTATTTATTTGGTTAACAATATCGGATTCTGATAATACAATGAAATCTCGTAATGATAATTGTTTTAGATATAATTTACCAAATTCATTGCTTGTTGAATATGATACAACTTTATTTCTTAATTTTTTATATTTTTTTATCATTTGTAATTCATCTGGTATATTTGTTAAAGGATCATTAACAAAGTAGCCTTTAATAATAATATCTTTATCAGATAAAGGACAAACTAATTCTGCACCATTCAATTTCATAATAAAATTGTCCTCATTATTATCTAATTTTCTTGCATAAGGTAAATTTTTTTCTTCAAATAATAAATCATTACTATCTTTCTTAACAATATTAACTGATTTTGGAATAAAAATTCGATTATATAATTTAAAAAGACTTAAGTATGATCTATTGAATTTTTTAAACCATTTATTTGAAATAAAAATTTGCATAATATGTGCACAATTTTTTGCTCCAATGCTTTTAATAACTTCATGTAATAAATATTTAATATTTTGAATTTGATATGTAATATTTGATTCTTTATTTTTTAAAAAGGAACGGAAAGTTATAGGTGTTTTTATTTTATCACGAGCTAAATTAATTTTTTCTAATTTATTCATTTGATCAAATAAATCATCAAATTTAAGATTGTCTAAAAGGTACTCATTATTAATTTTTTCAGAAATTCCATTTATGATGATCAAAATTGAATTTAATTCCTTATTTAAAATAAATATTTGTTTCTTTTTTCTACGAAATTCTCTTTGTAAAATGGTAAACGAATGTAATATATATTTTACCATCCTTCTTAGTATACATTAATATTTTTTATTTAATTCCACTAAAAATGTTTTCTGATTGTTAAGTATACAATTAATATGGGTGTATTACAGTTTTTTAATACTATAAAAAGTTTTTCATATACAAAAGATTGTATTCAAGTAATGTCTACACCAATTAGTATTAAATATTTTTTTATTGATTTTAATAGTATGATTCATAATAGTAAAAATCAAATATTAAAAGATATTAATAATGAATTCGAAAAAAAATTGTATAATCAAAAAATAAATAATATAACAACTATTTTAAAAATTAAATCTGAATTAGAAAATAAAATTAATGGTTTGATTCAAGATACCACAATGAAACATGTTTCGAAGACAGTTAATACAGCAATTCGTGACCTACATACGATATATATTGCAATTGATGGAGTGCCTTCAATTGCAAAAATGATAGAACAAAAAAAAAGACGATTCATGGGTAAACTTACTGAAATAATAGAAGTCGAACTTATTGAAAAATATAAAAAACAGTTATCTATTCAAAAAACACAAATGGGATTTAATAGATATTTATTTGAAAAATACAAAATTAGGTGGACCTCATCACATATCTCACCTGGTACAAAATTTATGATTGAATTTAGTACTAATTTGAAATCATCTGATTATATAAATCAATTTATAGTTCCTAAAAAGTATATATTCTCAAATTTCACATCAGTTGGTGAAGGTGAAAAGAAAATAATAAATTATATTATTGATAAAGTTCCAAATGAGGACGTTATGATTTATAGTCCAGATGCAGATGTTATCTTATTAGGTATGTTATTACCAAATAAAAATGTATATGTTGTTAGAAATGATGATAGAACCGGTGATTTATTAATGGTAGATGTTAATAAATTAAAAGTAAAATTACTTAATGTATTTCAAAAATTTTATAAAGGATCTAAGAAAAATCAACCGAATGATTTTGTTCGTGATTTAATTTTTTTATTGACATTTTTTGGGGATGATTTTGTTCCTAAAATTGAATCATATACTGTTAAATTTCATCTAGTGAATTTAATTAGCGCATATGCGAAGGGATATAATAAATATGGTAATCTAACAAATAATAATATAGTTAATAATAAGTGTTTAATTGAAATTTTACATGATTTGGTACATGATCAAAAAGAACAAATCATTTTGGTTGAAAAATATTTAAATGATTATTACAAATCATATGGATTTATTAGACAAAAATTTATAACATGGTGTTTTAAATCTAATTTAGATCCTAGTCAAATATTATTTCCAAATATTTTTAAAAAATGTATAAAGATGTATAATTATTTAAATCAAAAAATAAACAAACAAGGACATAATTTTACTAAAGATATACAGAAACTAGATAAAAAACATAAATTATTGATAAATATATTATATAATGTATTTCTAGATTATTCAGGCGATGGAGTTACTGGTATTATAAATTTATACAAAAATCAAAGAAAATTGCCATATTTAAATTTACCACTTCGACGTAATAATCTAAATGAATATGTAAAAATGGAATCCAAAGGGAAGCCTCACAATATGTTGCCCTTAAAATTGCAACAAATTAAAAAAAATTCAGAATTTGACATTATGTTATTTGGTATTGAAAAAATGATAGATATTAGAGAACACATTTCAGGTATTAATTGGAATACGTATTTTGAAAAAAGCAGTAAAGATTTATATCAATTAGGATATGTTGATATACCATCAAATGAAAATAATTATAAATTTAATATGAAAAAGTATGCAGATAAAATGATTATGATATTTAAAAAATATCAATTTGGTAGTAAAGATGTTGTTAAACAATATCTTGATGGCATTATGTGGACCTATTATTATTATAATACAAATGATTTAGGTATGAATTCATGGTTTTATGATTTTAGAAAAGCACCATTATTAACAGATATTTATAGATATCTAAAAGAAGGATATGATATTAATAAAGGATTAGATAATTATCAAAAAACAACAGTTAGTAAAGATTATTTTACACCTTATGAACAAATTGCATTTATAACTCCAATGGAAGATATTGATACATTACCAGAATATGTTATTAAAATTTTCAAAGAGTCTACTGCATTTTATAAATATATACAAAATAACAATCCAGATTTACATAAATTGTCAAGACAAATTATTAATTATAAAAAACCATCTCCACTAAATTGTAAAGATGAAATGTTTTTCAGCAGATGTACAATAAAAGGCAGTGAAGATATTAAACAAAAAATACAAGAATTAGTAAGAAATATAGATTTTAGTAAAATCAAAATGAATACAAGCAAACTAAATGAAGTTTGTGAACTATAATAACTTTTTTGGCGAAGTCACCCATGGTTAGAAAAAAATTAGCAAAAAGCTATGATTGTTTTCGTGTTTTTGCTAACTTTTTTCTAAAAAATTATATATATGAATTTATTGAATTTACCTGATGAAATTCAAATAATAATTTGGAAATTTATTAAGCCTATACCTAAACCTATCTATAATTATTATTTTGATAAGCGTAAGAAGATTCCGTATCCAAATAATAGACGAAAATTGTTTTACTTAAAACCAACATTACCAGATTTCTTAAAAAATAAAATGGGTATAATGTATTGGGATACACTAGGAGTAGATGTTGAAGATCAGTATGATATAAAAAATAATATTAGCTTTCATAATAAATTACATTATTGTAACAAATGTGGAGAGAAATCTATTTATATATCAAATATAAATTATAGGTCATATCTGGTATGTCCTAGAATTATTAATTTTAATAAAGTCTATGATTGTTGCATATTAAATTGCAATGGTATTGTTAATGATGTTTATAGATTAGCATCATTTAGATAATTTAAAAATCACAATCCATTCGAATTTCATTATCTTCTGGATTATTACCAACTTTTGCGATAGAATATTCGGCAACACGATTTTCAAAGAAATTAGTTTTACCTTGAAGTGAAATCATATCCATCCATTCAAATGGATTTGGTGTGTTGTATTTTTTTTCGTAACCAAGATCATACAATAAACGATCAGCACAAAATTTGATATATTGTTGCATTAGATTTGAATTCATTCCAATAAGTTCTACTGGTAGTGCATTTGTAATAAAATCGCATTCAATACTAACAGCTTCATCAAATATTTCGTATATTTTCGATTGATCTAATTTATTTTTAATATGATTAACATATAATAAAACAGCAAAATCTGTATGTAATCCTTCATCTTTAGCGATTTGTGTATTTGCTAAACATAATCCAGGAAACATACCACGCTTTTTGAGCCAGAAAATAGCACAGAATGAACCTGAAAAGAATACACCCTCAACAAGTGCAAATGCGACAAGTCTTTCAACAAATGTTGCATTTTTTGGATTTGTCCATCGAAGTGCCCAATCAGCTTTTCTTTTAATTGCCGGAAAGTTTTCAATTGCATTAAATAACTGAGTTTTTTCAGCAGTATCAGAAATATATGTGTCAATTAGAAGTGAATACATTTCAGAATGAATATTTTCCATTGCAATTTGAAATCCATAAAAACATCTGGCTTCGGGGTATTGTACTTCATCACAAAAATTACTTGCTAAATTTTCATTAACAATTCCATCACTAGCGGCAAAGAAAGCCAAAATATGTTTAATAAAATATTTTTCTTTTTCATTAAGTTTTTTCCAATCACTTAGATCTGAGCTTAGATCTACTTCTTCAGCAGGCCAAAAACTAGCCTGTGCTTTTTTATACATATCCCAAATATCTTTGAATTTAATAGGGAATAATACAAATCTATTAGGATTTTCCATTAAAAGAGGCTCCATTTTTTGTAGTTCTTTATTAAGATTAGATATGAAAATATTTGTATTATTAATTTCTGTATTTTGCATTAATATATATAATACTAAATATTTAAAATCAATTTTAAATATTTTCTTAAATAAAATATAATATATATATATATATATTATGTCTAGTGAAAATTTATCAAGTACAGATATGTCTGACTCTATATTTAGAACAATAACAGGTGGTGCAGAAAATGCTGCTGGTGTACCAGCCGATATTGGTCAAGCTGCAGCGAATGTAATTAGAAATAATGTAGAAAATAATTTAATTAAACCACCACCTGGCGCTAAATACGCAACTTATGAATTACCGTTCGAAATTGAAGATATTGGAATGCCTGTATATTTATCTGGTATTATACAATTAATTACTGTTGTAATACTTTTATCCAAGAAAAAAATGTATGCAGCTTCAATATCATTCTTTACCATCGGCTTATTTATGTTCACAGTGCATTGTGTATACGCAGGAAAAGCTGATAAAATGGGACAATTTGGACCATTATGTCGTAATTTTAGTTATTTAATGATATTATTCCCATTAATTAATGTAATCTTAGTTCTCTCAAGTGATTATCTTAAGATATGGAAACATCTTAAATATAGTCCAGGTAAAATGAGACTTCAATTACCACATTTCGAAATCACATCGGATCATGGTAAAAATCACAATCATCATGATGATGATGACGAGGACCCTCACACCCATCCGCATATCCATTAAAAATCTTAATTTATTAAATAATAAAATAATTAAATTTAACTATTTTATTATTAATGTCTACTTATTATTGATTCAGAAATTTATATCATTATTACTATACAAGATATCATACAATTTATTAATGGTTTTCTTAAGACCTTTCCTTAATCGATATTGTAATTCATTATAAATAAATGAATCACTTTTTAAGATATTTCCGTCAATCCATTCACATGTTCTCTTCATATTGGTAAAATATTCAATATTATCAAACTTTTTGATATCAATTGGATATAATCTTAATAAATAAATTAAGTATTTTCCATTAAAATTATATACAAAGAGTGGATTTGTATAATTTAGTAATGATTCTGTAATTATAGTACTTTTTTTTATATTATGTTTAGTGTCCTGAAATATTTCATTATAATAAAAAATACCATTTGTTTCTTCCGAAAATTCACGAGCAGCAGTATACATTATATTTTTATCATCTTCCTCTCTTTTACCACCAAAATCAGAATAAAGTTTTTTTTTTGTTCCCGATTTTTGTAGAAGAAACCACAATTTATTATTTACAATGGTATAAGGTAAAATTCCACCTGCTCTGCATTGATGTTTTTGATTATTTATATTTATAAAATGATTAGGGTAATTATCACAAACAGCTGTCATTTTAAAATATAATAGTTATTGTTAATATAATTTTATATACTTTACGTAGCACCTTCATTATACATATCAATTGTCATTGATGTAATTATCCATTGTTGTTGATACTTAAGATAAACATAATAAAAAACTAGTAATACTATAAATATAAGAAATTCATATTTTGAAATATCAAAATTTTTTTTTATTCTTTGAAAGAAATCTGGTTTTGTCATATTAATAATAATATATAATATTATTATTAAATTAATTTAATACTACCGATTTAATTCTACTTGTAATAAATGCCTCCTTTTACCCATAAGAGCCTTTGTTTTTACCATAATTTTATTATAGTGTCTGTATAAAATAAATAACAACAGTCCACTAAATATTATTTTAAGATCCGATTTTGATATACCCAATTCTTTCATTTGTTGATCAAATTTATGTATAAAAGTCCCAACAGCTCCTGCTAAAACAAAAATTCCAATAATTTCGACACTCATATAATTATACTTTTTATTTTTTACATACTAATTTATTTTTTTTATCAGAATTCATTGTTTTATTTAAGTGACAATCAATTGCAGATTCTTTTAATAATTTTTCAAATTTATTAATTAATATTTGTTTTTTAATAGCTAATTCGTATATATATTGATCGATTGTTATTCTTTCTTTAAAATGAATACTATGATACATAAATATATTAACTTTTTGTCTTGATTTAGGCACATCTTTATGAGAACAATATCTAATTGCTCTACCAATAACTTGATCGACGCGTGATATATTCCAATATGGTTCCATAATATGTACCTGTTCAACTCTTAATAAACTTACACCTTCTTTAATTGAAGGTGAGCCTAGAAAAACCTTAATATAATCTGCATTCATATTTTTTTTATTATTAAATAAAACTCGTAACTGTTCTTTATAATGTAATGATTCATCTCCAGACCATAATGCGTACCTGTTTTTTCCAGTTCCATGATTCTTATAATTTTTAAAATTATAAGCTTCTAAAACTCTTTGAAATGCCTTCAGACCTGCGTATTCTTTAAAATTAGAATATACAAATACAGGTCCTTTTGATTTTCGAATTAATTGAATCATTTTATAAAATTTTTCTGAACATTCTCTTAGTAATTTGCCTTTCAGATATTTTCCTTTAAAGCTTTTAATACCATCTTTGCCAATTCTTTTATTTGGAAATGCAATATTAGATATAGAACGTGATCCAAGAAAAAAACTTTGTGGCATATCTAATATATCAGCATTTCTAAATGATCCTTCTTTATCATTAACTGTTAAATAACTTCGATATTGCAGTTCTTTCATTTTACATTCAACAATATATACTTTTTTTTTTGGAAATGTTTTAGGATCTGCACCTCTAAAATAAGAAACATATCCTTTTACTAATTTTGATAAAAAATCTTTATTTTTTATATCATACAAAATTTCATTATCTTTATTTTTATATTTTGTTAAAAATGTTGAACTAAAACTCCGTCCAATTGGAATTTCTTCTTTTAAATGTAATAAGTTTAATGTTAAAGCTAATTCAATTGGTTTATCAAACATAGGGGTTGCAGATAATAATATGATTGGACATATATTTGCATTTTTTAAGAATTTATATAAGATTTTGTAAAAGTCCCCACTTGAACTAACTAGATTTTGGACTTCATCTATTATTAATACTTTATTAGATAATCTTAATGATCGATTTTTTATTCTATTGATTAATTTTTGATGAGAAAGTATATCATAATATTTATTAATACGTTGGTCCGATTTTTTAATTATTCTTTTATATACAATACTAGATGGACTATTTTGCGTTAATATAGATCTTTCTTCAGAAGTTAAATATGTATTACCTATGCATTCTGATCGTAATTCATTTTTATAATTCCCTACTAATGATGCTGGTATAGCAACTAATATTTTTCGACGATTTTTCCATTGTTCAGCAACTTGAATCGATGCACATGTTTTTCCAGCACCAATTTGGTGAAATATTAATAAGTTTCTATATGGTGTCTTAGGTGAAATATATTTGCTAACAAATATTTGTGGTTTTTGTAGTTTATATTTTTTAGGAAAACATAACTCTTTTGCTGTTTTATTGGTTTTATGTAATTTATATTCTGAATATATATTATTAATTTTTTTATAAAAATCTTTACTAGTAACTAAAGGATATCGAACCATAAATATATACAACTTAATTAGATTTTTAATTAAATAATATTTTTTTTATATATTGCCATATTCGGATCAAAAAAATCTAATTTTATATTTGAAATGGCTTCTGTTAATTCACATTTAACCCAAATTTTAATAATAAAACAATTATATTTAGGATGTATTGATATTCCTGTTATAAATTCATTTTCTTTTATTAATGTTTCTCCAATAACTGCAGAAGATATTTCAGTCCATGCTTTTTCAATATTATTTTTTTGTATTTTAAAGGAATAAGTTCCTCCATTAATATTTAGATCATCTTCCCACATAGGTGCAACATTTTCTCTCATCAAAAAAAATAATCCAATAATGTGATACGGATGATTATTATATAATCTCCAATAATCTCGTATATTATCAAATGTATATAATAATTGATAACTTTCTAAGTCCCAATTATTATCCTTACTTTTATGAAAATAATAATTCCATTTATTCTTTAATGGAATATTATCAGTTATTATTTTGTTATTATTATCTAATAAATTTTGTGTATTCATTAGATAATAAAAATCTTTATAATCTTAAATATAAATTAATTTTATTTACATGACCAATCATTATATTTTGCTTTTGTTTCAGATGAACTAAGATTTTTTAATTTATGAATAGAATTGTCACTGTGATCATGTGGCAATTCATTGCCTATATTATTGTTACAACTAGGTGATTCTTTATCATAATTAGCATGTGACAGGAATGGACCATCTGTAAATATACTTGGGAATGATGCCGCACTAGAATCATATTGATTTACAATATTCCAACTTGATGAGATCGAATCAGGACATTTTATATGTTTATCTTTTTCTTTTTCATATATATCAATTATATTTTTAATATCGTCAATATCATCTTCTTTTAAAATTTTTTCAACGTCATCTTTTAAATCTACAACTTCTTCTTCAATAACTTGAAGATCTTCTTCATCAATTTGTTTACCTTCCTCATCGATAATGTGATCGACCTTTGAAATTTGTTTTGATATTTCATCGG
>MDTC01205870.1_pt1 | contig 15239 bp, 12 predicted proteins | sample 811181 | NCBI WGS metagenome assembly MDTC01 (sample SAMN05326644, study PRJNA326480) | marine metagenome | isolation source: seawater | place: Pacific Ocean: North | collected 2011 | reverse complement strand
TGGCGAAATTTATCTGCTAGATCGCGAGCAGCATCGTCCCATGCGGTTGCGTCAGACCAAGCATTCCGAGGTATCAGCAACCGATCTGAAACACCAGGAACCCGACAAACTGCTTCAAGTCCAAAAACTGAATCTCGTTCAGTTGGAGCACGGTGTAGTGAATTCGTATGAATTGCATCAATGATAGAACGCGTACTTGCCAAATCAATTCGTCTTCCCAAACCAATCCCACCCCCAGTCCAACCAGTATTAACTAGCCAGGCCTGCGCTTTGTGATGTCGAATTTTTTCTGATAACAAGCGGGCGTACACGACCGGATGGCGAACAAGAAAAGCTGCGCTATAACATGGTGAGAAGGCCAACTGTGGTTGAAACACACCCATTTCTGTCCCAGCTACCCGAGCTGTATATCCGGACAGAAATTGATACATCGCTTGTTCAGGTGTGAGGCGACTTATTGGTGGCAACACTCCAGAAGCATCACAGGTCAAAAAAATCACATGGTTTGGATGTCCCGCGACAGATGGCAGTTGAGTATTTTCTATATGCTCAAGTGGGTACGCTGCTCGGGTATTTTCTGTTATCGCACCTGAATCAAAATCCACCTCTCGAGTCAGTTCGTCATAAACAACATTCTCTAAAACCGCACCAAATCGAATAGCCTGATAAATCTCAGGCTCCTTATCCATTGCAAGCCCAATACACTTTGCATAACACCCTCCCTCAACGTTGAAGACTCCTTCGTCACTCCAGCCGTGCTCATCATCACCGAGAAGCCTACGACTTGGGTCAGCCGATAAAGTGGTTTTACCGGTCCCGGATAATCCAAAAAAAAGTGACACATCTTTCGATACTCCTTCATTCGCTGCGCAATGCATGGAGAGCACTCCCTTGGGTGGCAGCAACCAATGCATGAGTGTGAACACCCCTTTTTTCATTTCACCGGCATATTCAGTACCGAGAATAACTTGCTCCTTCCGCTCAAGTGAAATATCCACACTTGTGCGACTTGTCATCTGTGCCGTAAGTGAATTTGCGGGGAATTGACCTGCGTTATAGATGACACAATCTGGAGTACCAAAGTTCTCCAATTCCTCATGCGTTGGACGAATCAGCATGTTGTGCATAAAGAGAGCATGGTACGCGCGAGCGCAAATTACCCGAACTTTAATCCGATGGATGGGGTCCCAGCCAGCAAACCCATCAAATACGTAGATTTGATCTCGTGTATTGAGGTAATCAATTGCTCGCTGGCGATTTAGAAAAAATGTATGTTCGTCAATTGGATGATTCGTACTACCCCACCAAACGTCCTTCTCTGATTCTCTATGACGAACAACATGCTTGTCCTTTGGACTTCTACCAGTTTTTGTACCAGATCGTATCGCTATTGCACCGCTTGAGACAACGCCTGCCCGCTCCCGCGTAAGTGCATCCTCATACAATCTCGCCGGCGATGCATTTCGAACCACCACAGGTACGGTTATTTCTTGAGGACTTAGATCAGCATAAATTGGCACATTTCACTCCAGCAACGATTCGTTTCGGGAAATCAACAAGCTGGTTTCTCTCCAAGATCAAACCAGTAGATATACCTAGCTACATAATGCCGCATGCCAGAACAAAGGCAGTTAAGAGAAGACCACAACCAACAATCAACATTACCACCCCGACTGGGCTCGGTTGCACACGTAGACGACGGCACATTCTCCTCAAACGTCGGCTCAAATCGATCCACGCTTCACTAGCCTCACATGACTGAAGGACGACGATACTCACGGTACGCAGAGAGCCATTTCCCTCCACGTGTGCCTGAAGACCAAGAGTCGGTAAGGCCACACTTTCACCTGCCCATCGCACTACCGGATCAACTGCGGCCGCATTCTGTGCCACCAAAGGTCGAATTTGCTCAACGGTGGCGTTGTAGATAAGCAGCCGAGGCCTTGCGAAAAGAATGCATACCGCAACGACTAAAGCGTACAGAAGGAGTAAAATGATCTCGCCCCAGGGTGAACCGCCTAACAGCGGCTGAATTGCAGCGAGTGGACCTACCGCCACAAGCCCCGAAAGTGCCAAGCCAAGTAATGCACTATCCCATGCCGCAGATATCACAAGCGGCCGATGACGAAGTTGAAGCCCGCCCATGACACAGCAGTAAACCCCAAGGGGGACTAAAGCTATCCAAAATGGAAGGCTGTCAAGCCAGAAACTCATGACTCGTCCTCACTCGACGCAGGAAATGCTGACTCAATCTTACGGAAGTGGCTCTACCTTACTGAAGAAAAACCAGTGCAGACATTGCAAGCAACCAGACAGCCTCAGCAATCACCATAATTGTTAAGAAGACATATTCACGCTTCCACTGTAGCATCAATTTCTTCGCTCCTTGATCAAGGTGATTCTGGCAAAGCAAAGACAATATCTCTCACGAATGCATCTTCGAAATTGTACACGTCATGAAAATCATCACGACTATCATCACTCGTCTTTCTCATTTGCCCGATATCGATCATGTTGAAGACGATTTCACCGAAATCTGCCGTTCCGCAAATACCCCATGACGCCAACACTTTGGTAGCCAGGTATCCATACTGTTGCTGAGCATATTGTCGGGATGCCTCACACAAATCCTGACCACTCACATGCTTCTCACTTTTCTTTTTTCCTCGACTTGGCTTCGCGTCATTGGATTTTTCCTGTTCACCCATACCGAGAGATTCTTGAGCAAAAGACAAGGCTTCAAGGATGAACAGATACGCGTCCAACGAATATCTTTGGTCACGTTGGAGTAAGTCTGCCAGCGGGTGATTAGGGTCAATAAGAGGCATGCGTTTCTCTCAGAGTGATATGGTAAATAAACATACCACATACATCTGAAGATATCGTAGCGGCTGATCTCAATAAATCAGTTCCCAGACGCCTGCTCTTCAATAAACGTGTATCCCAACGGGGTCAGCGGCCTTGAAAAATCGCGGATAAGATCGAGGCCTCTATCTATCAGGCTTGTTCGAGGGTCAAACTGATACACATCTCGATCTTGGCCTCCTGGCTTAAATATCTGAATTGCAAAGGGCATCAGATCTTTGGCCCGAAGAATGAGTTCGACCTTTGAGAAATTTGCAGCATCTACTTGGAATTTTGGGGATGCTTCAAGCCATATTTGATCAGTCACTGCTGCGGGCGTGATAATCCGCATTGAATATCGTTTTTTGAGAGTGTCGGCTTTTGCTCCGAAGACAAACGGAAGCGGACCTTCGCTAATCGCTCGACCTCTCATCTCGGGTGGTAATTTTGTTTCACGAAGTTGACGCTCACTATGCCGGAACTCATAAATGCTTGTACCGTTACAGACCCAATGCTCACCAGAATTTGCAGGCCTAGCGTCGTATATTCTTTTTTCAGGATTCCATTGCTTGGATGACTTCACATGAAAGAGCCCTTTGTCCGGCGCAGCGTATTTGATTTCTCCTGTACTTTCAGAAAAGGCTAATCGCTCACCTGAAGCATCCGCTGGGCTCCAAGCGTTATACTGCCATTTATAAAAAGAACATGACCAAGTTGTGACCTTTGCATTGCGAGCTTCCCACGCAATCAACAATTGCTCGAGTGCCGCTTGTTGCTCAGGGCTTAGCGCGGGGGCTTGGTTCGAATTTATAGGCTGTGCAGAACCTTGCTGAGAGAAACTTTCCGGGCAACCAAGGCCAAGAAAAATAAGCATCAACATCCAGCGGTACAAAACGCCAGACAACAACCTGCATGAAAATGTAACTCGTCTCTCGGAATGACCGTTGGAATCTAAAAGCACATCAAACTCCTCACTTAATTCCCCGACTTTAGCAATCTGCCAAGGGCATCGCGAGGCCTTTTTAAGCCAAAACAACAACGTTTGTGAAGAATTCACCAGCGTACACCACGGGAAGATGCGTTTACTCTCAAGTCTTCTAATTCACGAGAAAAACAACCCGAGAGAATTGGGAACCGGCACCATGTTTTTGGATCAAGACTCTCGTCATCTAAGTGAAATGAGGGTGCCAACCGCTCACGCTTCCATTGATTCCTCGACCACAATAGAAAAAAACGTTCTGTCCAATAACCTAATTTCGCGGCATCATGCTGTGGAAATTCACACACCAACTGCTCCCAAATAACAAATGGCATCTGTTTATCACGAATTGCGAATCTCTCAATCCGGTCCAACACGTCATAGGGCATCAGATCCGTCTCATCCGTCTGCCCGTTTGCAGCAGGTCTTAGTTCTGCCGTAGGCTGCTGAACATTGATCACTTTCATGGCCGACAGTGGACCAATTCCCTGAGGACCCTCCCGTTCAATCCAAACAAGCCAGTCTCGAAGAAACGCTTTATCAATTCCTGCAATTGGTGCTATTCCACCAGCAGTGTCTCCGTCCATAGTCGCATAACCAACCGCCACTTCTGATCGATTACTTGTTGCAACCAACATCGCATTATAAAGATTCGCCAAAAGCCAAACTCCAGGAGCTCGAACCCGGGCCTGAATATTTTGTCGAGCAATGTCATCTCGCTCCCAACTAAGCTTTCTTCCAAGAACTGAATCAGCGAGCTGTTCATACTTTTGCACTATCGGCTCGACATCAAACTCATGAAATCTTGCTCCAACGGAAGAGGCAACTGTTCTCGCAGCTTCTTTCGTTAACTTACTAGAGTTCACAGTTGACTGATAAACACACGTAAGCACCTCAGCGACTAACCTCTGAACGAAATCATCTTCGTAGGGACCACCTGACGACCCTAGCGGACTGTAAGGTAAAACTGTATGACCAAGCCTCTCCGCCGCATCAGACTGGTGTTCCAGAACAACCAAGGCAATCCCAATGGCAATCAAGCAGATCACTGCTGAAGAATCCGCACCACCACTCGCACTTACCACAAAACCATCACTTTTACTTTTCCTTAAACTATCCATCAAACCAAGTGCTACTGCCCGGGTGAACTCTTCTTTCTTGCGAGAACCCGCTCCTTCGCAACGCTCCCATTTTTCGCGACTGTCTTCGCCATGTAATTTTTTGCACGGCGAAAGAGGCTGAAAATAAAAATCATGAGATATGGCGTCACCATGATCAGACAGGCTCCCGCAGGAACTTATCCTCGACTGCATTAAGCGGATATCATCGATATCAACATCACCATCAACAATGGAAATATCAGCAAATGAGAATCGCTTGCCGCTTGATACAATCCCAGCAGGGTCAGCAATGAGCGTGCTTCCGTCGTAGACAATTCGTCCCGACTCATTTCCAACTAGATTGGCTAACACGTACGCAGAAGCAAAGGCGCGAGCACCCTCAAGAACAAGACGCCTACGAATTTCGTCCTTAGAAAACGCAAAATGACTCGCTGAAGGATTCAAAATGACGTCAACTCCACGAGTAGCAAGACGTGCTCCCGGGCGATCAGCAACCCATGCATCTTCACATATCTCAAAACCAATCCGGACACCACCACAATTAAATCGCACGTCCCCAAAAGGAACTCGCCGCCCAGCCACCGAGATTATTTCCTGCTGTCCTGATGGCCATTCACGAAACCAACGTGGTTCATAATGAAGGCCGTCACCAGCTAAGTGCTGTTTTGCTGCAATTCCAAGAAGGTCACCGTCGGCAATCAAAGCGGCACCGTCGTAAATACCACCCTCCCACCACACGGGCAAACCAACAGCTACAACAAGCCCGTGGCTGCACTGCTCAAGCTCAACAAGCATTTCCAAAGCCGTTGCAAGAACCCCTGATGCCTGAAAAGCATCCTCACAACCATAACCACTGATGCATAACTCTGGACAACAAAGAATAGAAATCTGACGAGAACGAGCTTCCTCGCATGCTGATGCGATGCGGCTTGCGTTGCCATCCCAGTCCAGTGGTATTTGATTGAGGGCAGCCGCCCCAAGACGAATCCGTTGCACTTTTACTCAACTGCTCTCTGGCACAGTCGACTCCTCGAGATAGGTATAGCCACCTAGGCCATCTTCATAAAAACGAATGAACCGGCCTGCTTGTCCGTCACTTATCAGGCCGTCGCGAACAGCCTCTTCAATTGCGCCCCGAAGGTTTTTTGCAAGTTCCGCGGGATCAAACTCTACATACTGAAGAACTTCACTTACGGTATCTCCCTTAACCACTGTATCCACAGCCACCCGACCATGCTCATCCGAACTTATATGAATGGCGTGAGTGTCCCCAAACAGATTATGCAGATCACCAAGAATCTCCTGATACGCACCGACAAGAAAAGCACCGAGATAGTATCGCTCGTTCCCTAGCGAGTGCAACGGAAGAGATCGCTTCACATCACGGCGATCAATGAACTGTTCAATTTTCCCATCTGAATCACAAGTCACATCTCCGAGTACAGCCGAGCAATCGGGACGTTCATTCAAACGATGTATGGGCATGAGGGGAAAAAGTTGCTTTATTGCCCAGGAATCCGGAATCGACTGAAACAAAGAAAAATTACAGAAGTAGGTGTCACAGAGACTTGATGAAATTGCCTCAAGCTCTTCTGGAATATAATCGAGTTGTTTGGCCAGACTATTAATCTTCTGACAAATTGAAAAATATACCTGCTCCACAAGCGCTCGTTGATCGATTGGCAAGTAACCAGTCGCAAATAAATTCAAGGCAGTGTCGAGAGCCTGCTGTGCATCATGGTACGACTCAAGCAAGTTCCTCGCATTAAGCTCTCGGAAAGTCTCAAATAAATCTTGAACGGGCTGCTCTGCGTTCGGCGGTGGATCACCAATACTTCCCTTATTCGTTTGTTCAGAAACACCCAGAACACTGAACACAAGCATACTGTGATAGGCCACTACCGCCCGTCCACTTTCTGTCATGATCGTGGGGTGCTCGACACCTGCATCATCACAAACATTTTGCACATGGCAAACAACATCATTTGCATATTCCTGAAGTGTATAGTTCACGCTCGATTCAAAATTTGTTTGAGAACCATCATAGTCGACACCTAAACCACCGCCCACGTCTAGAAACTTCAATCCGGCACCACGTTTAACAAGCTCAACATATACGCGAGCTGATTCATTTAACGCTGCCTTAATATGTCGGATATTTGTAATCTGACTACCTTGATGAAAATGCAACAGCTGAAAACAGTCACTCATATTTCGCTCGGCTAGAAAATCAACTCCTTTCATCAACTCGGAAACACTGAGCCCAAATTTACTGCAAAATCCCGCCGACGCGTGCCATCGACCACTTCCTTTCGCCGCTAATTTCATTCGCATACCAATCTTTGGTCGCACGCCAATCCTGCTAGCGCAGTCAACAAGTTGAGCAAGCTCAGAATATCTCTCTACGACAGGAATAATATTTCGCCCAATTTTTTGGGCAAGCATAACCATTTCTATGAAGTCAGCGTCTTTGAAGCCATTGCAAATAATTGGCGTGTCGTTATCGGCTAAGGCAATAACTGCCAGTAGTTCCGGCTTACTGCCTGCCTCAAGCCCGAATTGATATGGTCTCCCGAATCGTAAGACTTCTTCCACAACCTGACGTTGTTGATTTACTTTTATTGGATAAATACAACAGTAGTCACCTCGGTATCCACTTTCTTTCATCGAAGTAAAAAAAGCATTGTTTATTTCCTGCAGCCTATGCTGGAGAATTTCTCCGAATCGCAAAAGAACAGGCAGATCTATGCCTCTTACTTGGAGTCGATCAATTAACTTTTTGAGGTCGACATGCCGTTTGGGATTTTTATCTGGATGTACGAGCAGGTTTCCATCATCTGCGATCGAGAAATACCCATTACCCCAGCGAGCGACCTCGTAGAGATCGGCAGAGTCGGCAGCAGACCAATTCTCACGATCAAGACCAACCGTCATAGCGTCCTCACTGAGTTCCAAAAAAAGTCCGGCGCGACAAGTCTAGCCTGCCGAGAACATGGAGCCACCAAGAAAGCCAATTTCACGAAGTTTTGCAGCTTTAACTGCAAAGACCGGGGATAATCTGGCCCCCATTTGCAATCTTCATCGGCCTTCCGTTTTTGGCACGAAATGTCGTGTCTAGAGAAATATCAAGTGATTTTAGAACACTTGCCATTAAGTCCTGTGACGAATACGGCTCACTGATAACCTCCCGACCATCCACACTTGTTTCACCAACGACAGTGCCGCGACTGAAACCTGCCCCACCGACAACGGCACTCCAGCTTCGAGCCCAGTGATCACGACCACCGTTCCCATTGATTGTCGGCGTTCTTCCAAATTCGCCCATCCATATTACAGCGGTATTATCCAAAGTGCCTCGATCCGCAAGATCTGCAATCAGTGCACTCATGGCTCTATCAAGATCTGGTAATTTTTGATCAGCAAGTGTTGAAAAAATATTATTGTGGTTATCCCAACCACCAAGATTGACTTCAACAAAAGGCACTCCAACTTCTACCAATCGTCGAGCCATCAAACAGCCCCGCCCAAAATTAGTCTCTCCATATCTCTCACGTACTGTTGTCGGTTCCTCTGCGACATTGAACGCCGCCAGCTGGCTGCTAGTCATTAACTGAACTGACTTACCAATAATTTCACGATGATCTTTTGGCAACTGGCCTCTCTTCTCACCGATAAATCGATTCTCAATTGCACCAAGCATCTGAAGCCGACTTACAAGTCGCTCCCGAGATACTGGTGACTCGAGGTTTTTAACATTCCCTTGAGAGCTCACAACAAAAGGCGCCAAAGCCGTACCCAAAAACCCTGGCGATACACTGCCACCACCGACTGATACGAATGGCGGAATCTCAAGTGACTCGATTGTGCCCGCCAGTTCGTGGGCAATCACGGACCCATAGCTAGGATGTTCTACATTTGGATTTGGCACGAACCCCGTATGCATATAGTAACGACCTCTTTGGTGATCAGCCTCTCGCGTACTCATTGAACGAACAATTGAGAGATGATGCATTTGTCGAGCTGTCATTGGCATATGTTCGCTGATTGCAATGCCGTCGACCGATGTTGAGATTTGCTTAAACGGTCCGCCTGTTGCCTGACCTGGCTTGAGGTCCCAGATGTCCATCGTACTTGGACCTCCACCCATCCAGAGAAGTATGGCGGACTTCTGACGTTTCTTAAGGTCCTCGGCGTTAGCAACCAACGAGTTTGCAAATGATGTAAAGGGAGCTGAAAGAGCCGCCAGCCCACTAAGATGCGACAGGAAATGCCTGCGACTAGTCTCGCTGCACGCCAGACCGTGACACTTTTTCTCATTCATACAACACCTACACCTGTTAGTGATTCAAAATAAATTCATTGGAATTGAGTAATGCCCACCATACATCCTGCAATGCCTCTTTCACCTGCCCCTGCCGAGCAAGTAATAGCTGATTCGCATATCGTAATTCAATTGGCGATGGCCACCTCGAAAGTGCTGCTACGTAAAGAGCGTTAATCCTGTCTTGATTTTTTCTATTTGCCACCATCACTTGGTCGAGAAATCCATCTTTACCAAGTGACGTAGCCGACTGCACGAGGTCACCATTAAATAACATGAGTATTTGAGGAATTGTTCCGTTAAATGTCGTACTGGAGTCCCCCTCATCTGTACCGAATGCAATTACAAACTGCGACAGCCAGCGATCTTGGCGGTCTGAATTCTCGACACCGTTTGCTTTAGTGGCCACCATCAAGGAATCATACAGTTGTTCCGGCTCTATTTGCCTGACATAAAACCGGCTGAAGTATGGTGGCTCACCAGAACCAGGCACATCTTTCTCATTTCCAGGCGCCATGCGACTGGAAAGGCTGTATGACTTTGATAACACAATCCAACGCATCAGTGACTTCAAGTCATAGCTGTATTCAGTAAAACGTTGGGCAAGTCCCTCAAGTAAAGCAGGGTGCGATGGTGGATTATGACCACCAAAATCATCGATTGGTCTAGTAAATCCATAACCAAGAAAATATGCCCAGATGCGGTTCACAAGGGCTTTGGGAAACAGTGGATCAGAACGAATTAAAGAGGCCAATTCTCTTCGGCGGTTGACACCATAAGAAGTTCCATCACTAAACGCATCCGGCAAAAGCCCACTTCTCGAAATCTCAGTCCCATCGACGTAAACAGGATAAGCAACTTTGACTAAACCATTTCTCAATTCATAAAAAATTTCTGCTTCATTTGGATCACCGCCTTGTCCAGCAAAGTCTTCATCAACAAGTTCAATCCATGCAACGCGACGCCCTCCATCAAATCTTCGCAAAGCTCGAGTTTGTCTAAAAAAAGCATTCAGTTCCCAAAACTGATTCTGCTTCACACCACTATTAAATGGATGATTATGGCACTGCGTGCATTGCACCTGGAGCCCCAGGAAAATCTGTGCTGTCTTAGCCGTAGCCTGCAACGCTCCATCGCCAAGCTTTCCACTAAGAAAATTTGTAGCACCATTAAATACTGTTGGTTCATCCCTTTCAGCATTATCTCCAGTAGCAGTGAGCAACTCCTCAACAAATTGATCGTACGGAATGTTTGATTCCCATGCAGTCTGCAAATACTTCCTCATCCCGGATCGATCAACCATCCTATTATCAGCATCACGGCCAATAAGTACTGTCGTCCATACGTTTGACCAATGTTTTGCATATTCGCGGACATATTCGTCACCAAGGAGACGATCAACAAGCACTGCCTGCTTGTCACGACTATGATCATTTTTGTAACGCAACACCTCATCAACCGTTGGAATTCTCCCAATGAGGTCCAAGTAGACTCGGCGGCACCATTCAAGTTCAGTAGCTTGCTCAACTGGTTCCACACCCGCGTCAGCCCAAATCAATTCGACCTGAGTATTAATGAAGGCGATTTGAGGAACTGCTGACACCTCTTCTCCGCGGAGCATCGCATCCTGACAAAGGAGCAACATTACAAGGGAAGTTCCACACAGTTTCCCCAACTGGAATTGCCGGATGTACCTGCCATAGTTCTGCAGGCATTTCCACGCGATCATCTGCATTGAAGGCCTCGCAGTCATCCCGGAAATCAAGGAACAGAACGAGTGAATGTTTTCCAGCCAGCACACAAGAGTCAAATACACAAGCAAATCATTGCATTGCAGACTTTGAAAATAACCTTGTCTTGTTCTTAAAAAACAGATGTCAACTTACTGATTCGAGTTGAGGAGCCACTGACGCAGTTGAGACAGGCTCATTCACAAACTCAAGAATTGCCCGAGGACCCGCATCACCAAGGCGAGGCATTGCCAGCTTTAAAATACGAGTGTATCCGCCGGGACGATCAGTAAAGCGCGGTGCGATTGTGCTGAAGAGAATTCGCGTTGCCTGCTTATCACCGAGAAGTTGCAGCACCCGACGTCGGGAGGTTACCGCAGGAGCCATAGCTTGAGCCCATTTCTGCCACTGTTCACCCTGACGCCACTTCTTCCACTCAGCGGTATCTCGATCTGCAGGTGCTGAAAATTCATCAGCAGCTTTTTCTGCTAGCAATCCCCGCTTTGCAATCGTAATACATTTTTCGACTAATGGGCGAACCTCTTTTGCCTTCGCCACAGTCGTCACAACACGTCCGGCAACCTTTGGAGCACCAACTTCACCTGGTTCGAATTCCCGTTCCGTAAGAACAAGAGACGATGCAAGATTACGGAGCATAGCTCGCTGATGGGAGGGACTTCTACCGAGCACCCTGCCCTTGCGACGATGACGCATTGATTCACCCTTTTCTACTTTTACTGTAACTTGTTTTTGCTTTTTGGGACTCAGGAATGCGTATCAATGGACTCCATGCCAAATGACACACCGAGTTCTTTCAGCTTGTCTTCGATTTCCTGCAGCGTTTGCTCGCCTGCACTTTGTAAATTTGCAACCTCGTCGCGAGTTTTCTTTACCAACTGGCCAAGAGTCGTAATGTCATTTCGAATCAAACTATTTTCAGCTCGGTGCGAAAGACTCAACTGCGAAATCAACATTCCGAGGCGGCTGTCGAGAGGAGCCTCAAGCTTCTCAAGATCAAGAACTCCAGCACCTCCAGAACCAGCACCTGTAGACCCAGTATCACCCGCAGCCGCATGAATCGACGCTCCTGGAGAGGTGTATCCCACAAACGGATTGAGGTGCTTTCTCAGAATCTTAGCCGCCTCAACCAATGCCATTTCTGGAGTGATGGTACCGTCTGTCCAGACCTCGAGCGTCAACTTATCGTAGTTTGTTTTTTGACCGACGCGTGTTTCTTCAACTTCGTACCGGACTCGTGTAACCGGACTAAAAACAGCATCTACTGGAATAATGCCTATTTCATGTCCGTCAGGACTGTGCTCGCTACTCGGCACATACCCACGGCCATTCTCAATCACCATTTCAAGTTCGAACGGGACATCATCTGTCAACGTGGCAAGAACCAGATCCTTGCTCACAACTTCAACAGACTCGTCCACCTGAACATCGGCACCAGTAATTGGACCCTTCAGGCTCTTCTCAACCCGGACGACACGGGTTGAATCACTGTGATTTTTAACAACAAGACTTTTCACTGCCAGAACAATATCTGTTACATCCTCTTGAACGCCTTTTATTGTCGTGAATTCATGCTGAGCGCCCCCAAGTTTGATCTGGGTTACAGCACTACCCTCAAGACTCGACAAAAGGATTCGTCGAAGACTATTCCCAACAGTCGTCCCAAAACCTCTTTCAAAAGGTTCGGCCGTAAACTTGCCATAAGTATTCGTTAGTGTCGCACTATCAGCGACAACAGAGCCCGGTAGTTCTAGGCCTCTCCAGCGGATATGCATCTGGTTCTCCTTGGTCCCTCTTGTTCTCGATTCACAATCTTAGGCACCCAACTATCGACGACAGTTGGTCCATCAAAGTTAATTTCGCTGTTAAACACGTCGCTTCTTTGGGGGGCGACAACCGTTATGAGGCAGCGGAGTAATGTCTTCAATACTCTTCACATTCATGCCCGCAGCCTGAAAAGCAGTAATCGCACTTTCGCGACCGCTGCCTGGCCCCTTTACGCGGACTTCAAGATCTTTCACACCAAACTTTGCTGCTTTTTCTGCTGCCTGTTGAGCAGCCATCTGACCCGCGAACGGCGTGCCTTTACGGCTACCCTTGAAACCACATGTTCCTCCACTAGCCCAACAAAGCGTATCGCCTCGCTGGTCAGTGATCGTGACCGTCGTGTTATTAAAAGTTGCGTCAATGAAGGCAATTCCTGACGAAACGCTTTTCTTTTTTGTTTTTGCAGTCTTGGCCATTATTCAGTCGTCCTGATTCACCCGATCAGGCTTACCATTTCCTTCCTGTCAAATTCTGTTGTTCTGATTCCACTCGTTCTCACGATTCGTCTGTAGCACGACATCTTCAAAAAGATGCAAACTACTTCAAATCCTTTACGCCCTTCTTGCCAGCAACCGTTTTCTTAGGACCTTTACGAGTTCTTGCATTTGTTCGTGTGCGCTGACCACGAACTGGCAAGCCACGTCTATGACGAAGCCCACGATAACAACCAATGTCTTTCAGTCGAGAAACACCCTGTGCAACCTGTCTTCGTAATTGCCCTTCAACGACGTAATCTTTATCGAGCAGAGAAGCCATACGCGCTAACTCGTCTTCATGGAGTTCCCTAGCCTGAGATTCAGGGCTCACCCCTGCCTTACGACAGAGCTCTCTCGCAACACGAGGCCCCACGCCGTAGAGGTACTGGAGTGAGTAAACAGTCTTTTTGTCGGAAGGTATGTCAACACCGAGCAAACGTGGCATAAATGGATGCTTTCAGGAACGAATCAAATCTATTTGTGGTACACCGTGTATCAAGCCTGCAGTAAAAGGGCATTCTGGGGATGGTCAATCACCGAAATACTAACAATCATTACTTTGACTCAAACACTCAATTCACCAGACGTGGGAACTCTCCACAATCGCTTACTAGCCTTGCCGTTGTTTATGCCGGGGATTATCGCATAAAACGAAGACCACTCCGCGACGGCGGACAATCTTGCATTTATCGCAAATCCTTTTGACGCTGGCACGCACTTTCATTGAAATCATGACGCAGTAGCGCCATACCTCACAGCAATAGTAATACAATCCATCTGGACAAATCGAAGCTACGGAGTATAGCCACCGGCAACGGGGCTTCACAAGTAGGCACACAGATTTCCGGCTATCGAGCGAATTCCAAGCAGTCAAGCGGCATGATTAGACCCTGCTTGTCATCCTTCGGTTGTCGTCACAACGCCAGTCATCTTTTTTTCCTCATCAGACTGAGGGGCTGCGGTAAGCGCCAGTGGCCCATCCTCCGTCATAGCTATAGTGTGCTCGAAATGGGCACTGTAGCTACCGTCATTGGTTGATTGGGTCCAAAAATCTGGCAATACGTGGACTTTTTTCGTCCCTATGTTCACCATTGGCTCGACCGCGATAACGAGGCCTGGCTCTAAGTCAAAATCATGCTTGCGACGAAATGAGGGCGAGCAGAAGTTTGGTACCTGAGGGTCCTCATGCATGCTCTTGCCAATCCCATGCCCCACAAAATTCTCAACAACGGAGAACCCATAGTCCCGAACAAAGGTGGCCATCTCTGATGCAACATCTCCCCAGCGGCTCCTCGATCCCATGAGTTTAATTGCTAGCTGAAGAACACCTGATGTACAGTCTAGAAGTTTCTGCACTTCATCCGTCACTTGACCGACGGCATGGGTATAGGCGCAATCACCACACCACCCTTTAAGTTTGCAGCCTGTATCGATGCTGATGATATCACCCTCCTGCAACTTCCGTGAACCCGGAATACCGTGAACGACTTCGTCATTTACAGAGATGCAGCAAACTGCGGGAAAAGGCACTCGACCGGGAACCCCCTTAAAGAGAGGAACTACATTTTTCTTATGGAAAAATTGTTCAACAGCTTGATCAATTTCACCAGTCGTAGCTCCAGGACGAACGAGACGCTTCGCGATTTGATGGGCCTCCCAAACAACAAGACCGGCATTTCGCATGGCCTCAATTTCTCGACTCGATTTTAGCTTCAGCATGTCAGTTCTTCCTCTTCACAACCACCCATAGACAAACAGACAATAACTCCGCCAACACCTTTTCTCACAGCATATCCACAGCACTTCCAATCATGATGTCTGGAGAAAACCTGTTCTAGCGTTTTGCGCGTCTAAATGCACGGATCGCCTGCCGAACTCGGTCAAAGATATCATCAGCGGAACCCAAACCATTCACGCGCTCCA
>MDTC01243693.1_pt1 | contig 15241 bp, 13 predicted proteins | sample 811181 | NCBI WGS metagenome assembly MDTC01 (sample SAMN05326644, study PRJNA326480) | marine metagenome | isolation source: seawater | place: Pacific Ocean: North | collected 2011 | reverse complement strand
TTGAATAAAAACCGTTAAATTCAGTTCTAAATGTTAATCCATAGGCTCCAAGTTGACCAAGCTCAATATAATCATTTTCTTTTATATTATTTGGAAGCAAGAAGGGTCCCTTCATGTAATCCATACTATCACATGTAGGTCCAAAAAAATCAAACGCTGTAAGTTTTTTTGAAATTATTTTTCCGTTTTTAATTACTCGTGAGGGATAAACAATGTTAGGAGTTCCTGCATCAAAAAGAGTTCCGTAAGTACCGTCGTTAATATATAGTTTTTGTTTTTTTCTTAAATTAACTCTTACAATAGTGGAACCACTTTCAGCAACGATTGCTCTTCCAGGTTCACAAATAATTTTTGGAAGTTTTTTTAATTTTAAACTTTCTAGTCCTTTTTTTATTTCTTCAAAATAATTATCTAGAGATTGTGGTATAAGGTCAGGATATATTGCTGGAAAACCTCCCCCAATATTTACATAATCTGGAATAATTTTTGTTTTTTTAATTATATTTCCAATTTCTGCGATTCCTTTTGAGTATGAAATTGGGTGCATGCACTGGGATCCGACATGAAAGCTTAAACCAATTTTTTTTGCATGTATCTTGACGAGCCTCAATAATCCTATAGCCTCTGATGTTAAAGCACCAAATTTTTTTGATAAATCAATTTCAGCATGTTCATTTGATACTGACACTCTCACAAAAAGTTCTAAATCTTTTGCATTATTTGTGCTTTCAATAATTTTTATTAGCTCATCTTTTGTATCTAGTGAAAATGTTTTGATTCCAAATCTAAAATATGCATCTTTTATATTTTCCCTACTTTTGACAGTGTGCATATAAGAGCATTTTACATGAGGGTTAATTTTTTTTATCGCTTCTATCTCTTTAATTGATGCAACATCAAATTCATTTATTCCACTCTCATAAATTGTTTTTAATACTTCTGGGTGAGGATTGGTTTTTACAGCGTATAAAATTTTACCTGGAAATTTATTTTGGAAAGTTTTTGACGCAATATGTATCGAGTTTTTTCTGATACAATAAACTGGTCTCTCAGGCTTTAGTTGATTTATAAGCTCATCAACTGTTTTAAATTTTTGCATTCCATATGCCCCCAAAAAAAATTTAATAAAAAAAGTTTAATAAATTGTCAATAAACTTTATATTCGCGAACAATTAAGCCTTTAGTTAATTAATGTAAAGTAAATAATAGGTATTGAATCTAAAAAAAAAACAACCATATATTGAGTATGAATCAAGTAAATACACTTAAAAAACTAAGCGATTTTGAGGACAAATCATTGCTAATAGTAGATGACGATAATCCTTTTAGAGAAAGGCTGGCTAGAGCTATGGAAAAAAAAGGTTTTATAGTCACTCAAGCTGAAGGTGTAAAAAAAGGAATAGATAGTGTAAAAGCAAAAAATCCAACTTTTGCAGTAGTGGATTTACGATTAGGTGATGGAAATGGACTAGAGGTTGTAAAGGAGATCCAGAACTCAAATACACAGAGTAGAATCATTATGCTCACAGGTTATGGAAATATACCAACTGCTGTAGCAGCAATAAAAGAAGGAGCAATAGATTATTTAGCCAAACCTGCCGATGCAGATGATGTAGAAAAAGCACTTTTGGCAGAAAAAGATTCTAAAGCACAGCCACCAGAAAATCCAATGTCAGCAGACAGAGTTAAATGGGAACACATACACAGAGTATTTGAATTATGTAACAGAAATGTTTCAGAAACTGCAAGACGTCTTAAAATGCACAGGAGAACCCTACAAAGAATATTGTCTAAAAGATCGCCTAGATAAACATTCTAAGTTTTAAAATTTTTTTTGCCAATAAAGTTAATATACAAATCTTTAATAATTCAGCTAGCAAGAACGGTGATACTCCTAATTGAATTATTGGTTTGTCCCATCCAATTAAAGTTCCTAGCCAAAAAACTCCAAAAATATAAATTGTAGAAACAGAAAATATAATTTTAAGAAATATATAAAAAATATTTTTATTTAAATCTAGAAACCCAGCTAAAAAAACTGCTGACATAAATCCTATAAGGTACCCCATTGTTGGTCCTGTAAAATAAATTAATCCCACACCTTTTTCTGGTGAATTAGAAAAAACAGGTATACCCACTATACCTTCTAAAAGATAAACTCCAACTGTGGTAAGACCTATTTTATAACCAAAGGCGATACCTAAAAAAATTACAACAAAAGTTTGCATAGTCATAGGAACTGGATAAAAAGGTATTTTTAATTTTGCTGACAATGTTAATGCCAGTGATCCAAAAATGATTACAAAAAATGATTTAAGTAATTTTTGATTTAAAATTATTTTAGTTAATTCCATATATTTAAATTTACTATTTATTATTATAATTATCTAGTTTTTTATTAATCTTAGAAATACATCTTCTAAATCGCCGTCATCTGTTGATAAATCAACAATTTCCACATTATTTTTTTTAATAAGATTTATCAATTGCTCCATATTCATCTTACTTTTTTCATAAGATAGACTAATTACATTATCTATAATTGATATAATTTTTAATGATTTTAATTCATCATTTTCTAATTTAATTTTTTTACTTGTTTTAATTCTTACTTTTTTGGTTTGTATTTTTTCTAAGAGATTTTTTGTACTGTCTAATGCCACCATATTTCCTTTATTTAGAATTGCAATACGATCACACATTTCTTCAGCCTCCTCCAAATAATGAGTGGTTAAAATAATGGTTACACCTTGTTTATTGAGTAATTTGACATTTTCCCATAAATTTTTTCGCAACTCAACATCAACCCCAGCAGTTGGTTCATCTAAAAAAATTATTGGTGGTTGATGAACCAATGCTTTTGCTACTAAAAGCCTTCTTTTCATACCCCCAGAAAGACTCCTTGCATAACTATCTGCTTCATTTTCTAATGAAACAAGTTTAAGAATACTTTCTGTTATTCTATCTTTTGGCTTAATACCATACAATCCAGCCTGTAGTTCAAGTAAACTTTTTGGACTAAAAAATGGATCTAAATTTACCTCTTGTGGAACTATACCAATTGATGCTCTTACTTGTCTTGGATTTCTATCTAGATCGAAGCCCCAAACATTTACCTCACCTGAGGTCTTCACAACTGTTCCCGCCAAGATATTTAAAAATGTAGTTTTACCCGCTCCATTTGGACCTAATAAACCAAAGATCTCTCCTTCTTGCACGTCTAAGTTTAAATTATTAAGAGCATTTGTATCTATAGATTTTCTTCTTGAATAAATCTTGCTTAAATTTTTTACAGAAAGTACATTTTTTTTATTCATGAGAAGTTATACATTTACAACAATTAAGATAATTAAGATAACATTATTTAAATGAATAAAATTAAAAAAACAGATCATTTTTATTTGATAGATGGTTCAGGTTATATCTTCAGAGCTTATTATGCCTTGCCTCCATTGACGAGAAAAAGTGATGGACTTCCAACAGGTGCAGTAAGTGGTTTTTGCAGTATGCTTTTTAAACTTTTAGAAGATTCTAAATCTAATGAAAATTTACAAAAGCCGACACACTTTGCTGTAATTTTTGATTCAGCAAGAAAAACTTTTAGAAATGAGATTTATACTGAATATAAAGCAAACAGGTCAGAGGCCCCAGATGATTTAGCTCCACAATTTGAATATATTAGAAAATCTGTTTTAGCTTTTAATTTACCATCTGTAGATCTTCTTAATTATGAGGCTGATGATTTAATAGCAACTTATGTAGAGCAGATTTTAGCAAAAGGGGCAAAAGTTACAATTGTATCTTCTGATAAAGATTTAATGCAACTCTATAAAAAAAACGTACGTTTATTTGATCCAATGAAAAACAAATTTATAAAGTCTGATGATATAGTAAATAAATTTGGTGTTGGTCCAGAAAAAGTTATTGATGTTCAGTCATTAGCAGGTGATAGTAGTGACAATGTTCCGGGTGTACCAGGCATAGGCATAAAAACTGCAGCTGAATTAATAAATAAATATGGAACTCTAGAAAAATTATTAGACAAAGCCCATGAGATAAAACAAAATAAAAGAAGAGAGACACTTTTAGCAAATAAAGATAAGGCAATAATTAGTAAAAAATTAGTTACTTTAAAAAAAGATACTCCAGTTAATATAAGTATAGAAAATTTTACATTAAAAGAGATTAATAAAGAAAAATTGTATAAATTTTTAAGGGAAATGGAGTTTAACAGATTACTTAGCTCAGCTATTTCAACTTACGGGGAGCCCGCATTAAAGGATAGTACGACAATCTTAAGCCCATCAGAAAAAAAACAAAAAATCACAAAGAAAGATTATCATTTAATAACCGACGAAAAACAACTTGATAAGTGGATAGAAGAAGCTGAAGAAAATGGAGAATTTGCAATAGACACTGAAACTAGTTCTCTGGATGCTCATCAAGCAGATTTAATAGGAATTTCTTTAAGCACAAAAATTGGAAAGGCTTGTTATATTCCAATTGGACACAAGTCTAAGAAAAATCTAAAAAGAGAAAAAGTTATAAATAAATTAAAACCCTTGCTTGAGGACAAAAGTGTAAAAAAAATTGGACAAAATATTAAGTTTGATTTTATTGTGTTACGGAATCAGGGAATAAATATGTCTTCAATGGAAGACACAATGTTAATGTCTTATGTATTAGACGCTGGTAAAAATAGGCATAATATGGATACACTGTCCGAAATACATCTCGGTCATAAAACAATCTCTTTTAAAGAGGTAGTTGGTATTGGAAAAAAAGAAATAAACTTTAGTGATGTTGATGTAGATAGAGCCATGGAGTATGCAGCTGAAGACGCAGATATCACATATAGGCTATATAAAATTTTTAATAAAAATCTTAAATTAGACCAATTAACAAATATTTATGAAATTTTTGAAAAACCATTGATTGAAATATTAGCTTTTATGGAAATAGAGGGAATTAAAGTAGACAAAAAAATCTTAGAACATTTATCTAAAAAATTTGAAAAAAAAATTATTAAACTAGAAAAAGAAGTTTTTAAAATTTCAAATAAAGAATTCAATATAGCCTCACCAAAACAATTGGGTGAAATAATTTATAATGATTTAAAAATAGCTGTAGTAAAAAAAACTAAAAAAGGAAGTTTTGCTACTAGTGCAAGTGTTTTGGAAGATTTAGCTTTTAAAGGACATAAATTTCCTCAATTAATTCTAGATTGGCGACAAGTATCAAAACTTAAAAATACTTACTCCGACTCTTTGCCTGAGCATATAAACCCAAACACTAAAAGAGTTCACACTTCCTTTTTGTTGGCAGCAACAACGACTGGTAGATTGGCATCTAGCGATCCAAATCTACAAAATATTCCAATTAAATCAGAAGACGGAAAAGATATTAGAAAAGCATTTATATCAGAAAAAGGATTTTCATTAATTTCTGCAGACTACAATCAAATAGAAATGAGAATTTTAGCAGATTTAGCAGATGTTAAAGAATTAAAAAAAGCTTTTAAAAATAATGAGGACATTCATTCTTTAACTGCAAGTCAAGTATTTAACGTAAATATTAAAGATGTTGATCAAGATAAAAGAAGAAAGGCTAAAGCAATAAATTTTGGAATAATCTATGGAATTTCTCAATATGGTCTTGCTAAGCAGATAAATGTTTCAAATCATGAGGCAAAAGAATTCTTAGATGCTTACTTTTTTAAATTTCCAGAAATAAAAATCTATATGGAAAATACTATTAAATTTTGCAGAAAAACAGGGTATGTTAATAATATTTTTGGAAGACGAAGTCATTTTAGAGGCATTAATGATAAAAATTTCAACACTCGTAATTTTCAGGAAAGAGCCGCAATCAATGCTCCTATACAGGGATCAGCGTCTGAAATAATGAGATTAGCGATGATCAGAGTAAGTAAGAAATTTAAAAGTTTAAAAAATAATAAAACAAAAATTTTACTCCAAATACACGATGAATTAATTTTTGAAGTTCCCAGCCAAGAAGTAGAGAGTGTTTCAAAGATAATTAAGGACGAAATGAGTAGTGTAACAGAAAGTGATCTTCATTCTTTCTCAACTCCTTTAACGATAGATCTAAATATTGGTGAAAATTGGGGAATACTTCATTAACTATGTGTATTGCCCAAATTAGAACAATTTAGTATTTTTAATGTTACCTATGTTAAAACAAACAATAGCTTTAATAGACGATGATAGAAATATTCTAACCAGCATAAGTATTGCTTTAGAAAAAGAAGGATTTAATGTTCAAACCTATTTAGATGGAGAAAGTGCTTTGATTGGTCTTACACGAACACCACCAGACTTAGCGGTGGTTGACATTAAGATGCCAAAAATGGATGGGGAAGAACTGTTAAAAAAATTAAGAAAAAAAACTTCATTACCAGTAATATTTTTGACATCAAAAGATGACGAAATAGATGAATTGCTTGGATTAAAACTAGGAGCGGATGATTTTGTCAAAAAATCAGGTGGCTTTTCAATTAAAGTTTTGATTGAGAGAATTCGGGTTCAATTAAGAAAAAAAGATATTAAAAATAATATTGAAGATACAAAAAATATTATAATTCATGGAAAACTAAAATTAGATCCTTCTCAGTTGGAGTGTGAATGGGATGGTAAACAATTACCAGATAAACTTACAACTACTGAGTTTTTAATTGTAAAGGAATTGGCAAAGAGGCCTGGAATTATTAAAGAGAGATCCCAGCTTATGGATATTGCTTATAGAGAAGATACTGATATTGAAGATAGAACAATTGATAGTCATGTCAAAAGAATAAGAAAAAAGTTTAAAAAGATTGATGCTAACTTTTCTGCAATTGAAACTAGATACGGTAGCGGGTATAGATGGAACGTTAGTTAATGTTCAATAGTTTGTTAAAAAATTTATCAATACTAAAAAAATTTTTATTTATAAATCTACTAATTTTTATTGTTATAGGAAGCTTTACAATTATTTATCTTAGCAGCGTTAAGCCAAATTTAATAAAAAAAAAAACTTCAAACCATATTGAAATAATAAATAATACTATAAATCATATTAATAGACTAAAGATTAAATTTACAGAAACAGAGATTAGAAAATTTTTATTTTCAACTAGATTTTTATTTCAGAACCTGGATAGAGTAATGTTATTTGATAGTGAGTTTAATTTGGTTGGAGACACAGATACACTAGATTTAGATCCAAGATCTTTTTCAAAAAGATTAGATATTGTTGAGCTAGAAGTGCTTGATGAGGAAACCAGTAAAAAAGTTATTGAAAAAAAAGATATAAATAAAGAAAAAACTATTTCACTTAAAGATACTTTATCACATTATATTTGGTCTAAAAATTTTGGTATGCCTTATACTTTTACCCAGGAGAGTTATGACCAATATTTATTAACAACTATAAAGAATATAACAATAGATGGAAACAATATAGGGTTTTTAGCAATATCTGAAAATGCAAATGATATAAGAGCAGCAATCGATGAAAGAAAAAATTTTATAATTAGGACGGCAATTATTGTTGCAGTAGTTATTGGGATTTTTTCTTTTGTCTTAAATAGATATTTTTTAAAACCAATAAAAAATTTAGTCACATACACAAAATTAGTTAAAGAAAAAAGTAAAAAAAAAAATAATATAGAGCAACTAAAAAATAGAAATGATGAATTAGGTGTATTATCTGAGTCATTGGATGATATGACTAATGAATTGCAAAAAAGAATTGATCACGCAGAAAATTTTTCAACTGATTTAGTCCATGAAATAAGAAATCCTTTAACATCTTTAAAAAGTGCATCAGAAATATTGAGTGAAACTGAAAACATAACAGATAGAAATAAATTGATTAATATTTTAAATCACGATGTTCAAAGAATAGAGAGGTTAATTACAGACTATTCTCAGATGCTTAAAGATGAAGTGGCTCTAAGTAAAGAAAAGATGAAAAAAGTTGATTTAAAGATAATAGTAAAGTTAGTAGTTGATGATTTTAATAATATTTATGAGGCAAAAAGAGGAATTAAAATAGAACTTATTGATGAAATTGATAATGATAATTATTTTATATATGGGATAGAAAATAGAATAGAACAGATAATTGCAAATTTATTAGATAATTCAATATCTTTTAGTGATGATGACAAGAAAATATTAGTTCAAATTTATAGGGACAAAGATAAAAAACTTATTTTAAAAATTGTGGATGAAGGAAAAGGGTTTATAGAAAAAGATACTAATAAAATTTTTAATAGATTTTATAGTAATAGACCCGATAAATTTGGAGAACACTCAGGATTAGGTTTAAATATTGTAAAAAATCTAGTAGATCTTCATGGTGCTACAATAAGTGCCTCAAATAACATCAATCAAAAAGGGGCAAATGTTGAAATTATTTTTCCTAAAATCTAAACTTAGTTGATTAATTAGATTATTATTGTTAGAAACTCGCACATGAATGATTTTAAAGTAAAAGACATATCCCAAGCAGATTTTGGCAGAAAAGAAATCTCAATAGCAGAAAGTGAAATGCCAGGATTGATGGCATTACGTGAAGAATATTCAAATAAAAAACCTTTAAAAGGAGCCAAAATATTAGGTTGTCTTCATATGACAATTCAAACTGCTGTTTTAATAGAAACACTTGTTGATCTAGGAGCGGAAGTAAGATGGTCTTCATGTAATATTTTTTCCACTCAAGACCATGCCGCTGCCGCCATAGCACAAGCTGGAATACCTGTTTTTGCATGGAAGGGAGAAACTGAAGAAGAATATTTGTGGTGTATAAAACAAACTATTGAGGGAAATAAAAATTGGAAAGCAAATATGTTGTTAGATGATGGCGGTGACTTAACAGCAATGATGCACAATGATTATAAAGATTTATTAAAAAAAATTAAAGGGGTTTCAGAAGAAACGACCACAGGTATAAAAGCTTTAAATAAAATGGAAAAAGAAAAATCTCTTATGATACCAGCAATCAATGTTAATGATTCAGTAACGAAATCGAAATTTGATAATTTATATGGATGCAGAGAAAGTTTGGTTGATGGAATAAGAAGAGCAACCGATGTAATGATGTCAGGAAAAGTAGCAATCGTAGCTGGCTTTGGCGATGTTGGAAAGGGAAGTGCAGCATCATTAAGACAAAGTGGAGCTAGAGTATTAGTTACAGAAGCAGATCCTATTTGTGCGCTGCAGGCGGCAATGGAAGGCTATGAAGTTGTATTAATGGATGAAGCAATTGATAAAGCTGATATTGTGGTTACAGCAACAGGAAATAAAGATATTGTTACAGCAGACCACATGAGAAAAATGAAAGATAGAGCAATATTATGTAATATTGGACATTTCGATAATGAAATTCAAGTTGATGCATTAAAAAATTATAAGTGGACAGAAGTTAAGCCTCAGGTTCATGAAATAGAACTTACAGGTGGAAAAAGAATTATACTTTTAGCAGAAGGAAGACTTGTTAATTTGGGGTGTGCGACAGGTCATCCAAGCTTTGTGATGAGCGCATCTTTTACCAATCAAGTTATTGCTCAAATAGAACTTTGGAACAATTCAGAAAATTATGAAAATAAAGTTTATGTTCTTCCTAAAAATCTCGATGAAAAAGTTGCTATGCTTCACCTTAAAAAAGTTGGAGCCAAACTTACAAAATTATCAAAAGAACAAGCGGACTATATAAGTGTTGGAACAGATGGTCCATTCAAGCCTGATGCATATCGCTACTAAAAGTGGCAAAATCGATATTTCACTAGAAGTAGATACAGCTAAATTAGCCAGAAAATTTTCAAAACTTTTAAATAAGGGAGACATAGTTTTTCTTTATGGAGAAATAGGAGTGGGGAAAACAACTTTTGTTAGGTATTTAATTAATAATATTCAAAAGATAAATAAGATTAATTTGTCAGAAGTTACAAGCCCAACATTCAATCTTATTAATGAATATCAAATAAAAGGATTTAATATTGAGCATTATGATTTGTTCAGGTTAAAAGACGCTAAAGAAATAGAAAATATTGGATTATTTGCAAATTATGAAAATGTATTAACCTTAGTAGAATGGCCAGAAAAAATTAAAAAAAAACCTAAAGATATAATAGAATTAAAATTTTATTATGATGAAAATCTGAAAAAAAGATCTTTAATTATTAAAGAAACAAATAAAAAATAAATGAAACTTAAAAAAAAAGAAATCAAAAAGATAAGAGGAGATGCCTCACATCGAGAATTTTATAGAAAAAAAAATAAGTTTAGAAATTCGATTATAGTTTATACAAAAAAAGAAAAAGAAAAAAATTTGTTAATTTATGACTGTATTAATAAAATATTATTAAAAAATAAAATTTTAGCCCCTGAACTATACAGTCAAAATTATGAAAAAAATTATATTGAGATCCAAGACTTTGGAGATCAATCCATGTTTATAGAAATCAAAAAAAATAAAAAAAATAGATTACATTTATTTAAAAAAATAATTTTATTGCTGATAGATATTCAAAAAATTAAAGAAAAAAAATCAAAAAATTTTAATAACAAAAACTATCAAATACCAATTTATAAAAAAAGAGACATCTTAATGGAAGCAGAATTATTTTGTGATTGGTATGTTCCTGATGTTATTCATAAAGAACAAGTTAAAGATTTAAACAAGAAGATAAAAAAAGAAATTAAACTAATATTATCTAATATTAAATTAAAAAATAATTTTTTTGTTCATAGAGATTTCCATGTTTCAAATTTAATGTTATTTAAAAATAAGATTGGAGTTATTGACTCACAAGATGCGCTTATTGGTAATATTTCTTATGATCTAGCTTCATTAATTGATGATGTAAGGTTAAAAACATCAAAAAAATTAAAAAATTCTATTTATAAATATTATATTGCAAGTAATAAAAAAAAATTTAACAAAAATTTTTTTAAAAATGATTTTGAAATATTATCAATACTTAGAAATCTTAAAATAATTGGCATTTTTACCAGGTTAGCTAATAGAGATAAAAAAAAAAAATATTTAAAATTAATACCTTATGCCTGGGAGTTGATTGAATTAAGAATAAATAACAATCCCTTGTTTACTAGTCTTAAAAAACTATTAGACGATAACTTTCCTAAAAAAATTAGAATAATAAATGAAAATTAAAACAGCATTAATCTTATGTGCAGGATATGGGAAGAGACTAAATCCTTTAACTTTAGAGCAACCAAAACCACTTTTAAAAATAAATGAAATCACCTTATTAGATATGAATATAAATTTAATTATAAGCCTAGGTATAAAAAAAATATTATTAAATACGTTTTATCTTAAAGAAAAAATAATTAATTTTATTAAAAAAAAAAATTATGGAATAGACATTACAATTATTGATGATGGGAATGAAATCTTAGATACAGGAGGTGGAATTTTGAATATGATTAATTCCTCACCTGATGAAAATTTTATTGTATTCAATCCAGATACTGTTTGGAGTAAGCATTATTTGCAAAGTATAAAAGATATGGAAAATTTTTATTTCTCAAAAAAATTAAAAAACATCTTGATGGTTGTTAACAATTCACTTAGTTTTGATAAAAATCTTAAAGGGAATTTTACTCTCAAAAATCATAAATTAAAAAAGCAAGACAAAAATGACTTAATCTATATTGGATGCCAAATATTAAATAAAAGTTTATTTAAAGACATTAAAGATAAAAATTTTTCAATTTCAGATATATGGAATGATTTAATAAAAGAGAATGAATTATTTGGATTTGAAAATAAAAATAATTTTTCTCATGTTACTAATTTAGATATTTATAAAGAATTATTAAAAAACTAATAAATCTTTTGCTCTTTCCTTATCCAAATATCTACAATGACTTATTTCGTTATTAGATTTGAAATTTATCAACAAAGGATTTCCAGTAGGTATTTCAAGCAAAGATATATTCTTTTCATCTAATTTAAATAATAATTTACAAAGAGCGCGCAAAGAATTTCCGTGAGCTGATATTAGTATATTCTTATTCCCAAGTTTATTTTTAATATTATTTTTGTAATATGAAATAACTCTTTTATATGTATCTTCAAGAGACTCTGTGTCTGGAATTTTGTTCTTTGGTACATTTTTATATGTATCAATATTAATTGGGTGATAAGGATTATTTTTATTTAAAGGGTCAGGTCTTATTTTCCATGACCTTCTAAATTCATGTATCTTTTTTTCTCCATATTTTTTATTCATTTCATCCTTGTTCAAACCAGTAAGTGTACCGTAATGTCTTTCGTTTAATTCCCATGCTTTAATGGGCTCTTCGTCTATTCTTAAAGTGTTTAAAATTAGTTTAAGTGTATTAACTGCTCTTAGCTGTAATGAAGAAAAACAATAATCCAGTTTTATCTTTTCTGCTTTGATTAATTCTCCAGCTTTACAGGCTTCTAATTTTCCTTTAGGGGTTAAATCAACATCAACCCATCCAGTAAATCTTTTTTGTAAATTCCATTCACTTTGGCCGTGTCTTACTAAAATTAAATGAGGCATATAATTTATTTTGATAGCTGATAAATTAATTAAAATAAATAAAATTATTATTATGAATAGATTAAGTACTTTTTTGAAAGCCACTTTTCACATACTTAACGTATTTTTAATTACTATATACCTTTTTCCAGGCAGTTTATTTGGTTATATGATTTATGGTGATATTAAAAAACAACCTCAAATTACAAGTGATTTTTTAAATATTTCTTCGAATCATTTTTATGCTTTCTTACTTTTTTCAATAATTGGAATTTTATCCTACGGAAATAACAAAAAAAAAAATATTATAATAATATATTTATTTCCTCTATCAATTATACTTGAATTATTTCATATCATTATTCCACAGAGGAGCTTTCAAATAGGTGATTTACTAGGAAATTTTTTAGGTGTTTTATTTGTATTGGTAATTTTTAGTATTTATAAAAAAATTTAAGTTTAAAAAACTAACTTATTTTATATAAGTAATTTGGTGAAATTTTATAAAAATTATTTTTTAGCATTACTTATAATCTTTATTTCATCATGTTCCTCTATACCAATAAATACTTCAAATAGTTGCTCTATTTTTAATGAAAGATACTTGTGGTATAAATATGCAAAAAAAACTGAAAAAAAATGGGGAACTCCAATTTATATTCAGCTAGCTATTATTAAAATGGAGTCTGATTTTGATTGGCTTGCAAAACCCCAAAGACAAAAAATTTTCAAAGTTATTCCGTATAAAAGACCATCAAGTTCATTTGGATATTCTCAAGCAGTTAAAGGAACATGGGCACAATATAAAAAAGAAACTGGCAATCAACTAGCAACGAGAGCAAGATTTAAAGATAGCGTAGATTTTATTGGTTGGTACACAAATAAAACTGAAAAAATCTTAAGAATTTCTAAAAAAGATGCTTTTAGACAGTATCTTGCTTATCATGAAGGTTGGGGTAATTACAAAAATTATAAAAAAAATCAAAAAGTTATTGGATTGGCTAAAAAAGTTAAAAAACAATCTGATAGATATAAAAATCAATTAAAAAAATGTGAAAAAAAATTGGATAAAAATAAGTATATTATTTTTTAACGCATTTGTTTTTTTAGTTCAATATCAACAGAGTCAATTCTTCTAGTATTTTTAGCAAGCGCTAAATACATTGTTGGTGTCACATATAATGTAAAAAATGTAGAAATAATCATGCCACCTAAAATAGTTGCACCCACAGCTAATCTTGATGTTTCTCCTGCACCAGGGCCAATATTTCCAACTACCAGTGGAAACATTGCAATCATTGTGCTTATAGAGGTCATCATGATTGGTCTGAATCTTAGGTCACAAGCCTCTTTAACAGATGTCTCTATATTTTTACCGGCAGCTCTTAGTTGATTGGCATAATCAACTATTAGAATACTATTTTTTGTGGATATACCAATCAATATTACAAGTGCAATTTGGGAAAAAATATTAATTGAACTATTTAAAAATAAAATGAATATCAAACCACCAAATAATGCAAGAGGGACAGTTAATACTATAATAAATGGATGTATAAAAGAGTTAAAAGTAGCTGCCATTACTAGATAAGCAGTCAATAGTGCCAACCCAAAAATTACAAATAGTTCGTTGCTAGTTTCCTTTAATTCTTCAGATTTTCCTTTCCATTCAATTTGATTATTGATTTCCAACTCAGACAAAGTTTGCTCCAAGTATTTGATTGCTTCAGAAAGAGTATAGTTTTCAGATATATTAGCAGATATAGTTACAGCTCTTTGTCTATTATACCTTGCTAATTTTTTTGCTGACCCTACTTCTTTAAATTCAACTAAGTTTGCTAATGAAATTAATTTATTTGAAGTATTTGATCTTACAAAAATTTTTGTTAAACCCTCCTTGTTTCTTCTGTCAACTAAGTATTGTTGAAGAATAATAGGATACTCTTTTCCAAGTTTGTTGAATTTAGTAACAGTTTTACCTCCATAAAGTGTTTCTAAAGTTTTACCAATTGACTCGGTCGAAACTCCTAAATCTTTAGCTCTATTTTTATTAATATATAATTTTATCTCAGGTTTATTTCTTGAGTAGTCAGACTCTATTCTTGATAAATTTTTATTTTTTCTTAACTTTGATATAATTTGATTTTGTTTCTTCTCTAGTTCTTCGTAAGTATTACCTAATAAAACCATTTGAACAGGTTTATTATAACTAGAAACTCTGATTGATTGAGGAGATATTGGAAAAGCAACAGTTTCAGGGACTGTAACAATTTTTCCAATAGCCTGTCTCATTACAGTTTGTGAGTTTTGTTTTCTATTTTTCCAATCATCCAATAAAGCAATAATTATAAAACTATTAAAAGAATTTTTATTACTTCCAAACCCAGGAACTCTCATAATAAATCTTTTGTAGGGACTATTTTCAGCCTGAAGCAAAGGAATTAATCTTTTTTCCACATCCTCAGCTCTTTTTTCAGTATATTCAAAAGAACTTCCCTCGTCTGTAAAACCAAGAACAAGATAGACCCCCCTATCTTCCATAGGTAAGAGCTCTTTTTTTGTGAAACTATATAAAATGCCAGATCCAATAATGGTTAAAATTAAAAATGAAATAACAACTCTTTTTTTATTTAACCAAAATAGAAGAGTTTCTTGGTAAAATTTTGAAAAGGATTTAAAAAATTTATCAAATTTTACGAC
>MDTC01154784.1_pt1 | contig 15241 bp, 10 predicted proteins | sample 811181 | NCBI WGS metagenome assembly MDTC01 (sample SAMN05326644, study PRJNA326480) | marine metagenome | isolation source: seawater | place: Pacific Ocean: North | collected 2011 | reverse complement strand
TTCTCTTATCGCAGGTTTTTCTATTAATGCACTTTCCAGTATTTCTGTTGCTGGGTTAGGGCTTTTCTTCCTGCCGTTTGCTGTTTTTACTTTAAGGAAATTGTTTCCTTTTTACTTGTTCTTTATTGCAATTGCAGTAAGTGGGTTTGTAAATATGCAGATTCCAGGCGCCATAAACGTACTGGTTAAATGGTGTTATTTCTTAGTTTTGACTGGAGCGCTATTCCTTTCTATTCGAATGCAAGGTCAGAACGAAACCTTTAGGAAGCTTTTAGTACCATTTTTCATGCCCGTAACATTACAAATTTTATCTATTTTGCTTGGTCATGCAAAAGCAGCTGAAGCTGACGGCTCTACCAGTTTCATAGGGGGCTATAATCACGAAGCGGCTTTCTCAATGATTATAGTAAGCTTTATATTTGTGATTGGGCTGACGAAACCGAACTCAATTCGTTTTAGAACTAGCTTGTTCTCTTTATCTGTAATTCTTCTCATCTCAGTAAACTATCGAACCTCAGTACTCACGATATTGCCGATAGCCGCAGTTTTCTATTTCACACTGGTTGAGCAGCGTTTAAAGCCCTCGCAAAAGGTTCCTGTGCTGAGCATTGTAACTATGGCTATTGTTTTGGCATTCATGGTGCTTTCTTTCACTATGCGAGAAAGGTTTTCAGACGTTGGTCTTCTAATAAGCAACTTAGATATCATTTTTAAATCGCCTATCTATTTCAGTGAGGCAGAAAAAGACATCATGTCCGCTCGAGTCTTCATTTGGAGTCAGTACATCGATGCTTACAATAACGCTGGAGCGCTTAATCAATTGATCGGTTTTGGTCCCGACTCTTGGAAGGGCGTCTTTGCAAAATATGCACATAACACATACGTTTCAAACCTTTATGAATATGGTGTTATCGGCTTTTCCGCGTTTATATTTATGTGCGCTTTTTGCTTACAGCAAGCGTTTAATATCGCCAACAGGGGCTTATCTAAGATAGTAGCTTTCTCTGTTATTGGTTTTTTCATAATGAATATGGCAACCATGCCGCTGTGGAACATTGAGGGGCTAATCTTCTTCGCTATTTTGATTAGTGTCGTTTTCGCACTAGCGACGACTAAAAGGTCGATACACGCTAATAAACGTGACAGAAACTTAAATCATGAGGTTCGTAAGGTAATATGAAGATATGCGCGATAGGGTTACGGGGAATACCAGATGTTATGGGAGGCATTGAGTCTCATTGTCAGCAGTTGTACCCGCGGATAACGAAAAGCGATGTTTCTGTAACAGTTATTGCGCGCTCCCCCTACGTTAGCCAAAAGCAGTACAACTTTGAAGGAGTTGATGTAAGAAGTGTTTGGACACTGAAGCACAAGTTTTTAGAAACGTTCATGCACACGTTTTTAGCGATTTTGTACGCAAGAATATTTGTTAATCCAGATGTTGTTCACCTTCATGCTATTGGACCTGCGTTATTCACACCCTTAGCGAGACTGCTTGGGATGAAAGTGGTCGTTACACATCACGGCGCCGACTATGACAGACAGAAATGGAATGGGCTTGCGAAGTTTATGCTTAGAACTGGCGAAAAAATGGGAGTTCTTTTCGCAAACAAAATTTTTGTAGTGGGTAAAACATTAACACAACGATTAAAAGAGCAGTTTCCGAAGCATTCTGAAAAAATTAACTATGTGCCTAACGGAATGTTGCCATCATTCACTGGCTCAATTTCTGCGAGTGCACTTCCAAAAGAACTCAACATATCATCACAAAACTACATTTTGACAGTAGGGAGGCTAGTTCCAGAAAAAGGCTTTCATGACCTTATAGCCGCTTACAAAGCTTCTGATAGCGAACTTAAACTCGTTATTGTTGGTAAAGCAGATCATCAAGATGAATACGCCTCCTCCCTTGTACAACAGGCCAGTGAAAACATTTTGTTTGCAGGCCGTCGATCTGGCGATGAACTTAAGGCTTTATACAAGCATGCGAGAGTATTCGTTCTACCCTCATACCACGAGGGACTGCCAATAGTAGCGTTGGAAGCTATAAGTGCAGGAACCCCTGTTCTTTTAAGCGATATTTTGCCAAATAAGGATATAGTTGCCGCTCAGGACAGTTATTTCACTGTTGGCGATACTTCCGCGTTATCAAAAAAACTCACGGATTTAGAGAATCTAAATTTGAATCTCAATCAAGAAGCGTTTTTACATGAGTTTAACTGGGATCGAATAGCAGAAAAAACGTTAACATTAATGAAGGGAACAGACTCCGGGGATGAAAAAGCATGAGTATGAAAATATCAGTAGTCATAACCACTTTTAATCGCCCAGAGTTTTTAATAGAAGCCTTGGAGGGCATTAAAAATCAGTACTGCTCACCACACGAGGTGATCATTATCGATGATAATTCAAGTGTTTCTTATAAAAGCGCGATGCCTATAGTTGATTCAACAGCAGCTAAATACTATCGACAAAATATTTCATGTGGAGCAAATAAAGCCAGAAATTTAGGTGTCGAGTATGCTACGGGTGATATTGTTGCGTTTCTCGATGATGACGACGTCTGGTTGCCAGAGTACCTGAAGACTTTGCAAGAAGTTTATCAGAGTGGGGCAGAAGCGGTCGTGACCGGCTTCAAGCAATTGGGGAAAGAAGACGTTATTGTTGTCAATAAGGATATTCTCGTGAGCAAGCCTTCATTGTTAAGAGGAAACACTTACTGTGGAATGAGTGGGTTTAGCGCTAAACGACAGCTTCTACTTAAAAATACGTTTGATGAGTCGCTAAATAACGGTCAAGACTGGGACATGTATGTTCGACTTTTTCAACAAAACATCACATTTGTAAATATTCCCAAACCGCTTTTCCTTTATAGATTTCAAAATGAAGACGGAATTGGCGCAAAAGTCAGAAAAATGAAGCCTGCTGACATAGATAAAAGACTTGGGTCAGCCTATAAACACAAAGATTTTCTGGGCGACTATTGGTTTAATAAACGCGTAAGTGATCAAATATTGTTTTCTCTAAAGCATAAAAACAAAAAACTGTCTTGGGTTTTTAAATCACTAAAGGTTGCTGGTTTTAAGGCAACAATTGTTTTTTTCTATAATGCCGTCAAGCGTAAAGTACTTAACAAGCCAATGTCTATTTAGCGTTGCAATAGTTCCGTCTATTTGAATGTAAATCTCAGTTTTCTACGTGGTTCTTATGACTTCAAAAATTAAAGTTTCAGTGATAGTTCCTGTTTGGAACGACGCTCGAAGAATTGTTAAGTGTGTAAACGCGCTGAAAGCGCAGCATTTTGCTAAAGACACTTTCGAAATAATTATCGTTGATAATGGCTCTAATGATGACACTTTCAAGGTCGTTTCAGAAATTGACGGGATCACGGCGATACAGGAATTTGCGCCTGGTTCTTATGCTGCTAGAAACAAAGGCTTGTCAATAGCCAAAGGGGGCTATGTTGCATTTACTGATGCAGATTGCGTCCCAGACGAAAAATGGTTAGAAGAATTGGTTAATTGCGCAGAAAAACAAAAAGATTTTGGTGTCATAGCTGGCGATATTCACTTTTTTAAAGATGAGGATGAAGAAGTTGATGAAGCATCGATAGCGTACGAGAACTTTTTCTCTATGGACCAAGAGGCCTATGCCAAGAAAGGAGTTTGCATAACGGCAAACTGGCTTTCCAAAAGAGAAGATCTTTTACATTTGGGAGGCTTTAACGCGAAAGTTAAATCTGGCGGCGATCACGACATGGCCAAACGCCTCACTCAATCAGGCTTAAGAGTTGTATTTTGTAGTGAAGCTCTCGTAAAGCACCCAGCTAGAAATAAATCTGAAATACTAAAGAAAAGAAGGCGTGTTATCGGTGGAGCTTGGGATAAGACAGAACAAAAATTTAAATCAATTAAGCTCACTTGGGATGCCATCAAACTTTACGTAAAGCGAACCCTCATAGTCTTCTTCACCAGCAATGCATCGTTTAAGGAAAGAATTTCGGTATTTGGGGTTATAACGTCAATCTTTTTCGTTTCACTTTCTGAAATCTTAAAGCTCGCTGGTGGAAAACAAAGTGCTAGAAGCTAATAGAAGGAATTATTTACGTTGAGCAGATTAGTAAGCGCTACTTCATGGACAACACTTGCAACGTTGGTCAATCTCGTATTGACGATGGTACAACTTGCGTTTCTCGTGAGGATATTAGCGCCCTCAGTTTTTGGACAATTCGCCGTAGTTAATATGGTGATTGAAGTTTTTGTTGCGTTTGCGCTTGGCGGCATCTCTAATTTTCTTATTTTTAAGCGAGATGCGGACCAACAAACGAGTAATGCGATTTATTATCTTGCTTTAATAATTGGCGCAATTTTTAGTGTTCTTCTATATCTGCTTACACCTTATATAGCTAGTGCTCTTGGTTACGAAGCTATAATACAAGAGCTTCGACTGGCAACTTTGCTTCTTGTAGTCTCATCGCTATCGTCACAATATCAAGCTGTCGGTATGAAGCACTTTAAGCATCAAAGCATTGCGCAAATTGATGTAGCAGCAAAGCTTTTATCATTTAGTTTTGCAATTTCATTTCCTGAGCTTGAGCTATTGTGCTTAGTAGGTGCAATTATCATTTATCAAGTAGCTAAATTGTTGGGTTTCATGCTCTTTTTGGGAAAATTTGTGAACCTTTCGTTATCTGCTAATACAGGAATATTTAAAGAGGCTTTCAACTACGGCATTTTTGATTTTGGTTCTCAAGCGATAAACATTGTTAGAAAGCAACTCGATGTAATGATTCTTGCTATTACATTACCAAGTAGTGAGATGGGTGTTTATCACGTCATCAAACAATTAGCCAGTAGACCTGCACAAGCGCTACAACCAATTATAGGTAAAGTGGCATTACCTGCGTTTGCTGAAGTCAAACAGAACAACGAAAAATTTCAGAGAGTCTATAAAGATATCTACTTCTTACAATTGTTTGTTTTAGCGTTTATTTACGTGCCCGTGATTGTTGCATCTGAATTAGTAGCGACACTATTTTTTGGAGACTCGTACGCTCAATATAGTTTGGTACTTTCGTTACTCGCGGGCTTTTGGTTTATTAGAGTTGCTTCCTCTAATCTTGTAGGGCCATTGGTCCAATCTACAGGGCATACTAAGCGTAACTTTTTGTGGAATATTTACGTGATGATCCCCAATGCGCTAGTTATATATATTTCTTCTATGTTTGGTGTTGAAGCGCTTGTATTTTCAATGGTTGTATTTCAAGTAACGTTATTTCCTATTGTTAATTTTTACTTTGTTAAATACATAACGGGTGTTGAATTTTCATATTCGTTGAGAAGTATGTTGATTGTTGTGCTTGCTTTTTCTATTCCAATCGCGGTATTCCACATATTCTTGGTTCCTTTAATACCTGATTTGTGGTTCATGCAAGAGACTTCTGTTGCTGCCTTTACAGTTGCTGTTGCGTTAGTTTTATATTTCCAATATTCAGAAGTAAAAAGTTCTGTTCAGCGAATAAAAGGGTTTTAAATGTCTGGCACTAAGCAAGTTTGTTTTTTTGTAAGGAGCTTTCCGGTTCTTTCTCAAACATTCGTTTTAAATCAAGTTAAAGATTTGGTGACAGAGGGAGTGGATGTTCATGTTTTGGCCGTGAACCCCATAAAGAATGATAATGACGTGGCTACGGAGGTTTTTGGAACTCGTGCGCAGGTAAATGTAACGTCTATTTTGCCCTCTGAACACGATAAAACCTCCTACTTATATATGCTATTTGGCTTCCTCTATTGCTTGTGTTCGCCAAAGAGATTTAGGCTTATTAAATTGTTTTTCTATTTTCTAATAAGAAGAAACAAGTTTTTAGCAAAAGACTTGATGTGTATTGTTTGGTTTTTAAAGTCAAGAGACATCAAAATCGATAACTGTGTTGCCCATTTTGGGAGTAATGGTGTCATTTTTGATTATCTCGTTAAAGCAGAACTCATCGAGTGTGACAATTTATTTACGATATTTCACGGCTACGAAATCAGCCGATACGATCAGCTAGCTATTTGGGAAAAGCTCTACGGTAAATTAGGTGGTAAATTACTTCCCATCAGTGAACATTGGAAAAGAAAACTAGTGAGTCTAGGTGTGGCGCCTTCAAGAATAGAAGTAGTTCACATGGGCGTTGATGTTGATCGTTTTTCTTACAATGAAAAAGCTGCTTCCACCCCTCTTTCAATTCTTTCTGTTGCGCGAGCTACCGAAAAGAAAGGGTTACATTTTGCTATCGAAGCAGTATTAATGTGTCCTTTAGAGTGCCGCTATACAATTATTGGTGATGGCGTATTACTTCCTGAGCTTCGCAATAAAGCTAACAATCATCCAAACGGACATAGAGTCATATTCAAAGGTGCACAGCCCTCAAGCGTAGTAGCGAGCTCGCTCAAATCTACTGACCTATTTTTGCTTCCATCCGTTCGTGATTCATCTGGCGACATGGAAGGTATTCCGGTGTCACTTATGGAAGCCATGGCAAGTGGAGTAATCGTCCTGTCCACAGTTCACAGTGGTATTCCTGAATTAATTACAGATGGCGAGTCTGGCTTCTTAGTTCCCGAAAAAGACAGTGGGGCTATAAGTCGGAAAATTGTCGAGATTAGCAAAAATCAAAATCTCAACATTATTCGAAAGAATGCCCGCTGCAAAGTAGACGACGAATTCAATGCTCGAAAGCTTCAGACGCGCTTGCTAGAAATTTTAAAATTAAAAACGGTTTAATAAAATGAAAATTCTCATAATTGGTAATCATACATGCGGTAATCGAGGTGATGGTGCGATCATTCGTGGGTTAATTGAGGAGGTTGAAGAGCAACAGCCAGGTGCGAACGTTGATGTGATGTCTCGATTTCCAGTTAGCTCAGAGTTTTTACTAGGGAAACCTTTCATTTTCGATTGGATTTACAAGTATCAGCGTTTCAAAGGTGGCTTGAAAGCAAAGCTACAGAATCGAATTTACAAGTCAACGTTAAAAAAGCATCTTGTCAATTCGGCAGAGAGTACGAAGATAGATACAAGATTACCTCAAGAGTTTAAGGATTACATAAAGTCTCTTAAAGAGTATGACTATGTTATTCAAGTTGGAGGGTCGTTCTTCGTAGATCTTTACGGGGTAGGGCAGTTCTATCATGCTTTGTGTACTCTGGCTTCAGGCACACCATTACTCATATTAGGGCACTCTGTAGGACCATTTGAGAATAAGGAGTTTTGTGATGTATCAAAATTGGTTTTCAATCGTGCCAAAGTACTTGCACTAAGAGAGTCAGTGAGTAAAGACCTATTAGAAGAAAAGTTTGAGCTTCCTAGGAGTTACTATGAAGGTGCGGATACTGCATGGTTAGTGAGAAGCAATCATGTTGCTATTGAGAACGCTGCACTTATTGAATTTGTAGAATCAGAAAATACGATAGCCATAACACTCAGGGAGTTAAAACCATTTGATAAGAGGTTAGGAATATCACAGGACCTTTACGAAGATAAGTATGCAGAAATTTGTAACCACTTAATCAGAAAAGGGTTCAACATACTCGCGTGCTCTACTTGCACTGGTATTGATGGCTATCAAAAAGACGACAGGATGGTTGCGTTAAGAGTACAGAAGAAAATAGATTTTCCAGAAAAATTCAAAGTTGTTTTGGATGAGTTGAATGACGTACAGTTAGGTACACTTCTTTCTAAGTGTCAGCTTACCATAGGAACCAGGTTGCACAGTGCTATCATTTCTATGAACTTCGGAACTCCAGCATTTGCGCTTAACTACGAGCACAAATCTGAGGGTATTATGAATCAATTAGGCCTTCCAACGTTTGGTACTCATTTATCGGAATTGGTAGACGGTTCACTTATTAATAAAGTGGATAATTGTTTGGCAGACTTGGTCAACGTGCGTGGAAAGGTTCACTGCGCTGTAGAAAATGAAAAGTCACGTGCAAGAAATATGATTAGTCTTTCGTTTAAGTAAGATAAACAAACTGTCACTATATTTTACAGTTTTGAAACTGCGCTCTCTAAGTCTCTGTAATTTAAGAGTTATAATGTTGGCGCAATTAATGCATGATTGGTGTGTAGAAAGCTGCGGAAGCTTCTATCCCAAAATTATCAAAGGAAGTAGTTGTATGAAATTGTTTTTTAAAGCTGCATTGATAGCGTCAGTCGTCTTATTTACAAGTGCCGCAAACGCTGCTTTTATAAACTTCGATAATGAAGTTGGCTCTGCCTCAGGATACGCGAGTCAGGATAATAGCTCAGGTACATTGTTGTCGAGTAACTCTGGCGCCACTTTGGAGCTAGGTGGAAACCGTTGGATTGATATTCTAATGAACGTTACCATCACAAGTAGCTCTATTCTTAAATTTTCATTCGAAGCGTCAGGCTTGAATGCTGAATTGTACGGTATTGGTTTTGACAATAATGATACCTACACGTACGGACAAATTGATTCGTTTGCTTTTTTCGGTGGTTCACAACTTAACAAGATAGTTAGAGAAAACCCGTTAAACGCTTTCGGAAATTATTCAGTAGGTGACGGAATCGTAAACTATTCATTAAATATTGGCGATTTTTTCACAGGTACGTTTGACAGAATCATTTTTGTCCTTGATAACGATGAAAATCAAACAGGTTCATTCGCCTCGTTTTCTAACGTAGAAATTTGTGACAATGTACTCGTTTGCCAAACTGCAGCGATTACAGAAGTTCCAGCGCCAAGCCACCTTGGCTTTGCAGGTTTAGCTCTGTTAATCGTCGGTGCGCTACGTAGAAAAATAAGATAGTCGTTTTTAAAATTATAGGTGCGCAAATGGCCTATAAATAACGAAAATAGAGAATACGCCCGGTGCTAATCATCGGGCGTTTTTATTTGAGATCACTACGTTCTACGTTACAGTTGTTTCTTCAAAAATACATCGACTAAGAGTTGAGGGTGTCGTAGCATAAAGAGCGTTGTTTATGCCTTGTTCATATCAAATGTAAGTGAAGGTTAAAAGGAATCAGGAACCTTTCAAGTTTTTTGTAGAAGATATTTTAAGTTTCGTCTATAAAAAGGAGCCAGCGTAAATCCACGCTAGCGCTTTTTTACCATTTCTTCACTGCCTCATAAATAATCTGGTCTACCTCATTTAGCTCGTCTATACATTCCATTATGTTTGGATCGTTATAGATCTTATTTGCCTCTTCGCTATTTGGCGTCGTATTTTTGCTGCTTATAGTAATTCTAGTATCAAAACTTTTATTAAACTTTGTTTTCCAGCTTTCTAAATCTTCTAAGATTCCTACACTAGAAAATCTTTTTAAGTTTTCTATAGCTGAACTAGCCGCTTCATCCTTGTTCGCCAGAATCTCTTCAGGGTCATTAAAATGCGAGAAAAAACGAGCATAAGTAGTGCATGATAACTTCGCTTTTTCAGACGTTAAGTATGCAGATATTTCACTCTCGCTTTTAACCCATGAAGACTGTTTGAAGCGATTATAAATATATTCAGAAACAAAGCGTTTGTTTGGTTCTCTCAGAATAGTGATGAAGTTCCAATTTTTATGAAATTGCTGAGTAACCTCAGGTCTAGCTCTACAATGACCGGTTACATACACTTGATTCTTATAGTGCAGAAAATTAATCAGTTGGGCTTCTCTTGCTAACATCATATCGATATCTAATATCTCGCTACAAATTTTGCTCCCTTTTAAATCTATACTTCCAACAAATCGAGAAGCTTTAAAAACTTTTGGATAAAGAGATTGATATATCGCATCAGATAGAGATACCCCCCCACACTTTGGAACGTGGCAAAAAAACACTTTTGGGTAACCTTCCAACAAATTAGTCACTTTCTTTTTAATAAATTGATTCACACTCGTCCCTAAAAAGCCGATTATTTTCAAAATTAATTCTAAAATTTAGAAGCAAAAATTAGACCCAAATATACACTTTAGATGTTTGGTCAATCTAACCTATATGAAGCAGCATATGAGAGGATATGACTAATATATTTCATGATGATTTCATTATCCCCAAAAGCTTGTTTTACCCTAAAGTTATTCCCTGTAAAAATAATAGTCTAATCATTTATTTTTCTAATTCTCGGTGATTGAGATACTTTTAAAAATTGCACGTGATGAGTTGGTGGACTGTTTAACTTTGTCATTGTCTAAAACCAAGACGAGGTAGTTTACTTGGCCTGTAATGTGTTTCCCTATGGGGAACGAAACTCGACTACTCGTACCGCTAAAGCTGTCAGTGCCATCTATCCCCCAGTTTTGACTGCCGACAAATCTAACTACTCGGTTGCTGTCTACATCTTTATCTGTTTCAAATCCAATTCCGATTATCTCTGCGCTTCCTTCTATGGCTAGTTCAAGGTTTATCATCGAATTGCCTGTCAATTCATAATCTATGGGAAAAATCTGCCAATTGTTGCCTGTGAGAGTAATAGCGCTTTCAGCTGTGATAATTGTTGCACCGTACTCATATTGACTTGTTAGTTCTTCATATACAGCATCATTTGGATTAAGCTCCCAGGTAACCTCGGGTTTTTCAGTTACTAGCTGTAGTCCAATCGTTCCTGAAAAGTTTGGGATTTGATATTCATCTGAAATAAATAGTTTAGGGGAAGCAACGCTTTTTAAAGACTCGATGTATTCAATATCATCTGAATAAGCATGCTCTTGAAGATATTCAAAATTGAATTCGTATCTGGCGTCTAACGTATCTTGGTTGAAACATAGGTCATTAATGCTAGTACTTCCTATATATTTTTCTTTGTCAAAAATACAATACCCTGCTGAATTACCAGAATCTTGAGTGAAAACAATATTGTTTTTAGAGGTTACCCAGAAGGTAGTGTCACCATTTACACGAGATGCAGCGATGCCGTTTCGTTCAACATCAATTACGTTCTCAAAAATAAATGTTCTTCCTGCGGGCTTGGCAATCAAGCCTCCCGCTTTTATAGCGGTCCATTCCTTACCTGTTTCATCGCCCAAATTGTGAATGTGATTGTGAAAAATATAGCTTGGTCCAAGTGTATTCGGTGCAATACTGATACCTGCATACCCCTGTTCAATCTCGTTGTTATAAACCAATACATTTTGCTGACCGCCGTCTATCTCTATTACGTCATCGTTGGCATAAGCAAGATAATTACCGTAAATAGCGGAATTCTTGACAAAGCCACCACGGCGCTCGGTATTCATTCTTCCTTCAATTACGTCGTTGAACCTGTGTTCATGCGAGCCATAAAACCGGTTGTTTCTTACTATGAATTCGCCTCTATACAAATCACTATCGTGGTATGCCCAAACTTGAAGTGCATTTGCACCTTTTGGGTGCCCATGCTGCCAACTATTCGCGGACAAATTAGGGCTATGCACTTCGCATTCTTCAATCACAGCAATGCCGCTACGCTCTAAATAAATCCCAGAGTCGTAGTTAATCGGAGAGCTACTAGTAGTGCTTGAATAAGCAATCCCATCTCTTATATCGTTAGCTCTTCTGCCGTAGCCAGAGACATTGCATCCCTTAATCCAAATATGATGGGCCTTTTTGGCAAAAATGCCGTACCGTTCCCCGCCAGTTACCGTCAAGTTCTCTAGCATGATATACGAATTGTTACCGATATTTACTGCAGAAAGCGCGTCGTTACCTGCTTCGATCACTGGACCATCGCCAATAATTTTGGCATAACCGTTTGCAGCACCCTGAATATTTAGCGCTTCTAAGTCAAGCTGACCCCCTGAATATATTTCTGATAGATAATAGATTTTATCTGGATCGATAGGGGGGGAATTTGGCTTTGTTTTAGTTTGAAACTTATGTTCTTCAACATTTCCATTCGAATCGGTTACGGCGACTTCGATAAAGTAAGTTGTGTCGGCATTGAGGTACACAATGCTGCCTGCGAAAGCTCCATGAATTGGTTCCCAAGATAAATCCAAGCCTTTTCGCCAATGTGTGTCATCTTCTTCTCTAAAGCGTACGCTAGCTACGCTATCTTCATCCTGCCCGTAAATAACCATCCCGACAGAGTTAATCAACGGTGTTGCAGTGTTTATAAATCCAGAGGCCGAGGCTGCGAAAATTACAGAAGGGTCGAGGCCTGCTGCTATAGCGGACTCGTAAATTTCGTTCTGGGTTAATGTGGAATGTTTTGAAATTGTTCTCATCCACTTTGCAGTATCAACGGGATATAGAGCAAATAACGCGGTAGCCTGTTCAGTGTTAATACTTAAAAAGCGAGCGTTCTTCTCCTTTTCCGTAATTTTGTAAGAAGGAGAGAGAATATCTTGGGCGTAGAGGATGGCAATTTCTGAGTGAAATTTTTTGACATACAATTTTGTCTTGTCAGGACCTTCATAACTCTCTAAGAGTGACCGAACATCATTTTCGTCATTGATATTTTTACTAAGGTAGTCGTATAAAATCTCACCTGGCTGACCTACATGATTTTGCTGAGCTGTGTTTTGGTGCACACTTGAACAAGATAGTACGCATATAGACACTAAGACTATGAAGACAGAACGAATTCGCAGAAACTTTACGTTAAATAAGTTCATCGTATGTCCCTATTATTGATAAAATTGAAGAAGTAAAACAGCTACAACATAGATAACGGTAATATGAGTTGTTTTACGGAACAAGGTAAGGAATTAGATCTTTACATTAGGTTGCGATTACGAGCTAGAGAATCTCGACCCCGATTTAATTAAAAGTGAAAATGTCGGTCCACAGTGCGTGCATAAGCTTATAAAAACTGGAAAGCCTATCTAGAGCTATTGGTAAAACGATGCATTATACCCAATGCGTTTTCAAATATACCTATTATAAGACCAACTAAACTCTGTTTAGTGCTTTCACATATGATGACCGCTTAAAACTCAAGTTCACTGTTTTTAACAAAAAATTGTCAGCTTAAGTCCCATCGTACTTTTTCTAGCAATGTATCAAAGCAGCAAGGCAACTATCTATTTAAAATCTATAAAATTTTTATGGGTTACTTGCCTTTATATAGCTTTGCTGTTTTGTAAAGATGGGCTCTAGATAGACATTTTCTTGTATCGAGTACCATGGGCGCATATGATTATTATCTCGATAGAAAAAGCCTCTTTTTTCGTCTCTCGTGTTACAGACTCCTTCTTTGCATAAATGTGCTATTGGATCGATTATTTCGATATCATTTATTTGCTTTAATTTTCTGAGAGCATCCTCATGTTCAGCATATTTCGAGCGGACTGAAGCTTCAGGTATGCTGCTTGGTAGGTTTTTTCGAACTGCTATTATAGGGTCAAACTCTATTCCTTTAGGCTCACCAGTTAACACAAAAACGTATCTTATTTTTTCTTTCAAAAAAGCTATGAACTCATCGTATTCGCTAATTCTAATGTTCTTTTCTCGCTCACGCTCAACTCTCTCTCGCGGAAGATATGAGTCGAAGCTGTAGAACGATGTTACTACTTTTTCAAACTTAACTTTTTCGACTAACTTTTTGTAGTCTTGTAAGTTGTTGCAATTCCATTTTGGATTTTTCATCGACGGCGTTACAAAACAACCGCTCTGAGTGAGGAAGTAAACATTGAATTCGTTTTCTAAACTTTCAATATATGGATAGAGCTGCTCTATATGACTCGCTCCTAAAACTAAGATGTTTTTATCAGAATTACCTTCAATAAATCTCACTTTTAGGGATGCTATTTCCAAATTCGCTTCTGGGTAGTTCCAGTCCTCTTTTGCTTCTATTGCTGATTGAACGAGTAGTTGATTACTTGGAGTTAGGCGAAACAAGAATCCATTCGTGTAGAAAATAGATAGCCCAAAAGCCATAGATAGAAAAGCAAACTGCAATGGTTGAAGACAATACCTTGCTCTTTCAAGTCGGTAGTCTTTTAAAGTCTTAGATTCGATGAATGTAAAGCTAAGAGCGCCAAGAAACACCGATAAAGGCATGCCAATAACCCACCAATAGCTCCCTAGTTCAAAGTAATATCCAGCTACTACCACTGGCCAGTGCCAGAGATAAATAGAGTATGACCACTTGCCGAATAAGTGAGCTAATCGGTTGCTAACAAGCTGAGAGTTACCGTTGTTTGCTATAAGCACTGCACACGTCCCCGCAATCGGCATTATCGATGCGTATCCAGGCCATGGTGTTGAAGAAGAAAAAACAAAAAATGACAAGACAATTAAAAACAAGCCAGTTACCTGTAGCGGAGTTTTGAAATTATCTTTTATTGCAATGGGGTATAGGAAAACCAATCCACCAGCTAGCATTTGCCAAGCTCTAGTAGGTAAAAGAAAGTATGCTGCGCTGCTTGATTTCGCAGTAACAAATATCGAAAAGCAAAATGCCAAAATGGTGGTAACTAAAATGAGTACTTTGATTTTGTGTATCGATAGAAACTTTCTCAAAAAGACTAAAATTAGTGGATAAATTAGATAGAACTGCCATTCAACGGAGAGGCTCCATGTATGAAGAAGCCATTTTTCGTTAGAGTCAGGGTTGAAGTAATTTGATTCCGTCCAGTACACAATGTTCGAAACGAAAGTTAAGCTCGCTGCTGAATGCTTGCCTAAGTTTAGATAGTCAATTGGTGGAAGTAAAAATAGCCCAATGACTATTAAAAAGAAGCAAAGTGCGGCTAGAGCCGGGATAATTCTTCGTACTCTAGCTTTGTAAAAATCAATAGTCGAAAAACTCTCTCTTTCAATGCCCTTAATTATAATCATGGTCATCAAAAAACCAGAGATCACAAAAAATACATCTACTCCTGCAAAGCCACCAGGTAACCATTTATGATTAAAATGAAAAATAACAACAGATATAACGGCTATCGCTCGCAGAGCATTAATGTCTTCCCTAAATTTCATTATGTTGCGCTTCTATAAAGTGTTTGAAAGAAATATTGTTAAGTGCAAGATTTAAAGCATGGTTGAGTGCGGTCTTAATAATTTCTGACAATACCCGTGCTTATCATTTAAGTTCTTTGTGAATGCAAGTATGAAGCCACACTTTTTGACTCACTTAGCTAGATTAGCTTTAGTCTGTATCGTTTGTATGACGTTTTTAAAAATGTGATGTGAAGAATAGAATTTTTAAGGCTGAGATAAAAATTAGCCATTATCAGCTATATAGGGTAGCGGTAATGTCAGTCACTCGTGTAAACTACCGCTTTTATTTCAGGCAAGCCTTAGCGCACAGAATAATTCTTCCTA
>MDTC01171663.1_pt1 | contig 15246 bp, 16 predicted proteins | sample 811181 | NCBI WGS metagenome assembly MDTC01 (sample SAMN05326644, study PRJNA326480) | marine metagenome | isolation source: seawater | place: Pacific Ocean: North | collected 2011 | reverse complement strand
TTAGTCATAGCGCTGGCTTTGATAATGGCCAGCAATTTTCTGAGCGGCTTGCTGATACAGTGCTTCAATATCCACTGCGAGACCGGTTTCTGCCCGCCTTGAAATCATGGTTATCGGAAAGAAAAAGTAGTCGCTATGCTTGAGCTGAAGTGCCCGCGAGCGGCCATATTGGTCATGATAGATGACCCATTTCACATTGAACTCACGCAGCATTATGTCGCCCAAAATCACACCCATATCTTGCAGTAATTGCCGTTGATCGGCAGCAATCTTTTTTTCATCTAATAACCGTTGCAGTAGCGCTATGTCGTGCCTACGCGTGCCGTGAAATTGAGTGCCAAAAATTGTTTGGGTTTTTTGAGTGAGTCGCTGTCGGCTAAGCGTGAGATACTTGTGGTCAGATTCGCTGAAATCTATTACCCGCCAGATTTTTGCACCGGTTGTGTCAGCGTTTAATGATGCAGAATAAAAAAATGTCCACATCAGACTGGCAAAGGTAATGATGGTAAACGTGAGGGTTTTCTGGCGCATAATCTCGTCTCAAATAATCTATTGTCTTGGGCTTATATGTCGCCTACTAAGCTAATCAGCCTGTGTGGTTTTTGCTGCTCTATCGGTCAACAGGATCAAACTATATACAGTGGCTTTTAATGCACAATAAAGTCCTATTATGGGCTTCTATGCCTTGTGTTAATAGACATGGCTCAGTAACATGACCGTATATTTTTTCCGATAGACGGATTTTAGCAGTCTCGGTAGATAAGTGATATATGAGGACGATGGATTGGTGATTTCGGGCAGTATTGTGGCGTTGGTAACGCCAATGTTAGACACTGGGGAGGTTGACTTTCCTGCTTTACAGCGTCTGGTTGAATGGCATATTGCGGCCAAAACTGATGCCATCGTAGCTGTAGGTACAACCGGTGAATCGGCGACATTGCATGTTGATGAGCATCAGGCGGTGATTAAAGCCGTAGTTGAAACCGCTGCCGGTCGTTTACCGATCATAGCGGGTACGGGTGCTAATTCAACGGCCGAGGCCATTGAGTTGACTGCCGCGGCTAAGCGCTTGGGTGCCGATGCAGGCTTGAGCGTGACCCCTTATTACAACAAACCCAGCCAAGAAGGCTTGTATTTGCACCACAAGGCTATCGCTGAGGCGGTTGATCTGCCCAATATTTTGTATAACGTACCCGGCCGAACGGCTGTCGATATGCTGCCTGAAACCACCGCTAGACTCGCTGACATTCCCAATATTATCGGTATTAAAGACGCAACAGGGCAGCTTTCTAGAGGACTGGAGTTATTGAAAAGCTGTGGTGATAAAATTGCGGTTTACTCCGGTGACGATGCAACCGCTATCGAATTTTTATTACACGGGGGTATGGGAAACGTGTCGGTCACAGCGAATGTTGCGCCACAGGCGATGTCACGTCTTTGTGGTCTGGCCATGTCTGCGTCAACTGAAGAGGAGCAAGCAGAGGTTAGGCGATTAAACGATTTATTAATGCCTTTAAACAATGATTTGTTTGTCGAGGCAAACCCTATACCAGTTAAATGGGCCCTATCATCAATGGGATCAATAGGCCCAGGAATACGATTACCACTAACCCCGCTTGCTGAGCATTACCATCAACGTATCGAAGCGGCGCTCGAGGTAGCCGGTATTGATTCTGTTGCGCATGCCAGTAATTAGCCGATTTTAGTCATCGTTTGGAATATCTTTAATGACAGTTTTCACACCTTTAAGCAGCAAATCTATTGCTCGGATACAAACAACAATAATTATGACTTGTACGGGATTGGTCTTGCCCGGTTGTAGTTGGTTGTTTGGTGATGAAGGTCTATTCCCTTCGCGCAGCTATGATTATCTATCGGTTGAGGAAAGTAGCGACTTAATTTTGCCTGATGGCATAGAAGTGCCTGCCATCCATGATCAGTATCCCATTCCGGCTATTAATACATCACAATTACCTTCGTCAGAATTTGAAGTGCCGAGGGTGCAGTCGTTAGATTCGGCTGAGCAAAAGGGTAGCGTCAAAGTTCAACGGTTTGATCAGCGGCAATGGATTTTAGTCAACGCATCGTCCGGTCAAGTATGGCCATTAGTTGCGAATTTTCTCGCCTCTAACCAGATACCGATTACTGTTTCGAATGGCAATCTTGGCATCATCGAGACTGATTGGTTAACTAACACTAGGTCTGATGAGGTTGAACCGAGTCTGCCATCGCTTAGCGATAGTCAGTTAAATTTTAATCGCCCAGCAAGTGCTGACTCATTTCAATCAAAGCCCGAAGGTTTACGAGAGCGTTATCGATTCACGCTCAAAGCCGGGGTGCAAAAAGCAACTACCGAAGTTGAGGTCCCCCAGCAAGCCACGACCGCAATTAGTGGATCTGCTATTCCAACTTATTGGGATAATGCTTCAAGTGATAACAAACGTGAAGATAACATGATTAATTTATTGGCTGAACATTTAGCTAACTCGCCGAATCAGGCATCTTACTCACTATTGGCTCAGGGTATTGGTTCTGCCAGTAAGGTGAAGTTGCGTTACGATAACAGTAGTGTACCTTACTTGAGTTTGGCGCTTTCGTTTGATCGGGCTTGGGCCTCGTTAGGCCTTGCATTAAAGAAAGCCAATTTTGATATTAGCGATCTTGATCGAAGTCGAGGGTTATATTTAGTTACATCAAATGGATCCGCCTTAGTAAAAGAGGAAAAAGGCTTCTTTTCAAAGATTTTTAGTCGACTTAAAAAAGAAGAAGTGTCAACCGTTTCTGAAACTCTAGAATTTAGTACGCGATACAATGGCAGTAGTTTAATTATTCAAGTGCAAAGTCAGACAGGTTCGTCACTGGATATTAAAGAGCAAACGTTAATCCTTCGTCGTGTTCAGAAAAAATTATCTTAATTAATGCGTTAATGACTGGCTAGATTATGCGATTTTCTTCTTTGGGCAGTGGTAGCCGCGGCAATGCTTTAATTGTTGAATCAAACCAAACTCGAATATTAATTGATTGTGGTGTTACCTTGCGAGCCTTAAGCGAAGGTCTTGCACGGTTGGATTTATCGACTGAGTCAATTGATGCCGTGTTTATCACGCATGAACACGGTGACCATATTAAAGGCCTGAAGTCACTTGCACGGCAGTGCTCAATGCCGCTATACATGACTCATGGCACTGCCATTAAGAGCGGCTTAGACCATCTGCCGCAGATGAATATTTTAAATCACTTTACACCTGTGGTTGTTGGCGACTTATTGGTTCAGCCTGTCACTGTGCCGCACGATGCGAGAGAGCCCTGTCAATTTGTTATTAGTAATCAGCCTGCGTCTGGCCAGCAAGCCAAGAAGTTAGGTGTATTAACCGATCTGGGAAGCTATACACCGCATATTATTGAATCTTATCAAGATTGTGACGCGATGATTTTAGAATGCAATTATGACGAATCGATGCTGCAAAATGGTCCTTACCCAATAAGTTTAAAGCAGCGCGTCAAGGGCAACTGGGGCCATTTAAGTAACGGTCAAGCTGCTGATTTATTGTCTAAATTGCAGCATCAAAATATTCAGTGGCTGGTGGTTGCGCATATCAGTCAAAAAAACAATCAGGCCTCGCTGGCTTGCGAAGCGATAAAAGCGATATTTCCTCACCATGACCGAATGCGGGTGGCGGATCAAGACAATGGCTTTGATTGGTTGGAAATTGCCTAGCCAAATAAGGCCCTATACCGATTATAAAAAGAGTGATTCAGCGATGGGTTTTGCATCCGATAAGCGAAGACATCCAAGAGTTGCCAGTCAAGCGCAGTTAGAAATTAGTCACCCAGCATGGGGGGTTATTCAACTGAAGGCAAAAGACAGTTCTCAAGGTGGTTTTTTTGCCTTGCGAGGTACGCATACTTTGCCGCCTGTTAATACCGAAGTAAAAGTGCTTATCAAGCGGCATACCGGCCCACTCAATGATACGCCAGTATCGATGCGTGTGGCTCATATCTCCGATCAAGGCATGGGTCTTGAGTTTTTTTAGGCACTGATTGATGAATGAAAGACAAGTACCCAAAGGCTATGTTTTATTAGCCAATGAAAAAGATAATCTATCGTTTGATAGCATTTCATCACTTGCTCAGCGATTGCATTTCCATACGATCAATGAAGAAAATTTACCCATTGACTCGCTGCCAAAATTAATCTTTGAAAATAATCAATGGCGTGTGTTTACGGATGATCGAAAAGCAACAGTGGGGGTAGATTTTTTTTTACCGTCTTTTTATTCTCGCTTAAGCCGACAAGGTTCCGAAAAAGAAAATGTCGTTCGAGCAGTCAAAGGCCGCAATAAAGCCGAGTTACCGTTATCCGTTCTAGACGCGACGGCAGGGTTTGGGCACGATGGTTTTTTGCTGGCCAATGCCGGCTGCCAGCTTACCATGGTTGAAAAGAATCCTCTGCTGGCGTTTTTGTTGGCACAGGCAATTCATCGCGTTGCTAATAGTGACGATATAATAGCTGAGGTGGCAAGTCGAATTATTTTTCACGAAGGTGATAGTGTTGATGTCATGAAAAATTGGCAGGGTCGACGCCCCGATGTGGTTTACCTCGACCCTATGTATAGAGTTACTGAGCAAGAGCCAAGGCGTGGACTTAAAAAAACGGCAGCCGTAAAAAAAAATATGGCTTTTTTACAGCAATTTGCTGCCCATAATTCGGTTGCTGAGGATCAGTTATTATTTAAATCAGCTATTGAGATGGCCGGTTCAAAAGTTGTGATTAAGCGTGCGCCAGGAGCCGAGCACTTAGCACTTCAAACACCTGCATCGTCAATAGAGGGAAAATCCGCCCGCTTTGATATTTATCCCTTATAAGACCGTAATCTTAACTTATCCGATTATTGTCTATGATGGCTAATCTTCAGTAATTAACTTGCGACTCATAAACAGAGGCTAGGCATGGCAGAACAGGATATCAATTCTATTGCGCAAGACTGGCAGCCCTTAATGGCTGAGTTTGAGCGTCGTAAAAGCTTTGGTCAATCGATGGGTGGCGAGCAAAAATTAGCTAAGCGTGAGGATGCGGGCCGACTCAATGCTCGACAAATGATTACGGCTTTAGTCGATGATGATAGCTTTATGGAACTGGGTACCTTAGCCGGCGGTTTAAGTTATCACGGCGAACCTATTGCAGCAGCAGATGCTTTGGTTGGCGGTTTAGCCACCATCGACGGCCGTAATGTCGTGGTTGGCGTTGAAGATTTTACTGTCATGGGCGGGTCTATTGGCCATGCTACTAATGCTAAAAAAATGCGTTTAGCCAGTTTGGCTTTACAAGAGCGGTTACCCTTTATCAGTTTGCTTGAGGGCTCGGGTGAGCGAACAACTAATGCCTTGAGCCGTCACCCTTACGCGCCAAGTGATATGCAGATTTTGGCTAAGCTATCAGGCATTGTACCCACTGTGGCATTAATCGTTGGGCCATCGGCAGGCCATGGTGCAATTACGGGCATGCTAAAAGATTTTATTGTGATGACTTCTGATGCTTGTTTATTTGCAGCAGGGCCGCCTTTAGTTGAAGCCGCGCTAGGTGAAAAAATATCAAAACAAGCGCTGGGTGGTGCAGCAATGCATACATCAGTTAGTGGCGTTGCACATAATCAGGTCGATGACTTTCTACAGGGTGTTCGCTTAGTCCGACAGTATTTAAGTTTTTTCCCTGCTAGTGCTTATCAGTTAGCAGCTCAAGAGCAGTCTGCTTTGTCACAGTCGCGCAGTCTCGTTGAAGTGTTCGATATCGTTCCTAACGACGATAGAATTGCCTACGATATGCATAAACTGATTGACTTAGTTGTTGATGACAGTGACGATTGTATTGAAATTCAGCCAGGCTATGGGCGATCTATTATTACCTCATTGGCTCGCATTGGAGGTTATCCGGTAGCGATCGTTGCCAATCAACCCAGTGTTCAGGCCGGTGCGATAACCGCCGAAGCAGCCGACAAAGCTGCACATTTTATTGACGTCTGTAATGCTTTTCATTTACCTATTGTATTTTTAGCCGATAACCCTGGTGTGATGTCGGGTTCATCGGCAGAGCAGGCGGGCACCTTAAGATCCGCTGCACGTATGTATGCTGCTCAGTCTTCGATTGAGTCGCCTAAACTCCATGTGACGATCCGAAAAGCCTTTGGCTTTGGTAGTTCATTAATGGGTATGAATCCTTTCGATCAGCAAACACTGACCTTGGCGTTCCCAGGAATTACTTTGGGCGGTATACCAGCGCTGGGTGGCGGTATTGCATCGGGCGCCGATGAAGATATGGCTGAAAAATTAAAATTAGCAGAACAGAGTGGCGCTTGGTCGACCGGCGATACCATGGCTTATGACGAAATTATTGACCCGCGAGAATTGCGCAATCGATTTATTAAGGCTTTAATGATGAGTCGCGAACGACAAACACAGCAACCTCAACCGCTTAAGCGATCAGGTATTCGGCCTTGATCGCGTAAGCGTATGAAAAGCATTTAACTGAAAAAATCTTTCGACGGTGCACCAAACATCACTGAGCCTAAATTAGTTGTCGGTGCGTAGGGTTGATTAGCCGCGTGCTGGCGAAAAGCAAGAATATCCTGATACAGTTCGTTCACCGTATTGCCTTGATAAATGGCCGTTCCACCCGAGTTGGCTAGTAATTCCTGCACCACAGGGATGAGTGTTTCTACCGTATTGCAAGAATCATAGCGGAACTCGGCTCGATCTATATCACGGTATGGCTCACCTTTTTCTGCGTATTCAAGCAAGGTATCAAAGGCATGATGCAGCTTTAATTTGGCTGTGCGAATTGCGGATAGTGCGCGAGCACCGGCAATTTGGCCAGCGGGACTTTCGACAACTTTTTGACCGACACTGTTTAGCCGTTTTGAATTATAGTCACAGTAGGCATCGAGCGCGCCCTGAGCCGTACCGATAGAAGGGGTTGAAACGGCGCGAATAAAGACTTGCCCGAACGGTAATTTATACAATGGTGAAGTATTTAACACTTGACCAGGGCCTTGGCATAAGAAGCCTTGCATAAAGCTATGCACGCGATAATCAGGCACAAAAGCGTCTTTGACGACTAATGTTTTACTGCCCGAACCCTGTAAGCCGGTGGTATGCCAGTCATCAATAATCTCGTAATCGCTGCGTGGAATTAAAAAAGAACCGAGTTGTGGCATTTCAGGCATATTTGGATCAGCGGGGAGTAAACCGCCAACAAAAATCCAATTACAATGGTCACAACCGCTTGAAAACTGCCATTGTCCTGAGAATTTAAAGCCGCCCTCTACCGGCTCAGCTTTGCCCTTAGGCGCATAGGAGGATGAGATGAGTTGATTGTCATCTTGCCCCCATACATCTTGTTGAGCGCGGTCGTCTAATAATCCTAGTTGCCAATTATGAACGCCGACGACACTTAGCACCCATCCTGTCGATGGGCAGGCTCTTGCAATTTCAAACACCACATCATAAAAATGCTTTGGGTTCATTTCATAGCCGCCATATCGGGCTGGCTGCATCATTTTAAAAAAACCGGCGTCAATGAGCTCGGTCATTGTTTCATCGGGGATGCGTCGCAAGCTTCTGGTGTGTTGCGCCTTTTCTCGCAACTTAGCTTGCATGGCGATGGCTTTATCTAACATCTCTGCTGGACTAACATTGGAAGTAGATTTGACTAGAGTATCCATAAAACACCTTGTTTCTTATTATCAGTAAAGTGATTGAATAGTGACTACGTTAACGCCTTAGCTTGAGTAGTTAATTAACAATACCTTCCAAAAATCCATAAAAAGAGGGTAATTTGATTATTTATGTCGGTCAGCGTTGGGATGAAAGATTACCGCCATCAACCACTAACTCACTGGCTGTGATATAGCTGGCCTGATCTGACAGCAAAAAAGCAACAGCATTAGCAACTTCGCTGGCTTGGCCAAGACGACCCATTAAAATTCGTCGTTCGAATTGTTCGCGTAAACCTTCCATATAAGCCATAGGCCCTGCCAGCATGGGGGTATCGATTTGCCCAGGTGAAACAGCATTAATTCTAATATTATCGTTGGCTAAGCGGTCTGCTAGTGCTTTAACAAGCCCTAACATACCGCTTTTTGATGCGCTGTAAGAAAGGTTGGCCTGATTGCCTAAATGCGCATTGATCGAGGCAATGCCGACAATGGCGGAGCCAGCATTGGCCGCTAGTTCAGGCAGTAGAAGTTGCGTTAAGAAAGGCAGAGCCCCTAAATTAATATCCATAATACGTTGCCATGACTCGGGTGTCAGATCATCCAACGCCACACTGCCATCCACTCCGGCGGCATGAACTAAACCACCAATGCTGTGTTGACCCATTCGACTAGCCGTTAGCGCCGATTCAAATTGATTGAACTGACTGATGTCTATGCCATAACTGCTGGTGTCGATATTGAAACCTTGCTGAATTTGCTTGGCGCTAGCAGCGGCAGCTTGGCTATCGATATCCCAAATAATAATTGGCCGACCTTGACGGGCTAAAGCTTCTGCGCAGGCTTTTCCAATTCCTGAGGCACCTCCGGTAATGAGTACAGCGGTGGTTAAGTTCATATTATCCTCAGGGTAGTGTGGGCGTTAATTGATGGGCGTGTTTGGCAGCTCGGCGACCGAAGTAGGTGGCTTCACCGATACAAGTGCCGCTGGAATAACCGGTACCATCTTGGGCAATATTAGATGCACAAGCACCTGCTGCATAAAGACCAGTAATCGCCTGGCGATGATGGTCAAGCACTTCCGCATCTTTAGAAACCTGTAATCCACCCAAAGTGAAGCCAGTGTAGTTTGATTTTTGAAACGAGCACTCCAGTGCAGCAAAGGGGGGCTGGTTTAGCGGCTGAAGCCAATCAGCATGCTTGTGTTGTGTAGGGTCTTTGCCCAGTTCAGCATATTGATTATAGTGATTAATGGTATCTTGCAGTGTGCCGGTTGGCAGTGCTAGCGCTTGCTCCATTTCTTCCACAGTGTCCCAGGCATCAATTAATTCCTGTAGTTTTAATTCAGGTCGCCCAAAAGTGGCATTATCACAAATAAGATAGGCAATGCCATTGGGCTGTTCAATACAAGCTGCGGCTGAGCGCGAATGGTAGGAATCTTCATTGATAAATCGTTGGCCGTATTGGTTAACTAAAATACCTTTAACTAAGCTCTCGGGGGGATAAAAAGGAGAAGTTAAAAACACCTGCGACATATGAATGGCCTGTCCGCCGGCAGCTAAACCCAATTGAATGCCGCTGCCATCGTCGTAGGGTGTGCCTTGTGGCCAAACCGATTCAGCGTTTAATTGAGGACAGTGTTCTTCAACCATGGCTTGATTCATACTGAATCCGCCGGCAGCAATCACCACTGCCTTGTTTGCCCGAAGATAATAAGTGTCACCAAAGCTTTTGTATCGAAGACCGACAATACGGCCGGCCTTATTTTTGATTAGGCCGTTGACCTGTGCATCAAATTGAAATTTTACTTTTAAGCGTTTAGCAGTTTCACCCAAGTTTTGCATAACAATAGCGCCGCCGCCACTGCCAGGGTGCTCGACCTTATGGCCGCGAGGCGCTGGTTTAGCTTGTTGCGAGTAGGGCCAAGCTTTCTCATTGCCTGACCAAATCAAACATTCGTCAGTGGGTTGCTCGTAATGTTTTTTTCGGTAGAAGCCGTCATTAAAAGGCACACCTTGTTCGACTAACCAATTGAAGTGGCTGACGCTATCATCAGCATAACAACGAATTTTTTCAGCATCAGGATTAGGGGTGTTAGCCATTAGGTAGTTAAACATCTCATCGGCACTGTCTTCGATGCCGTTGGCTAGTTGAACACGCGTGCCACCACCGAGATAGAAGTGACCGGTTGCCAAGCTTGTGGTGCCGCCAATACCGCTGCCGCGCTCAACAACCAATACGGAATTACCTGCCTGTGATGATTCAATTGCAGCGCAAGCGCCCGCCGCACCGAAGCCAACAACCAGTAAATCGTGTTCACTGTGCCAATCAGTGATATCAGCAGCGTTGAGTAGATCTATTGCCGTATTGGACATTGCTCATTGTGCCTTGAATATCATAACTGAAGTTCTATTTAACCATTGCTTCAGGCGGAATACCTGGTTCACCCATAAAGGGCGCATAAGACATGGGTTGCGCACCATCAATATCTTGAACGTCTAATTCATTTCCCACTTCGGAGTTCCACCACGAGCGGCCTGAGTAATCCATATAATTATCGGCTTTTGCAATCGCATCGATAATTCTTCCTGGGTACTCTGGCGATTCCATTCCGGGCTTTAATGGCTGGTATTCTTCTGGCAGTGCGTCAGCTTCAATAGCGGGTGCTAAGCGCTCGGTTTTAACAATACCGGGCCAAATAGCGAGAGCAGCCACATTGTATTCGCGTAACTCTTTGGCCATGTCGTGCATCATTTTATCTTTGCCGGCTTTCCCTACGCCATAAATAACCGAGTGAAGATAACAGCGAGCACCGGGCGATGATATATTGACAATCATACCGGCTGCTTGTTTGATCATATGAGGCGCGGCGTAGTAACTGGCAACGTAATGTGCGCGTAGACCTAAATCAATCATTGCTTGCCAATGATCATCGAGAGGGCGTTTCCAGAAGGGTTGCCACTCAAGCATATCATCAGGCACTTGGTAAACGTTATTAACTAAAATATCAATTCTTCCCTGCTCGCTAATAATTTGCTCAATCAATGCTGCAATTTGTTTATCATCAGTATGATCGCAGATGACAGCAATTCCCTTACCCCCTCTGGCGGTAATTTCTTCGGCAGTAGTATGAATATTGCCAGGCAAAGCAGTTGTTTGGCCATCACTGCTCGAGCGCCCAGAAACATAAACCGTGGCACCTGTTGCGCCGAGAGCTAGTGCTGTTCCTTTGCCTACTCCACGACTACCACCGGTAACCAATACGACCCGATTATTTTTAAGTGCCATGAGCTATCCTTTTTAGATTCTTCTGCTTGTATCGATTTTTATCAGCCCGGTCTTTGGCCACCGCAAAGAATATCAGTGGCCAGTTCTGTATCCATATACTCTTTCAGGCGGTATATTTTTTCGTCTTTGAGTTCAAAAAGAAAATGGTATTGATTATTGTAGTGTTGTCCTGATACATGCTCACCAGTTGATTCAGCTTCTACTGCAACGCGGTTATCTTCAGCAGTAATATTCTTAATAGTAAATTTCAATTTATTGGGAAATGACTCAAGTACAGCTGGGGCAAAGCTTTTGATTTCGTCGAGACCTCGGCTGCCAGAAATGAGTGTATTACCCATTGTTTCTACGCGACCTTCAGGGTGGTAAGCGTTAACAATAGCGTCAGTGTCGCCTTCACTCATGGCTTCAAAAAAAGACTGGATAAATTCTCTGGTTCTGCTGATTGACATATTTATCCTTATTTTTTTGGTTACAAGTGTTTGATGGGATTTTTAGTAATATTGCACGGCAACCAAGAGACGATTATATTGAGTCCCGCGCCTATACGATGAAAAATCATTTGCCATTAGGGCTTAGCTTGGCATAGGTTGATAAGCATGACCCCAAAAATCACCCTCTGTCGATTCGGTGGCAGGGAACTGGCTCCAGTCATCAATTTGTAATCCATCGTAGCCAAATTCAACAGCTATACCACCAGGGCCTACTGAATAGAAACTCAGCATGTTGTCATTACAGTGCCTGCCTAGGGTAGACATAATAGGAACGTTAGCTTGGTTAACGCGATCGAGGCAAGCCCCAACTTCATCAATGCTCGTGACTTCAAACATCATATGCACGATGCCAACAGGATGGGGGAAGTTGGCTAAAGCCAAACTATGGTGCCGAGAGTTGCTGGCATGCATAAAAATAATACGTAATTCAGGAGCCCCTTCAGCGGGAGGTGGCATACGGAGATCATCGCTCATGCCGAAGCCCATGGTATCAATATAAAAGGCATGTGTTTCCTCAGTCAATGGTGCTGGTATGACCGCATGGCCTAAACCCATATCGCCGGTGACAAACTCTTTAATGCCTGTTGGTGATACAAATGGCACGTCACATTCGGCTGTTGTCGTTCGGCCGTAAAATATTTCAAAGGGATTGCCTGAGGGATCGTTGGAACTGGCGTACTCGGTCACGCAGCGTAGGTTTGCGCCTCGAGCATCGCCAGCAGTAACCGTGGCGTTAGCCGCTTCTAGAGTGGCAATCATAGCTTGATAATTTTCTTTACTGCCCATATCCCAGCCACAGCCAAGCATTTGGCCTTGTTCTGCAGTTGAGACTAATATTCTAAAGGGTGCTTCATCCATTTTAAGGAAGCTGTGACCATTGAAGTCCGGTCGCTCAATGGGCATTAGGCCTAAGATATTTGCACCAAAATTGCGCCATGAGCCTTGTTCCGTTTCGCTAATGTGAATGTAAGCTAAATTTGCAACGCTCATAATGTTTCCTATTGTTTAGTCAGTAAATAACAGCGGTGGCTGGAGTGATTGATAGCATTATTTAATGGCGTTTATTATACTTTGCTAATTCCTACATTGGCCATCGTGGCAATGGTTAGATTGACAGCTTGTAACCCACATAAGTTCTCCACTTTTTGCTCAGACGACACAAAAAAATGGATAATGAGAGCAATTATCATCATTACTCTCTAGTGCCTAGCGTTTAGCTGTTTTATAATGACCAGCTTTTTAAGCCTTATCGAGAAAATCTTATGAGCGTATCCTCTTCTGCCGCTAATCGTGTTTTAGCTGTTAGTAACAATCTTCCTATTCAAACTGAGCTGCCGGTCCACAGTGGCAAGGTTCGCTCTGTTTATTGGCTGAGTCGAGCGGATAGTGAGCGGCTTATCGCGAGTGAAGGCTATGATGTGGCGCCCGATTCAGAGTTGGCTGTGATGGTGATCAGTGACCGTATTTCAGCCTTTGAATGTATTTGGCAGGGTGAGGGTGGTATGGCCGGTGTGCCCGGTAAAGGCGCCTCATTAAATGCCATCTCTAACCACTGGTTTGATTTGTTTCGTCAGCAAGGTTTAGCCGATAGCCATATTTTAGCGGTACCCCATCCCTTGGTTTGGATTGTCCAGAAAGCACGACCGGTCATGATTGAGGCGATTGCGCGTCAATACATCACTGGCTCGATGTGGCGATCTTACAGCAAAGGTGAGCGAATATTTTGCGGCATTCAACTACCCGAGGGCTTAACTCGCGATCAAAAATTATCTGAGTTATTAATTACGCCATCTACTAAGGGTATTTTACAAGGCATTCCCGGCGTGCCAGAAGTCGATGATGTAAATATCACAAGAGCCGATATTGAGCAGAATGTTTCAGCGTTTAAATTTCAGCAAGCCAGTGATATCGATCATTATGAAACATTGTTGCGTGAAGGTTTTGAAGTGATTAGCACTGCTTTAGAGAAGCTTGAACAGATTTTTGTCGACACTAAATTTGAATTTGGCTATGTCAAAGACGCCAAAGGAAACGATAAATTGATTTACATGGATGAAGTCGGTACGCCTGATTCATCGCGAATGTGGGACGGCGAGCAATTTCGGCAGGGCAAGGTGGTTGAAAATTCTAAAGAAGCATTCCGCCAATTATTATTAGACCATTTTCCTGACTCGGATATTTTATTGAATAAAGATCGTATGACTGAGCGTACCGCTTTAGCTAAAGATAACGAGCTTCCAGAGGCAGTGTTAATGGAGGTCTCATCGACTTATGTTGGGCTGGCTGAGAAAATTATTGGCCATTCGCTGCCGCAGTCAGACAACCCGCAAGCAGAAATTCTTGATGTGTTGAATGATCGCTACGGTTTAATTCGATAGAAGAACGATGAGCTAGAGGATTTAAGTCAATTAATAGCCACTACAAACTGGTTCGTACTTATACTCAGCACTTACCGCCGGGCCAGTTGAATTGGATTGGGCTTAGGCCGGCAAGAAAAGTTGCAATGCTTGAGGTTGAGCAGGTTCAAGCGATTGAAGGCTTGGGTTTGGAGGGTGATCGTCGCTGCCAAGGTAAGCCAGGTTCAGCTCGGCAAATTACTATTATTAGCGAAGAATATATTGCCCAAATTGAGCATTTTATGGCGCTGCGCCGTGGTCGAGATCAGAGTGATATTTTTGCTGATCATCAACCAATAGTGCCCGCTATGTTGCGAAGAAACTTGGTCATCAGTGGCATTAACTTAACTGCGATTCGACATCAAAGGCTTCGTATCGGTGAGGCCGAATTTGAAACAAATGCCTTATGCGATCCATGCTCGCGAATGGAGCAGGTGCTGGGCCAAGGCGGCTTTGCTGCCATGTTAGGCCATGGCGGTTTATGCGCTAAAATCACCAAGGGCGGCATCATTAGACGGGGCGATTCAGTCCAACTCGTCAACCCTTAGCTAATCCAATATTGAGAACAATATTTTTTATACGGGGTTAGGTGAGCCCGGTAAAAAATCGATATATTTACCCGTTGTCATGCCCCCGTCAACGGCAATTTCTGCCCCCATGCAATGCGCAGCATCTTTGCTGGCTAGAAACGCAACCACGCTGGCAATATTTTCAGGTTCTGCACCGTGTTGCGCGGGATATTTTTTATAGGGCTCATCAAATTCAGCTTTTCCCATTGCGGTAGGATTAGCCATCGGGGTGTTGACTCCACCAGGATGGACAGAATTAACGCGAATACCCAGTGGCCCTAATTCCATCGCTGATGCTTTGGTGTAACCACGTACTGCCCATTTTGATGCGACGTATGCTGATAAACCATTCACTGAAGATAAACCTTCTGACGATGACATATTGATAATAGCGCCACCGCCGGCTTTAGAAATATGGGGTGCAGCGGCTTGAGTTCCCAGCATCACGGATAGCAAGTTAATGTTTAAGATAGTTTGAATTTCCTCTAAGGAATAGTCCAATAAACCATTAAATATGCACACACCTGCATTGTTAACCAGAATATTAAGACTGCCGTAAGCTGAAATAGTGTGTTCAATGACATTTTGCCATTGGCTGGGTTTGGTGACGTCATGCTGAATAAATAGGGCTTGATCGTCTAGTTTTTTTACAGCCGCATGACCGGCTTCGTTATTGATGTCAGTAATCACCACTTGCGCACCCTCACTTATGAGTCTGGCAGCGGTTGCTCTACCAATACCACCAGCCCCACCGGTAACAATGGCAGTTTGTCCTGCTAGTCGTTGCTGTAAT
>MDTC01101338.1_pt1 | contig 15247 bp, 18 predicted proteins | sample 811181 | NCBI WGS metagenome assembly MDTC01 (sample SAMN05326644, study PRJNA326480) | marine metagenome | isolation source: seawater | place: Pacific Ocean: North | collected 2011 | reverse complement strand
TTCGTCGTTAGTTCGCGTATCGCCTCCCCCAACGTCACGCGCTCCTTGGACTGAGTTCCTGGCGGATCAGTGTAGCCGCGGGGAGGTTCTTTTACCGTCAGTTTAAACACGGCGGCAATTAGTACACCTGGCAAACCTACGACGAAAAACGCCGTGCGCCAGTCGAAGGCATCGGTTACCCAGCCACCAATCAGGTTAGCGAACATCGTGCCAAGTGTGACGCCCATGGCGTAGACACCCAGCGCCTGAGAGCGATCTTGCGGTGCATAGTAATCCGCGATTAACGAGTTAGCGGGCGGTGTGCAACCTGCCTCACCGATACCGACACCGACCCGGCACGCCAACAATATCCAGAATGCGCCAATGGTGACTGAACCGACTGTAACTTCGGATGCGAGTCCACATAGCACCGTCATAATCGACCACAGTGCAATGCACACGCTCATAAGCCACACACGGTTTCCGGTGTCCGCGTAACGAGCCAAAGGAATACCGACGATTGTGTAGAGAAGGGCAAAACCGAAACCGGTGAGGAGGCCGAATTGCGTGTCGGAAATACCCAGCTCAGGCACGAGGTCAGGACCGACGACCGCGAGCAAACCTCGGTCAACGAAATTTAGTATGTAGATAAGCGTCAGTGCAGCGAGAACGTAGGAACGGTAACGGCTGGTACCGTACCCCTTAATCTGATCAAGTTGAGTGGCTGTGGTCATTGTTAGCTCCCCCCAGAAAGCACCAGCGATTGTTTCTCTGTGGTGCTCGCAAGCACCCATATGTCGAGATCCGCCAGAGCAGACTTCGTGCAAGCTAAGCTCGCCCACTAAGCAAAAAAGGAGCCTAGAGGCTCCATTGTCGTACGGCGGAGAGAGAGGGATTCGAACCCTCGATAAGGGATCAACTTTCATGCGCCAGGCACGGAAGTGCCTTCAACCATTCCCTCGATACATGATTATTGTAACGCAAAGGGCTGGGGCTTTGTCGACAGATCTTGTGAGCCATTTACCAATTTTGATCGCTTGCCTGGCAACTCGGCTAGCTTTTAACGCCCGTGATCAAATTTTCAGACCAGTTGGTAAAGATTACTGAAAAGCTCACCGCTTTTAGACGCTGCGTTTCTAATCGTTGGTTCACGGTGTAAATCAAGATAGGAGTCATTGCTTCGTTGCACGGTTGTATTTCGGACGTCCTTATCGCGCGCGTAGACAGGCTGATGCATCTGATTCTAAGTATGTTGTTGGTCTCGAGCATATTGCCGCGGGCGCGCCTAAAGGGGGGACGTCAAGATAGATCTACTCTAAAACCATATTGACGGCGAGATATAATGCCCTGAGCGAGATTCAAACTTTGCAGAACTTTTTGTAATCATTCAGCAAAATCATTTACCTTAATTCATATCTGTCGCGGTTTTAACATCATGTGTCTTATTGGGCGGCCCGTGAAGGGTGAGAGTCGAACAGTGATCAACGCCTCGGGCGTCACTTAACCGATAGGTCCAAAACCTGGCAGCAATGTTTACAAGGCCTGAGATAACGGTTGCCGTGCCATTACATACTCTGCGGTGGCTAAAGCGACGTTAGCGCCATCTCCCATCGCAATAACGATTTGTTTGTAAGGAACTGTAGTTACATCGCCACAGGCGAAAATACCGTCTGCCGATGTCTCTCCCTTATGGTTTACCACGATCTCCCGAAATTTGTTGACCTCGACTTGTTCAGGCAAAAAATGTGAGTTGGGGATCAGACCGATTTGCACGAAAACCCCAGCGACGTTTAAATCTATTTTTTTAAGCGTTTCGCGATCGGCGTATCGTAGGCCGCTGACTTTCTTGGAGTTCGATAGAACCTCCAGACATTCTACATTTGTGAGCAATTCGATGTTCTCTCTCTGATTTGCTCGATCGACTAATATAGCGTCAGCCTTTAATGTGGGCATGTACTCGAGGAGTGTCACCGATTTTGCTATAGCAGAAAGGTCCAGAGCAGCCTCTACGCCCGAGTTGCCCCCGCCGACCACAGCGATATCCTTGTCCTTAAAAAATGGCCCGTCGCAATGCGGGCAGTACGCAACACCGGAACCGATGTTTTCTTTTTCTCCCGGAATATTTAACTCGCGCCAGTTCGCTCCAGTCGCAATAATCACCGCTGTGGCCTCAATCGTTTCGCCTGTGCTAAGAGTGAGAGTTTTGATCGACCCCGGTGTAATCTTTCTGACCGACAAACCTTCCCTGATCTTCAGATTGTACTGACCCATATGCGCCCTCAAGTCACTCGTAAGTTTCGCGCCGGTGGTTGCTGGTTTCGAGATCATGTTCTCAATATCCATCGTTTCTGCGACCTGGCCACCAAGTTTTTCACCGATCAGTACGATATCTAAGCCCTTTCTGGCGGTATAGATCGCTGCACTAATCGCTGCGGGACCGCCGCCGACAATGGCGATGTCATATCTAGGCGCGCATGTATTATCTTCTGAGCTGTTTTCTGTCGGAGGATAATGCTCTGTAAGTTGTCCCATCATCGTTGCAAGATTCAGCCGCCCAACGTGAAAAAGTTCATCGTGTAAAAAAACGGTGGGTACACCTTGGATGCCAAGCGCTCTTACTTCATCCTGAAAAACGCCCCCGTCCAGTGTTTCCGTCGACACTAGCTCGTTCACTACCGAGAACTTGTTTAGCGTCTGAACGACCTCGGGACAGTTCTCACAATCTAGGCTCACATAGACTTTGAACACGAGGGGTGCGGACAATCCTCTCAAGTATCGTTCAATTGAGTCGTCAAGCTTTAAGTCACCGCCAGCTATTTGCAAGATCGCTAATATCAGAGAGTTGAACTCGTGACCGCCTGGTATTCCCGAGAAGTATATTTCAGAGTTTTTGGTTCGGGCCTTTACCTGAAAGGTGAGAGGTCCGGCGCTTGGGTATTGCAGCATCTCTTCTTCAACTGTCAGTCTAGGAGACGTAGATGCTAAGTCGTGCAAAAATTCGCGAAGCTCGCTCTTCTTCCCGTGATCGCCAGTATTTACCTTCAGCAATACATCAGTCTCGACCCGCAGCATGTGGGAACTAACGGCTGCGAGTATCTCCGGTGACAGTAGTTTAGCCATTGAATGCCTCGATTGGCTGAGTCTAGACGCGCTTAAATCTTGCCTACTAGGTCCAACGACGGCGCAAGGGTTGCTTCTCCTTCTTTCCATTTTGCTGGACAGACTTCATCGGGATGAGCGCGCACATATCTCGCTGCTTTGAGTTTTCTGACCAGGTCCTCGGCGTCTCTACCAATTCCTTCTGCGGTTAGCTCATAGGCCTGGATTACTCCATCTGGATCAACGATAAATGTTGCACGATTTGCTCTACCCTCATCAGGTCGTAGCACTCCAAAGCTCTTTGATAAAGCGAAGAGGTTATCGCTCATCAAAGCATAGTTTACTTTATTAATGGTATCGGAACTGTCCCACCAAGCTTTGTGGCAAAAATGGCTGTCGGTCGAGACACCATAAACTTCGGCATCAAGACTTCTGATTTCATCATAATGGTCCGCGATATCGCCAAGTTCAGTAGGGCACACAAAGGTAAAGTCGGCAGGATAGAAAACGAAGATCGCCCATTTTCCGAGTACGTCCTCTTTTGAAATTTTGAGAAACTCTCCGTTTTTGAAAGAGTCGAGTGAAAATTCGGTTATCTCGGTGTTCATTAAGATCACAGGCATTGCTCCATAAATAATAACGCTAATGATAATCAATACTATTTATATTGATATAAGATAAAATCAATGGATTTGATAGGTGCAGCCTATCAATCTGACTTAATGTTTTGTTTCAAAGGAAAATCTCATCGTGCTCGGTTTGAATGATCTCGCTACGCTGCAGAATTAATCACGCGTAAGTTGTCCGTGTTGCCCGTTCATCAACAGCGGAGGCGCTCCCAGCGTTTGGCGGAAGACCGATAGCCAATCCACCAAGAGAAAGCATTTTGGAAAATGTCACAGCTGCTGGCTTTGCTAGGTTCCTAATCTGCGCCTTTTTTTTCAGGGCGTCGTTCAGCGTATTGCTCTCTCCACTTGCCAATAACCAGTCAAGGAATAGCCGTTCGTTTTCGTGGAGCAGTTCTTGACATGGACAGTTGAAGACAATGGGGTTGTCTCCGAAGCGGTCGAATTGACTCATTAATGTAAGAAAAGCGTTCAGTGCCTCCTCTACACCGAGCCTTCTATAGAAGGGTGAGAGGACTGTTTTTAGCGCGTCTCGCTCGCCTCGGTCAATTTGCCATTGTCTGAGGCTGAATACCGCTAGTTGTGCTCCTGTGGACGTCTCGGTTATTGAAACTGAACGTGTTGTGTCGTTAATCATCGGTGTATCTCCCTTGCATTTCTAAATGATAATGATTATGATTTAGATTAACAAGTTCGCATCATTTCCTTTCTTACTTCAGCAAGCAGACGGGAGCTAGCAGTGGACGCAGATCTAGAGTTACGAAAAACAATTGAAGCGATGAACTTGCTTGATAGCTGGGTAACCGACCTTCTGATAGGTCTAGACGCGGAGGTAAGTGATCGATTCAACAACGCCCTCTTAAACATTGTGGTCCAGAGGCTAATTGAAGAAGAGGGACAAGATAGAGTTGCAACGATCCTCTTCCGGCTCGCCGAAGCGGTAGCCAGTGGCGAAGAGCATCACTCCTCCGACCCTGTGGAATTAACGAAATTAGATGGATAACTTTATGTCCTTAAAGACACACGTGCTCATTGGAGCAATTGTAAATTTTCTTTCTCTTCTTACATTGGCCTCGTCAGTGAGAGCTGAAGAAACGTACCGTGAAACGGACGCTCACGAAGAATTAGTCACGGTCGTTGGAACTAAAACTGAACGATCGATAGATCAGATTGGAGCCGCAGTTTCAGTTATTGATCGCGAAAGCATTGAAAGGCAAATGTCTCGTGATATCGCCGACATTGTTAGATATGAACCGGGCATCTCGGTCGCCGGCACAGGGAGCAGGTTCGGTTTAACGGGATTCAATATACGGGGCATAGAAGGTAATCGTGTCTTGACGATTGTTGACGGCATAAGAGTCGCCGACGAGTTTAGTTTCGGGCCGTTTCTTAGTTCTCGGCGCGACTTTGTAGACGTCGACTCTTTAGAAGTCGTAGAGATTGCTCGTGGACCGATCTCTTCCCTTTACGGGAGTGATGCATTGGGTGGGGTCGTCTCAATGACCACAAGAACACCTAAGTCGTACCTATCAAGCGGCGATAATTTCGCTGCTAACTTGAAGGCGGGCTACTCGGGCGACGATAACAGTAAGGTCGGGGCGATAAACTTGGCATTAGGTGACGAGACGATAGCGAGTTCAATAAGCTATACAAGGCGTGATTCGGAAGAAACCGAAACGTCTGGCCGATCAGGTGGTGTCGCCCAGTCTCGCGAGGAAGCTGATCCCCAGGACGCAGAAGTAGATAACATTTCGTTTAAATTTTCCTACTCGCCTGCGGAAAACCACGACTTTTTGCTTGTCGTAGAGGAGTTTTTGTCTGAGGTAGAGCAAGAAATCCAATCAGATTATGGGCTTCTGCTGATTGGTAGAGGGCCTCCGACTCTCATTGCAAGCAGGGATGCCTTTGATGAGAAAGAAAGGTCGCGCATATCCCTCTCCTACGAATTTAATGGTTCTGGTTGGATAAACACGATTCTTGCCCGAGCGTATGCCCAGGAATCCAATACAGCGCAAATCACCCGAGAAATTCGCGTGCCCGGGCTGGGAGCTGGTCCACTCGACCGAGTTCGATCTTCAGAATTTGAGCAGAATATTGATGGTGTCTATGTTCATCTTTCCAGCGATTTTGTCGTTGCCGAAAGTGCGAACACACTCACTTATGGCGCAGAAATTTTCGAGACGAGTAGCATTTCAATACGCAACGGTAGCACGTCAAATGCTGAAGGCGTTGCTCAGATCGAGCGGACCAGTTTTCCCACTCGTGACTTCCCAATTACCGACGTTAGGCAAACTGCGTTATTTGTTCAAAACGAATCTGTGTCATTCAATGATCGATTACGCGTTACTCTGGGTGCGAGATTTGATGATTTTGAAGCAAAGGCCCTTGGCGATCCCGTTTATTATTCTGGCAACCCCGGTTCGCCAGTGCCAGCTAACTTTGAGGACTCTGAAACAACCTTGTCTGCGTCAGTTGTTTATCGATTGCACCAAAACCTGTCCAGTTATTTTCGCTACAGCGAAGGTTTTCGAGCACCCCCTTACGACGATGTAAACGTTGGGTTCACGAACCCAATAGGCGGTTACAAGACGATTTCAAACCCAAACTTAAAATCAGAAACATCAGAGGGTCTGGAGATAGGCATTCGGTGGGGCAGTGAATCCGTGAGCGCCAATTTTTCCGTTTACCAAAATGACTATGAGAACTTTATTGAGTCCTTATCAATCGCGCCGAGTTTCCTTCGCTTTGGTGGTATCGACCCGGCAGACGGATACCTTACTTTTCAGTCAGTGAATCGATCCGCAGTCGAAATCGAAGGCCTTGAAGTGTCGGCCGATGTGGCGCTGAGCGCATTATCGAACGGTTTAGAGGGTTTTTCGGTTCGATTCGCGTCTGCTTATGCTAAAGGGACAGATACCGTTGTCCGGGAACCTCTGAACACGATCAATCCTCTAACAGCCGTCTTGGGAATGGAATACGTAGCTTCTCGCTGGGGCGCCTCGTTGGTCCTAACGGCCGTTAAGAGCAAAAACCCAAGCGACATTTCAGGCGATCGAATAAGCACTAAAGGCTACGGGATCTTAGATTTGACCGGGTATTTCGATCTTTCTGACTCTGCAACATTAAACATCGGTCTTTTTAACCTAACGGATAAAAGCTACATCCGGTGGGCAGATACAGTATCGATTGGAAATGACGCTCCCGGCAGATTCTCGCAGCCTGGGTTTAACGCAGGATTAAGCTTGCGCGTGAGTCTTTAGATGTACGAAGAGCCTCAGACATGAGCGTCGCAGTTCGGGCCTTAATCACTTTGCTTTGCTTGTTGTCTCAATCGCACGGCCAAGCAATAACAAAAGAGCCTGCGGATGAGATGTCCTGCAGACCAGCGCTCGATGCGTCCAGAATTGTCGTTGCAGGTGGATCGATCACAGAAATTCTCTTTATGCTTGGGGACGCCGACAAGATTGTCGCGGTGGATAGAACGTCTAATTTTCCGCCAGAGGTATCGCGGTTTCCCGTTGTCGGATACGTAAGAGCATTGTCTGCTGAGGGTGTTTTATCGCTTGGACCTTCTCTAGTCCTTGGTGAAGACGATATGGGCCCTCTGGAGGTGGTGAGCCAGCTAGAATCAACGGGGGTCGAAATTCGTAGAGTGCCCGAGGAGCACTCGGCGGCCGGAATTGTCGAAAAGATAATCTGTGTTGCTTCAGTTTTAGGATACGACGGGGAAAAGCTGGCGCAAATAAGAGAAAGTTTCGATGATTCAGTGGATCAAATTACCTCGCTAAATGATGCGAAAGCCACCGCTCCAAAACCAAGGGTTGCCATTATTATGGCTCTTCGAGATGGCGTTCCATTCGCTGCGGGAAGCGACACATCGGCGGATGGGTTAATTGAAATGGCCGGTGCACATAACGTTTTTGCCAGCTTTGAGGGGTGGAAGCCTGTCTCTCTGGAGGTAATGATTAGCTCTGATCCTGCCTTCATAGTCATGCCTCAAAGGGGTATGGCCATGTCTGGCGGGCTAGACGCAGTACTTGCCCATCCCTCGGTAAGAACGACCACTGCGGGTCAAAAAGGCAGGGTGATCGCAGTAGATGGTATGACTCTTTTGGGATTCGGCCCTAGAACTCTTCAAGCAGCATTGGATTTGCAAAAAGAGTTCGATACTCCGTAGCGCGAGCCAATGACTAATTTGCGCAAAGATCCTCGGCCATGGATGTCAGATTTATCCCAACTTAAGGTTTTTGGTGTTCTAGGCTGCGCGATTGTTTGCTTATTGATTGGTTTGGCAAATGGCGCTATCGCAATCGACTTGTCAGCGTTGGCTCAGGGGACTTCATCCGATCTACAAAAAGTCGTATTCACTGAGATTAGATCGCCCAGGGTTTTCTTAGCTGGCCTAGTCGGCGCAGCGCTCGCGTTGTCTGGGGCAACTTTGCAGGGTCTTTTTAGAAACCCGCTTGCTGATCCTGGGTTAATAGGGGTGTCTTCAGGCGCCGCATTAGGCGCCGTTGCGATGATTGTTTGGGGTGTCCAAATGAATATTCCTAATGCAATTTTGCCTTATGCGCTGCCACTTGCGGCAGTTTTTGGAGCGTTTTTAGTTACCATCTTTCTATTCTATTTTGCGTCCTTCTTTGGTGGATTCAATATTCTCACGCTAATTCTGGTGGGTATCGCCGTAAACGCGTTCGCTACAGTAGGCATAGGACTATTTCAATTCTTGGCGGACGACGGCCAACTTAGGTCGCTTGTTTTTTGGACTATGGGCAGTTTCGGAAGAGCCTCCTGGGACGCTGTTATCCCTGCCAGCGTGCTCATGAGCGTTGGAGTCTTAGTCTTACTCTCTCAAAAGAGATCTTTGGATCTCGTGCAATTAGGAGAGGCTGAGGCGCTTCATCTGGGTGTTGATGTTTTCTTGTTGAGGAAATTGGTAATTCTTGGCTCCGCAGTAGCGGTCGGCGCGGGAGTTGCATTGTCTGGAATCATTGGGTTCGTCGGTCTCGTCGTACCCCATCTAGTAAGATTGACGATAGGCGCTCGACACCAATACTTGTTACCGGGCAGCGTAGGCCTGGGCGCGAGCATCATGATCATCGCGGATTTACTTGCGCGAACAATAATCATTCCAGCGGAACTGCCAGTGAGTCTAGTCACCAGCGCCATAGGCGCGCCGTTCTTTCTGTACCTAATCTCGCGATTGAGATCATGATGAGTCTCGCTTGCACCGATGTTTCGATTCAAATTGGGCACCAACAATTGCTTTCAAACGTATCTGCAGAGGTTTGCAGCGGATCTTTAACAGTACTGATTGGCCCCAACGGAGCGGGCAAAAGCACTTTGCTAAAAGTGCTGGCAGGCGAACTGGTTCCAAGTAATGGTGAGGTCATGATCAATACTCAAAAGATCAGGGAACTCAAGTTGAAAGACCTTGCGAACATCAGAAGCGTCATGACGCAAGGATCAGACATCGTTTTTGACTTTACGGTAAAAGAGGTCGTTCTTTTTGGTTGGTTAAATCAACGAGAAATCTGTTGGAATATTTTTGACACGGTGGTTGGATTGAGCGCTATTGAAGGTCTGTTGCCCAGACAATTTAACACTTTGTCAGGTGGAGAACAGCAGAGGGTCCAGTTTGCTCGGGCTTTACTGCAATTGCATTCGAGCTCCGACGAGTTAGCTGACAAATATATGCTTCTGGATGAGCCAACATCCAATCTAGATATTGCACACGGGTTGCAGATGCTAGATCTTGTCAAACAAGTTATTTCTCACGGTGTCGGCGCAGTCGTTGTTCTACACGATTTAAACCTTGCTGCGCGTTTTGCAGACACGGTTATACTTATGGATAACGGGAAAGTTGTGCGTAGTGGATCAGTTGAACGTGTATTCGAAGAAGATATTTTTTCCGACGTTTACGGCACAAAAATTTACATCGAGCGTCATGACTTGCTGAATCGTCTGGTCGTCCATTCTTGAGGAGTGAATATGTTTCTGGCAATGAATAGATTTAAGATCGCACTGGGTTTTGAGGACGGTTTTGAAAAAGTTTGGAGGGAGCGAGACTCATACCTCAGTGAGGTGGAGGGTTTCGTCAGCTTTAACCTCATGAGAGGCCGGGCAACGGAAGAGTTCGTTTTGTACGCATCGCATTCGGTTTGGCATAGCAAAGAAGCTTTTGAGGCATGGACAAATTCTAAGCATTTTCGCAAAGCACATGCTCAAGCAAGTGCGCCAAAGGGCACATATTTGGGCCATCCTGATCTAGAGCTGTTTGACTCTGTTCTCTAGCCACGCAGAATTCCCGGTTATTGCTCGGCCATAAAACCTTATTTAGCAAAAAAGCGAGCAAAAACCTTGCGTGAAAAGGTACGTTGGGCGAGTTCGCAATACTCAAATCCTCGGCGATTGCAAAATCTATTTCTCTATCTGGCTCAAGCATTTTTGGACCGCGAAAGATCAGTCTTGCGTTCGCATGACTAAGCTCTGGAATCGAGCTTTCAAAAGCCCCTTGCAAATACTCCACTTGCGCTTTAGCGAGAGTTTTTAGCCACTTTGCACGCTAAGCGACGGAGCCTGACGCGGCTGCCCTTCGTCTTCGAGCGCCAACCTTGGCTGAACGATCCGAGAGGGTAGTACCGACGCCCACGCGCAAGACGCTGGAAAACGGCAGGAAATGCACATTCTTCGATGCAGCTAGGAACGTGCTCACAGCTTTTGTGCCTAATCCTAGGGCTTTTGTAGCACCACTTGAGGGCGGACTTAATGCGCATCGCAATGAGATTCTCTGACCCTGCGAGGAATGAAGATTTAATCCCAAGTCAATAATCGTGTCCTCAACTCCTGAAATCGCCCTTTGGAAATTTGCCCTACCTTTGGCGTTTACGGTCTTTCAGTAGCCTATCTGATCATCTTTGACGTATTCTCGATCCGCGTTCGGCAGTTTAAAGGCCTCTGCCATCTACTTTGAAGTTCATCTAGCCGGCCGCCGGAACGACCCACGCGGGAGTGTGCAACAGTTAACTCCAAATCATGTCACAATCCGTATTGCAGGACGAAATCGAAAATGCGGGACTCGCCGTCTACTGCCAGCGCCTTGTTTATCGTGGTGCTGCTTACAAAGTTATTTGCGATTTTGTGTCAAAGCGCTACCTCGAAGATTTTCTCGGGCACTACATGCGCTCACTCCGCTTGGGGCCTGTGTGCTAAAACCGCAAACGGGTTTGGGTTTGAAGCCTTAAAAAGACTATCGGATGTCAAGTCTGCTCGCCGAAATACAGCAAAAGTCGTGAAGGCGAGTGCTGCTCCGCAAACAAGTAAGTCCTCCCTAGCAAACAGTCTGGTTGGCTTCCAAAAAGGCACGCACCGGTAGTCAGCGATTTCCATAGTCCCAAGAGACAATCTTGACTGGCTTCGCTTTTATGTATACCGAGCCGGGCCTCACCGTTTGCGGCAAGTCCGCCTCATTAACGCCGCGTTGCAGCGCCGCAAGCTGGCTTATCGCAAGTCGCTCGTCGTCGTCACGGATAACTTCTGCGTTGGCTTTTATCAGCACGCCTTTGATATTTGCCATTGTTTCACCACTTTCGAGCGTCAAAGAGATTTTTTGATTTCTTTCAATGTTTTTGACTTTTTGAGTTTGGTCCAAGCAACCAATAAAAATGCTACCGCTGGAGGCGAAATAGCCAATCGGTACAGAATGAGGAAAACCATCATGACCGTTGGTCGATAGAGCTATCCATCCTGGTTTGCTTTCAATATATTCCCAGGCTTCAGATTCAGTCATTAGCGTTCAAGTCCCGTTCCAGTGATTTGAAAGATTCGCCCTGCAGCGCGTCAAAGTGCATTTCCACCATTACTCTTTCAGCTTCTTTGATGTCGGAGACTGGGCGCTTGAGTCTAATAGTGACTGACTTGATCCCTTCCAACGTTTTTATACAGAGTGTGCAAGCCTCTTGACTGATATCGATAAGCGTTGCCTTTATGGCATCCGTATGACCACCGTGGTGTCGCGCATACAGCAACAGGCTGTCCTCATGGTCTTCATTCATATGCTGGACAATCTCATCGATTTCCCAATTATGCAGCTTTTTTTTGGCCATATCTTTGCTCTCTTTGGATTTCCTGAGGCAGGATCTGAAGCGTCCATTTATGGACTGGTGATACGAAACCGAGATCCCAAATGAAAATGATATGCATTCGTAACAACTGTGTAAACTGGAACCACATTCCGCCGTGAAAAACCATTATTTAGATGACCGACCAGCTCTTTTGGCAAGCGTCGAAAGAGAAAAGGTCTTTGAACCCAACGGTGGGTATTAGTACCAAGAAATGGTCGTATCGAACATGCTCAATAAAGGCGATTAAAAAGGGAATGCTTGCTCAGCAAAAATCTGCTTTTAGGCGAAAACGTGCTACACCGCTTCAATATCTCAACGAACCTCTGTTTTACATCAGGAATACATTGGGCGGGCCTTCAGGGGGATCAGGTATACACGCAGTAGAGTAAGCTGCGAAGGCGACGGCTTTTGGCGCGGACTTCGGTTCACAAACTGCCGTTAGGATACGCGAGAAAGTAATTGAATCTCCGTACCTCTGCTGTTGCTCGCGTTAAACGCGCGCGCCTGCGCGACGACAAGAGAGGCACTGTTGCAGATGGATTCAAGCGGCCGAACCCACGACCACATCCACATGAAATTCGAAAGCCTAGCCGACTAATTGGCCGATCCGCTTTCGTTGTTGCAAAACTTGCGTGGTTCAACCCGAAGTCATCTGGCCTGTTTTAGTTGCCTCTGCTCGAAACGGACCTCAAGAGTCGCTCGCCGCTTGGTTTTTACGCGTCCAGAAAAATGAGCGGATGCAGCAAGCGAGCAAGAATCCTCCGACGCAAAAGAGCATCAGTTTCGAAAGCCCCGCCCATGGATTGCTTAGGGGATTTTGTCCTGTAAATATGGGACGAAAAAAATCAAAGCCGCCTAGTAACGTTAATGCCGCAATTGCTGCAACAAGGTACATCCAGCGCTTTCTATGATTTGGCTGAGAGAGGGCCAAATATCCCAGAATAAAAATTGGTCCTCCAAAGAACGCCGGTATCCAGGAAGTCATCGACTGTGAATTACCAAGAACGGATACTGCGCACGCCCAGACTACCAAAAACAAGCCTGCGCCAACCGCTAATTTCTCCACGCTCGTGCCGAGAATTGAAAATTGCTGTTGCACTACAACTCTCCAAATTACCGGTTTTGCTCTATTAGATATGTCTTAAACAGCTGCCCAACAGCTGGTGGAGCACAACTCTTGTCAGTTATTAAAAACTCGCAATGACCTTACCTACGACTCGATTTTTGGATAGCGGGCGGTAGCAATAAATAGACGTCTCGGTACTAGAGTCGCCGGCTAAGACGATCGAATCATGATTAGAGTCAAAGACTCTCTTTACGATGAAATTATCCCCAGCTCTCAATACAACAATGTCTCCTACCGCCGCTATCGCGCCTTTTTTTATCGATCGAGTGAATACGAGATCACCATCTTTTAGCGTTGGAGCCATGCTCGCTCCGCTTACACGAAAGACCCTAGGCAAGTTTCAATATCGGCTGGCAAATGGGCAGTTCAGGCGGGTGTGGACATACGACTAGTTGAGTGTCAAATCCCTTTGCAGCCCAAAAGGTTTTTGCGAAGTCGTTTAGTTTTTCTATTAGATAGAGACCATCAGATCGATCGTTTTCTTGTTTACAAGCGGAGGCTACTTGCATGATTTCATGCACTAATCGGTCTGTTTCGGGAAACTTTTCAAATTGAGGTGTCTTGAAGAAATCGCTTCAGATAGTTGTAACTTCCTTTTTTACGATCAGAGCGTGCTCCTCTTTGCTGGCTACGATTCGACTGATCGTCGCTGCACCTTCTAGGCTTGTAGGAACGTCGACCTCTCGAAGCAAATCCATTAGACGGACAACCGTCGTCGCCGCTATCAAGCTAATCGCAGGATCATAAATCTTGCACGGTATATCATAGTGCGCGGAAGCAGTTGGTATTTCGGCGCTGAAACTAATCATCGCGGCTGAATACCAAAGTTATAGCTGGTTCGGCCGGGCGGGGCTGATGAGATTTCGTAGGCCCTTTCTCTTCAGCCTTTTGGCCCTTAATCACAAGGGTCCCCCACGTGGCAATCGTTGCCAAGAGTACACCTATCGCGATAAGGCAAAGACCCAAGTAATCAGCGTGTTCTGCTGAGAATAAAGGTCCTTCATGGGCCATCACCTGAAGGGGTATAAACGATAGAATGCATGTGAAAATCGGTTTCATTGTGTGAGCGATCCTAAATGCCAGAATTACTGTAATGATAATCATTCTCATCTAAAATTCCAAGGAGTTTTCAGACCACACGTTAAAATACATGGCATTCGCGTGACCGGATGGATTTTAGTCCGACAAGAATAATCGGTATGCGTTGTTTCTGTACTACACGTAGCAAGTAAGGAGCTTCGGGGCTTAGCTTCCCGTCACAAGGCAATGCCCAATCACTTCGATTTAACAGTCTCGTCTAGCTTTCAACTATCACCGCATATGAGAAGAATAAAATTACGAGGCGACGATTTATCATCGTTGCCGCTCGATCAGGCAGGCGGTTATGTGAAGCTGTTTTTGGTAGACGCGGATGGGAGAGAGGTAAAGCGGTCCTACACAATAAGGGAGTTCGATAGCGAGACATTGACGCTTGACTTCGTTCATCACCAACCATTGAGACCTGCATCTCGTTGGGCGCAAATCGCACGCCCCGGCTCGATAATTAGGGCGTATGGCCCAGGAAAGAAAAAACTCGCTGATCCAGACGCGGACTGGTTTTTTTTGGTGGGGACATGAGCTCGCTGCCAGCAATAAGCGTCAATTTGGAGGCCCTAAAAGCTTCTGCCAAAGGTTATGCCGTAATTAGCGTGCCAGGTGAATCAGACAGGCAATCTCTGCTGCATCCGGAGGGCATTCAATTAATTTGGGTTGTTGACAGTGAAACAACGCAACCCTCTTCGGCGTTAACCGAAAAAATACGCAGCCTCGAATGGCTCAAGGGAGTTCCATATCCATGGTTCGCAGGCGAATTCGAGGGAATGCGAGACATGAGGCGCTTTTTTAGGGACGAAATGAAAATCGACCGGGAAAATATGTGTCTGAGCTGCGACTGGAAGACTGGCACCTCCGACGAGGGGGTGAAAAAAGCTAAAGTGTTAGATGCGCTCCTAGACCTAAAAAACGCAGCTGCAGCCTTCTGACGGCTCCCTGATTGAGCAAAATTCAGGGGACATTTGCCTATACAGCTGAAAACTTTCCGTTAGGACGCAGGAATTTATCTTAAGCCTGGCTCGTGCCTGGCAAGCCGCGCTAAAATCAGGGGTGCGCGAATTTGACGGGTATTGCGTCAGGGCTTTTCAATCCGTTGCTCGGATGACACCTTTCATCACGACGGAGTGACTCATTACTGTGCAGAAGAAACTAAACTCATCTGAGGAAACCAGCCATTCTGGTCGCACGACAATCTCAACGCT